>Ga0315913_1002832_pt1 | contig 20611 bp, 19 predicted proteins | sample MpolsnodulesMG_FD_207736 | JGI IMG/M metagenome (GOLD analysis project Ga0315913, IMG submission 207736) | Medicago polymorpha root nodule microbial communities from Los Angeles, California, United States - small nodules | ecosystem: Host-associated > Plants > Roots > Nodule | place: USA... | reverse complement strand
TTCAGATTCCACACTTCGAGGTAACAATCGAATCACTGATTCATGTGTTAATTCGTAATGATCCAAGGAAAGAAAATCGAAAATTTTATCCGCTGCTTATTCTGAAAACGCATTCGATTTTCCTTCACAAACAGGTTACTTATGGCCCACTCTCTTCAAGGGAAAACATTAGTGATAGAGGTACCCATTTTTGCGACAAGGTGTTTGAAACATATAGAATAAATATGGAGTCAAACACAGGATTGCCACTTCCTATCATCCCCGAACCAGTGGACAAGTAGAGCTATCCAAGAGATAAAAACAATATTAGAAAAGATTATTAATCCTTTAAGGAAATATTGGTCTACTCTTTTGGTTGATGCTCTATGGGCTTATATGATTGCCTATAAGACACCACTTGGTATGTCCCCATACAAGTTGGTATATGGAAAGACTTTGTCACTTTCCTATTGAATTGGAATATAAAGCCATGTGGGATATGGAAAAGCTTAATTTGAACTTGGGGAACAGACATAAGATGCTACAACTTTTAGAGCTGGAAGAGCTTAGGCTCGAGGCCTATGAACATGCAGAGATCTATAAGTCCAAGGTTAAGAAAAGACATGATGCCAGAATTCAAAAGAGACAGCTCAAAGTGGGGGAGAAAGTTTTACTTTTTTACTACATACTAAAATTATTCCCTGAAAAGCTCAATCTAGATGGTCTGGACCCTGCGTGATTACACAAGTTTCTCTCACTAGAGTTGTAACTCTGAAGAATAATTATGGTGAAGAATTCAAGGTCAATACCTAGAGAGTCAAACACTATTTAGGTGACTCCCCAATTGTGGCTCATATTGCCTCAATCATCTTGAAATGACTCCTTTGGAGTCACAACAGTCGAGTTGAGCGCGTTAAACTAAGCTCTTTGAAGGGAGGCAACGTTTTGGCAATAAGGGGGAGTGCTTGCATTCCTCTCTCTCTCTCTCTCTCTCTCTCTCTCTCTCTCTCTCTCTCTCATCTAATGCCTGTTTAGTTTATATAAGTTTTGTTTGAAGTATGTGAAAGATACAACCATTGTTTTGACGTTGTAGTGTGGTATAACTTTCAGTATTTGAGGGAGAGTTGGAATTGGAGTAACTAGGAAGGAAACTGAATGGTTGGAGCATGTTAATGAGATATCACTATAGAGGAATATGGTTTGAACATAACTGACGTGGGGGGAAATAGCTTCTGAATACATGGCACAAGAAATCTGAGTAGCAGTCTATTTTGACAGGCTTACACCGATCTCTCCACCATTATATATACCAACCATAAGCGCCCATTCCTAAGCACCAATTGCAAAATGTGCAATAAACTTCCTTCGTGTATCTTGTCAATGGGGAGTTCCCACAATTCTATCACCATTGGCAATTCAGCCAATTCCACCTTCATGGATTTGGCGTCTGTACACTCCATAAATCAAACCCAGATTACAAACCTCTCTCATCAACAAAACAAAAGAAAACCTAATATGTAGGGAAAATTCTATAGAAAAAGAAGTCAATCACTATGATTTATTTCTTTACAGTCATTTTATCAATAATAATAATTAAAATTTAATTCTCATTTGACTTTGATAGAGTAGAATAGAACAGTCTTGTAATTATTATTGTAGTCATTTGTAATTATTCTCATTCGTGTTTGTCATTAATTGTAATTATTCTCATTCATGTTTGTCATCGTTACCATAGGTATGATTTACACATTATCATTGTATATATACTCTTTAATATGATGAATGAAAACAATCAATTACATTATACAATTCCTTTCTTTCTGTTTCTATAGGTATCAGATTGAAACGGTACAACCCCATCTCCCTCTAAATCAGGATGCCGTTCCTATCCCTAGCTGCCACCCTCACCGCCATGGCCACCGACAGCTATACCTCAATCACCAACCCCTATAAACCATCCAAACCACTCGCCTGCATCACCCTTGGTAGTGTTACCAAACTTCTTCCCACCAATTACCTTAATTGGAAACTCCAGGTTGAAGTTTTCCTTGATGGCTATGATCTCCTCAAATATCTAGATGGATCGTTACCGGCACCGTCCAAAACGATCACCACCACTGCTGAGACTCCAGTGACAACATAAAATCCTGCATATCAAACATGGCGACGACAGGATCGCCTCATCTATGGCGCCCTCCTCACCACCCTCTCAAATGAGGTCGCTTCCCTGGTGTCCCAAACAAAGACCTCACACAGTCTTTGGACCCTCCTCAAGAACACCTATGCCAAGGTTTCTCGCAGCTATCTCAAGCAACTAAAGGAGCGCCTCCGGACAACATCCAAAGGTACTCAATCCATCACCACCTATATGCACTCTCTGAATCAAACATGTGATCTCCCTGCCTCGCTTGGATCACTTGTCTCCATTGAAGACATGACTGATTATATCCTACGTGGCCTCGACGACGGCTATCGCGCTGTCATTGACGGAGTGAATGCAAGGGATAACTCAATTACCTTTGATGACCTTCTTGAGAAGCTTCTCATCCAGGAACTCTCAATCGCCGCTGTTCAGCAACAAACCCCTGCCTGACTCACCGCCTTGAATGCTCAGGCAAGACCCAACTATAACAACAACAAACCGCGCCCTGCCTATCTCCCTGCACAATCAAATCAACGCCGTGGAAATTGCAAACCCTTCCTCGACAAATGTCAATGGTGTAATGTCAAAGAACATGTTCTATCCTAGTGAGGGACCTTCAGACAACAACATCCTTGTATCCCTAAACCTCCTCGTGACTCGCCCCAGGTCAACACTGTAATTGCTGGTCCCCCACAAACTGGTTTTTTGGTTGATAGTGGAGCAACACATCACATAACAAATGACCTTGAAAATATGGCAATCCATCATTCCTACACGGGTCCTGGCTCGCTGTTCATGGGCAACGGTTCAGGTTTAAACATCTCTCACTCTAGAACACTTTTAATTAATAATTTATCCATGAAACAACAAATTATTTCTGTCTCCTAACTTACCAAACAAACTAACTCTACTATTCGTTTTCTACCACATTCTTTTTATTTGAAGGACTTACAGACTGGCCAAACAACTCAAAGGCTCATGTGTCGATGGACTTTATCGATGGCCCGCCCCCACACCATTTTTTCACATCGTTCGCAAGGACTCACCCACATCATGGCACCATAAGCTTGAGCACCGATCATCCTCTATTTTCAAATTTCTTTCCCATCATTTTTCTTTAGGCACAAATAAATTCCAGCAATCTGATTGTAATTCATGCCAAATTAGTAAAAGTCACAAACTTCCTCGCCATGAATCCACTCTTATATCATCTTATCCATTAGAAATAATTTTTTTCCAGATGTCTGGACTTCGTTCTTTTTATCTATTGACGGTCTTCGCTACTATTGCATGTTTGTTGATCACTTCACTCGTTACATTTGGCTCTATCCAATGAAACGCAAATCATATTTCCCAAATTTAAATCCCTTGTTGAAAATTTCCATAAATAACAAATAAAAATACTGTACACAAATAATGGTGGCGAATACATTGGTCTTCGCCCTTTTTTAAGCAATCATGGTATAAGTCAGCACACCCCTCCATCCCACACACCTGAACATAATGGAATTTCAGAACGCCGGAATTGTCACATTGCCGAGACTGGTCTCGCCCTTCTCCATCACTCAGGCCCACCCCTCACCTATAGGCCTCACACCATGACTACTACAACCTACCTTATAAATCGCCTTCCCACTCCCATTCTTGGGTACTAATCACCCTATTTTAATTTGCACAACATTAGTTCGGATTATAAAAAATTAAAATGTTTTGGATGTTTGTGTTTTCCCTGGATTAAACCATATGCTAACCATAAAATTGCACCAAAGTCTGCTATGTGTGTTTTTGTAGGTTACTCGGCCGATCAACATGCATACTTGTGTCTCGATCCCACAACGGGAAAGATTTACACCTCTCGCCATGTAAAGTTTGTCAAATCAAAATTTCCATTTAGCTCCCTTACTAGTCAAACACAGGCACACGTCCTAGATTCGACGCTCGCTTTGCCAAACCAAAACAATCTCACTCAAATCATTCAACATCCCCCAATTCCAATCTGAAATGAACTCGCCCATATCACTCACCCGTCTGGGCCCTTATCACCAATGCCCAATGACCTCGCCCACCCCACTTAACAACAGTCGCCCTTCTCATAAACTTCCAGTGAGGTCGCCCAACCCACTCAAACATCTTCGCCCTCTTCACCAAAATCCAATGAGGTCTCCTAGAACATTCAAATGTCCTCGCCCGCGTCCCCAACATTCAATGAACTGGCCCACACCATTACATGGCCAACGCCCCTAACCACTGCTCGCCCACACAAAAACCAGTCAACCAACGTCAGTGGGATCATCACCCGTTCTCAAAACAACATTGTTAAACCCATCAAAAAGCTTAGCCTTCATGTTCGTCCCTTATGTCTCATCGAACCCAACAATATCACTCAAGCCCTTCGTGACCCTGATTGGCACTCGGCTATGCAACCTGAATTTGATGCCTTACACAACAATAACACATGGGATCTTGTTAGTCGGTCCTCTACTCAGAATTTAGTTGGGTGTAAATGGGTTTTTCGTATCAAACGAAATTCGGATGGCTCCATTGATCGTTACAAGGCATGACTAGTCGCCAAAGGATTTCAACAACGCCCTGGTTATGACTACACATAAACATTCAACCCAGGTGTTAAACCGATGATTATTCGAATTGTCGTTACACTTATAGTTCTTGGGGGTAGAAGTGATTCCCTCTACTACCAGTATATTCCTTTCCCAAAGGAAATATATCACTGATCTACTAAATAAATCAGGCATGGTAGATACGAAACCATCATCCACTCCATTGTCTGCCATTGATAAGTTACTCAAGGATTCCGGTGATCTCCTACCGTCCCCAATCGAGTATCGAGCGCTCGGTGGAAGCCTCCAATACCTGAGTCTTACTCACCCAGACATTGCTTTCATCACAAACAAACTCACCCAATTCATGCAGAATCCCAACACGACGCATTGGACTGCACTCAAAAGAATGCTGAGATACTTGGCGGGTTCCTGTGACAAAGGCGTCTTCATCTCGCTGACCACCCCACTAATCTCCACGCCTACTCGGATGCGGACTAGGAAGGCGACAAGGATGATTATATCTCCACCATTGGTTATCGGTTATATCTTGGAAGCACACCCATCTCTTGGAGCTCTCGAAAACAACGTTCTGTTGCTCGATCTTCCACAGAAGCAGAATATAAAGCCTTGGCTGACACGACAAGTGAGCTACTATGGGTCCTTTCCCTATTCGCCGAACTTGGCCACACTCCAATAGCGAATCCAGTCATCTATTGTGACAACCTCGGTGCTACCATCTTTGTGCTAATCCTGTATTTCACTCTCGGATAAAACATATAGCCTCAGCCTATCATTTTGTCTGAGAAAATGTTTAACATGGCAAGTTTCGAGTATCCTTTGTTTCTACCGATGATCAACTTGCTGATATTCTAACCAAACCCTACTTCGTCCTAGGTTCGATTACTTACTGTCCAAGTTGCATATCTCTTTCAGACCATACAACTTCCAGGAGGATATCAATAATAATAATAATGATTAGAATTTAATTCTCATTTGACTTTGATAGAATAGAATAGTCTTGTAATTATCATTAAAGTCATTTGTAATTATTCTCATTCATGTTTGTCATCATTACCATAGGTATGACTTACACATTATCATTGTAAATATACCCTTTACTATGATGAATGAAAACAATCAAACAATCAATTACATTATACAATTCCTTTCTTTCTGTTTATATACATTTAACCTCACTCGCTGTAGCTTTGAATGACTCAAAGATATCCATAAAACACCAAAACACCTACACTTTGAATGTAGTCACGGGGACTCTCTCATCAGGAATCAGTGGAAAACAAAGATTTGGGCAAGTACAATATGATCTGCTTCCACATCCCTTGCTAAAACATAATAATTCACATGAGCTAAACAGAATGTCAAGTGAGGAATTCAAGATAAATGTGATCAAGTGAATCTAGAAGAAGGGTTTGTTGGGTTTAACAAGGAGAAAGAAGTGCTTCATCTGGAATCTCATTACAAAGGGAATTGTGGAGAACATGTTGTTGCCTACATGAAGACTTTCCTCGAAAAAGAAACCAGGCAAATATACTGAGTATATTAAGAAATGAATTAAGGCTGATGGCCTTAAGGAGGATCAAAGAAACAATGATAAACAAGGAAATGGATGATTGAATTTTTGGCAAAGTGAAGCCTGAACAAATTCATAAGTACAATTGTTGTTACCAAGAAGAAATTATTCAGCATTGTAGCTTTGTAACAGGGCAATGTTCCATTGCCCTTTTCTATCTCAATATCTCTTCATTTCTGCTTTAGCATAAGTGATTAGTTGTACTTTTTCTGCAATTTCAATTTCTGTCTTGCAAATTTCAATTCAATAGTATTGCCAAAACTCCTTATTACAAAATTTGAATATGAGCCTTGTTTACACTGCTCAATTCAAGTTTGGGGGAGGGATTAGAAGAGTTAGGCCCAATTAGTTTTTCATTTCAGTTCTTAATTGTAGCCTTTTTATAAGTAAGAATTCTGCTCTTTGCCCAACTGTTTTTGCTCGCTCTCAACTGAAAAGACGAAATTGCCCCTGCGTGAGTTAAGTCACGCAAAATTAACACTAACGTGAGTTAACTCACACAAGGGTATTTTTGGAATTTCAGTTGGGAATGAGCAAAATGTGTTGGGTAAAGAGCAGAGTTCTATAAGTAATGAAGCTTTTGATTGAGGCCTTTTTCATTTCATTTCATTAATATTCTCGCATCATTGTAGTCTCTCTTGTATTACATTTTGCACTGCTTTCTAGCTCAAATTGTGTATTATGTAAACTAAAATGCAAATAGAACTCCGATGTAGATATAAAATGCACCAGTCCAAGATCTATAAATATTTAAATTTGTGCCTCAATATCTTCACATTCGACAACACAATTTCCTTTTTTTCCGTCTATAGAGAACGAAAGGTCTGTGCCAAACCTGAAAGCTGCACGCTAATTGTATCTACTTTAAGTAAATGGCACGAATGATGTGTACATATATCTACGTTACTTGCTCAACATAACATAAAAGACTTTAGAGATTTTAAATTTATATCATATAATAGCGAGTTTGAGGCTGATTGGAACCATAGAGCATCAAAGGTAGGAAATCTCTCTTTTCCAACGTACTGTAAGTTTTCATAAAAAAATGTGAAAAATATTATTTGAAAGCCTGAAGATTTTCATAACTATATTTGATAGTTTAAACATCAAAATTTTGTGTTACCATGGATGACTACACCTTTAATAACTGAATGAGATTCTTTCAAATGAAAGAAGAAATCAGGAAAACAAATTGCAACAATGAATAGTTATGACATCTATCATTGTAAGTGTAACACATAAAGAACAATCATATTTGAAAAATTATGAAACATGCATGGATTTTACATTAGAGAGGTCTTGTATTTTATTCAACATTCAAGGTATATTAAGTATTAATACATGAAGAAAATTAAGTAAAAAATTATGTGTTGATTTCACTATTGATAAACCAATATACAAGTAATAAACGTGAAATTCAAGACTAGCGTATTTGTTGTGAAAAATCGAAAGACACATCAATCTACTACTACCAAAGCTAATAATGGTACCAATGGTAACTGATGATGATGGAATAACATATGATGTTTTTAGTTATGTTTTTATTGTATTTCTTTGTATTTGAAAACAAATTTAATTAGAAGTCGGTCAGAGAAGTTGTGAATAGTTTAAAGAACTTTTTGTATTGTTTTCATTCGAGTCGTTACAATTCACTTTTATTTTAAATCATGGAACTCTATAGGTGTTTTGAGTATTTTCAGTGAGAAATCATGTAAATCAGCAAAACAAGACATCATGTGAAGGATCGATGATATGAAAATTGAAGTTCAATGGTTCTTAGAAGGTATTTGAAGACAATATAAAGTGAAGAAAATTCATTTGAAGTTCCAAGGTATCACAAAACGGAAGAATGCTTGAAAAAGGGTCGAAAATTGCAGAATTCGTGCAGGAGGGGCTGCCGCATGCACCCTTACGCATGGAACCATGTGCCCTTTTAAATGGAACCATGAGCCCCTGCACACCAAGTCATACACCTTGCGCATGGACACTGGAAGGGAGTATTGATTGCTTGTTTTCCAAGATGTTTTTGGTAGAAAACCCTATATAAGTCCTAAGTAATCATACACTATAAATAGAAACTCTTGCACACTCTTTTATTCATTTAGAAAGCTAGTGGTACAAGGCAAGGGTCAAGTATCAGGAGCTTCAAGGCAAAGGATCTCCATCCTCCTCTTGTTCTCTATAGGGTATGTTTTTATATTGTTTTGTAATGATATCGGTTGCCATGAGCAACTAAACCTTTTTGATTAGGGTTCCACGATGAACCCCTTCTTATTTGTTAGATTCTATTAATAAAGTTTTTATTCAGTTTATAATCTAAAGTCTGATTTAATTTGTATATGTATGTTTCTATATCGTTACTTAGATGGAGCAAGGCAGTAGTGAATTGGTTAGTTTCTAATATAATTGAACCTAAGTATGAACTTAGGGATATAACTAATTTTAAGGGAACCCTGCAATTGTAAATGGTTGAATTGCGGAGATTAAAATAAACTTCTACTAATTCACCACTGAGTTATGTTTTACTTTCTTAAATCCAAACATAAGACAAGTTATAAACTAATGATTTCAATATTTAATTTCCAACAAAGATGAAGGGGGAATTCAAGGATTCCCTAATCGTCGTTAAACATTTGAATCAACCAAACATAATCCCGAATTGGACATGACAATTAAAACCCTGCAACCCCTTCAATACCTGTGAAAACGATTAACTTACTACTTTATTATTTGGTATAATTTGGTGCACTTGCCTAAATTTTCCATCAAATTTTTGGCGCCGATGTCGAGGATTGTTTATATTTCGACAAGGTAATCGGTATAATTTATTTTTGTGAATAATTGTGTTAGGTTAAGTAAATTTTAATTTCTGTTTTAATTTTTTTCGTTTTTATTGTTCTGTTATGTTTTGTTTAATTTTGATTTTTTATTTTATTTATAGGGTTAGTAATTTATTTTATGTTTTTAGTTTAGATCCTTTATATTAGGGTTAGTTCCGGAACTTATCCGTCCGAAAATTCCGTCCGAAAACACTGTGTTTTTAGTAGTGTTCTATTTTATAGGCAAGGTTTTTATTTCAACCAGGGAACTTGTCCGGAACTGTTACCTTATTCAAAACACGGTAGTCGACACACATTCCCCACAAACAATCCTTCTTTTTGACTAGTATGTTCGGGCTAGAGAAAGAACTATGGCTAGGCCGAATGATACCAGATTACAACATCTCACCTACTTGTTCCTCAATCTCAGATTTATGTTGACGAGGGTATCGGTATGGACGTACATTCACAACCTCGATTCCTTAAACTCTCTAATAAGATGCTCTAAGTATTGACCTTGAGATGGTCAGGCCTCCAATTGGTGCAGCCCTTGATAACATTTTTCTTTATACTAGTAAGTGTAGCGTTTACCATTCACATAATCTTGAAGTGAGCACAAAACTTCCATACCTTCCTTGATTCCCTTAATATCGACCCGTTCATCTCGATAATCGAAAAGATAAGCCTTTCACTCTAGTTAAACCACATACACCCAATGCATGACAACCATGCCATTCCCAACACCATGTCTATGGCATTCAAGTAAAAAATTGTAGCATTCAACTTAAAATCCAGATCCTTGTATCTTTACACACATGTCTTGACATTGACCTACACTTGTATTGAGGTGAACATCTGTTAGCCTTACTTTCATTTGCGTGGTACTGGGGTAATTGAAGGGAAATAGCATTCAAAAAAACCAGATTGAACGCATTGGATTAAATGATTACCTTTTGTAGCACATATAACCTTTGAAGTCGAACTCAGAGTTCCTTCAATCACAGTGCTAGCTGAGTCGAATGAAGGTTAGCGAGAAGGGTGCAATTTAGGTATCAAAAAAATTAGTGTTTCTTAAAAGTGAATTAGGTTAAAAATATTTTGTTTTCAACAAATAAAAAAAAATTGTCATTCATAATAAACAAAAGCTATACAATTTTAAAAAAAAAAATACTATTAACATTTTTTGTACTCAAGAAAAAATATTTATAACTAAACAAATAATCAGATCTTTTGTCTTCGTGAAAGAAAAAAAAGATATATTTCTTGTCTATCAGGATTTCACATTTAATTAAATAACAGATCAACGGTCATAATATAGCCAAAGATTTAGCAAAAGAATAGAAAAAATAAAGAAGTAACGGTCATAATATAATAAGCCCATCTACTTTTCTCTATAAATAAAAAGCATACCCTAACCCTAACATATTCACAACACACTCTCTCTCGATCGAACATCAACTCTCTCTCTCTAAAGATGAATCGTAGTTTGAGGCATGCGGGAGGATTCACCAACATAGACAATGTTCTTGTTCTTAACGATTCCTTTGTCGCCAATAACTTGTTTTCTTCTTCATCAAGAACGAGGCTTGTGAATCATCGTCCAAATGTTTCTGCTGCTTCTTTGAATCGTATTAATGGAGGAGGTATGATGCTACATGATCATATTCTTCTATTTGATCATTCTTCTGTCGGCAGAAACATAGGTCACCACTTTCCTTTTGAATTGAGTCGCACTACTCATCAAAATTCTACTCGACAACATCATGAAACAACAACAACATGGTCTTCTGAAGCAGAATCAATGTGCTGTATTTGTCTCACAGAGTTGTCCAATGGTTCAAGCGTAGTTCAGATGCCTCAACACTGCTGCTCACATGTGTTTCACAAAGATTGTATTCGGAAGTGGATTACTGTTCGAAGCACATGCCCTTTGTGTCGAAGAAATGTGCACTGACTTTAATTTATTTGTGATAGCAATTTATCTAGGATTACTTCTTTATTTGATACTGTTCTTTTTTATTTTTCTTCTCTTGATAATGTTCTTTATTCCATTGTGGTGTATAATATGTTTTGTTGTGGTGGTTATTTACTTTGCTATATTATCTTCAAAATCTCAATGATGTGAAGATTCTCAGTGTAGCAAGTTAAATGAGTAAGGCAATGTAAGTTCTGTCAATGATGTTCCAAACCCTATAGCCTCCATTGTTGTTCCATTGTCTCTTTCTCTACTTTGTAGCTGTATCATTAACAATGTAAACTAAAATGCAAATAACTCTGATGTAGATTTAAAATACATCAGGCCAAAAAAGATCGCTATAATTATTTGTGCCTCAATTTCTTCACATTTGATAACCTGAAAACTGCACGCTAATTGTAAATATTTATACCGATGAATTTCCGATATTGTAACTACGTACAACTGAATGGCAAGAAAAAAAAAAGGTTCATTCATATAATTTTCCAACCCCAGCACCAATCTAGTTATAGACATGATTTGTATATATCTTCGTTACTTGCTCAACATAAAAGACATCGTATATTTTAAATTTATATCAAATACTATAGGTTTAATGTAATATATAAATCTTAATCGAAACAATAATTATATTAATAATTATTTGATTGTAATCAACTATGTATTTTATGTACAATTTAATGTTAAATGAAAAACGGTTTTTAATTATTATTATTATTATTATTATTATTATTATTATTATTATTATTATTGTATTACAAATTAGGAGAAATTTTTGGAACAAATGCCAAGTAAGATTATGATGATGTGGACATCTTTAGATATAAGAGGATTCTTGGAATATACTATTTCTAAAAACTCTCAATTATTATCATAAAGATTACTCACTTTCTCACTCTCTTTAGCCTTATCTTTCACTTGAGGTTCTTCTAGTTGCCTACCATTCCTAAGGGTAACAACATTTAAATGGGCTTTGGGATTGGTTTCAGGCTGACCCGGAAAGATTCCAGGAGTTTGTGAGGAAGAGGCCACTTGTTGGGCTACTTGAGAGATTTGAGTCTCAAGCATTTTGTTGTGAGTACAAATAGAATCCACTTTTGATGTGAGCTTAATAAGAGAGTCATTCAAAAATCCAGTTTGGTTTTTAAATTCTTTGGTTTTGGTTGGTTTGACCCATTACAAAATTTCTAACAAAAGTTCCAAGTTGGATTTTTGAGGACCTCTTTGATTGTTTGCAAAACCGGGTGGTGCTTTTTGTTATCCAAAAGGATTTTGAAGATTTTTATAAAAATTTTGATTTTTCTTAAATCCTTGATTATATTGAGCATAGTTTGCTTGCTCTTTCAATAGAACTACCTAGTTGGCATTCAACGCCGATATGACCAAATATTCCACAAACTTCACATGGTAGTAAAACAAGAGCAGGTGTGACAGCACTACCAGTTAATTTATCAAATTTTTGAAAGAGTACGTCCACCTTAGCATTCAGATGATCTAGGGCAGAAACTTCATACATACCTAGAGGGTGTAGGAGCAACAACGGCGATGTCTCTTTCACTTGTCCACTGATAGTGGTTTTGAGCCATGTCCTCAATCAAAGTATATGTTGCTGTATAATTTTTATTCATCAAAGCTCCACCTGCAGCTGCATCAACAATCATTTTTGTGGTATATAGAAGACCATTATAGAAAGTATGGACAATCAGCCATTTTTCTAAACCATGATGGGGGCAAAGCTTCTTTGAAACGCTCCCAAGCATCGTAAAGAGATTCTCCATCTCTTTGAGTGAATCGTGTTATTTGATCCCTCAGTTGAGCAGTTTTACTAGGGGAAATAATCGGCCAAAGAATGCTTGCCTAATCTGGTCCCATGAGGTAATAGAACCATTTTGCAAGGAGTGAAACCACGCACCCGCTCTATCCCTTAAAGGGAAAGGAAAGAGGTGCATCCTTATGGCCTCTTGGGTCACTTCATTGGTTTTCAAAGTTCCACTAAGTCTTAAAAAGTAGCAATATGAAGATTCAGATCCTCAGTGGGTGATCCGGAAAATTGATTTTGCTGCACTAAGTTAAGAAGTGCAGTTTTGATTTCAAAATTATTTGCTTCAACCGCCGGATACACAATAACAGCGTGTGGCTCATCCGTAGATGGGGTTGCATACTCTCTAAGAGTGTGTTCCTCAGCATATCGTTTCTATTATTGCGTGTGTTTCTTCTTCTTTCGTGAAAGAACTTCTCAATCTCAGGAACGAATTCTCCAAGACTTTTGGTTCTTCGCATTCATGAATTAGAAAACTCCAAAAGTTGAAAGTAAAAAGAAAAAGAAAAATTTCAGTATAACCGGTACTAAAAATTTAATCAATATTACTAACTCCCCGCATCGGCGCCAGAAACTTGATGTATGAAATCCGCAAGCGCACGGTTTTATCAAAGTAGCAAAAATATCGTTCCACAGGAAGTTATTGTAATTATTTATTTTCTTTCTAATAGTGATTAGCTGAAAGGTTCAAGATTTAGAAGTTTAGCAAATTTGATTGATATAAAATAATAAAAAGCGTCTCGGGATTATTGGTTCATCATAATGACAAATCACTCACAATCCAAACCTATATTTTTCTCTTAATATAAATATGTTTCTAAAGACAAGTTTCTCTAATGTATTTCATGGTTCCTTTCGGAATCTATGAGTGTGTTTCAATAACAATCACGCTTATTCTCACAGTTAATTGTTATTGAAACACTTTAAGAGCGAAACTTATTGCCTCAATACTTCACAAAATTTGGGGTGTTCCCATCAAGTTTTGTGTCGTCTTGTCTAATTTCATTTGTTCCAATATCAAACTTCATCTTTCGATCCTTCGTTTGATATTTGAGATGATGTAATAACAACTATTAAACTTCACTTTTCGGTCCTTCGTTTAATACTTGTTACTGAGTTTGAAAACAATGAAATTAGATTAGAAAATAGATTTAGATAAGATTAGGGTTCTAGGTTTGGTTTGATAGGAATTAAGTCATTAGACTCATCCAACAATCCCAAGACAAAGAGATCTACTCACTCATGTTCATCGTAGACAAAAAGGTTAAGGCGACAGAATAGAAAGACATAAAAGTAGACGGCTGAATGGAAAGTTGCAGAATTGTAAAGAATAAGGAATTAAAGAACAATAAAATAAAGCTTTGATCAATTTGATTCAATGGAAAACAACCGTCACAAATATTCCAAGATTCAAAGATGATTTATAAGTCTGATTGTTCTCTCTATATATAGCAAAAGCCAACCTCTAGAAAAGGAAATAGTTCCACATTATAAGGCACTAAAATCGGTCATAAAAACAGCCCAAATCGGAACATAAATTTGCACTAAATCAGCACATAAATATGCACCAAATCAGTGGCAGAATTTCCCTCTTTTTAGCTTTCTTCTCAAACAAGCTTTAATTATGTATCTTACCCATTCCTTTGCTCAATGACTTGATCATCCATCATTTGTGATCCTGAAAATAAAATGAACAAATTTGCAGGAAAATAGTTCTAAAAAGAAACTTAAACAAACAGAATTCTATTAAAATAAACACTTAAAAACCATCTAAATTACGACTTATCAGAGTGCCACCTGTATAATTAACCACACTTTCCGATAGCTGCTGATAGGCAATATCTGGGCACAATTTCTTGAAAGCACTTAAACTGAAAAGCTTAAGAGATCCATGAAAGTTTAATGGCTTCACCTCATATATTTCACGAGCTCGTTCAATAAGCGTGTGATTATCTCTAGCTGTAACAATGACTCTACTCCCCGGTCCCGAGCAGGTACGCGCTCCAACTAGAAAATATAGTTGCTCTGGAGTTCTTACATCATCAAGCTCAATGAGCACTTTTTTATGACTAAGCTTGCTCTTACTATAGTTGAAACCTATTCTAACTGTGCCAACATGGAGATTTTCTTTTTCTTCCAGTAGCATTGTTAGACGTTTGTTATGCAAAAAATTCAATCCATGCTTTTCTGATTCATCTCCTATATTTTCCAAGAAACAACATCCTTCAAATTGAGAAGAGAAATGGTCAAATATAGATGTAGCAATGGTTGTCTTACCGATGCCTCCCATCCCCCATATTCCAATCATTCCAACTTCTTTTGACCCTATTCTCATGAATGATTCAAGATGTGCATAGTGTTTGTCAACTCCAACAAGACCCTTCGATTCGCTTGGATATTTACAGTGAAGTTTTTGCAAAACGTCTTGGACAATGTCTTCCACAAGTTCTGATTCAAGCCTAACAAATGGAAGAGGAAGACAATACTTATTCAAGCTGACACAGTTGCAGCAATATGTTCCAGAAACATATATGGTTTTGAATTCAGCCGCGATATTTCTGATTTTAAAGTCTTGGAAATTGCAACAGTAATTTCGAAGACAACTTTTTGAATTTCACCACAAAGTAAATGTTAGCGCTGTAATGAAATTGAAATTTAAAGCTATAATTGCATACACAACCAAATTTATTACAGCCTCATTTCCATTCCTTAATTTGTCTGCCAATGAAATGTGCCAAAATTTTACATTTACATTGTGTGTCATTTTTTAAATTCCCTAATCCCTAACTGTCTGCACACAGCCAGTGTTTGTGTGACCGTTCAATCGTGATCACACGATTCAGATCTCAAACAAATTTTAATTTTGTTGAAAATAAAAATTTCCAAGCATGAGATTTGAACCGTCTGATCTCAATTAGACCGTCACATGGTTACTAATTGTGTTAATTCAATGACGGTATGGAATCTCAGTCCGACATTTTTCTTTCCAGAACCGTACAATCTTGTACAAGATCTTTACTAGATCTAATTGTGTTAATTAGGAGCAAATTTTGGATCTGTATTGATTTTCAATTTTCACCGTGCGTTGAATTTTTTTACTATAAATATCACTTCAAACTATCAACATTCCTCACGACATTTCAACATTCAGTTGCAAAATTTGAAATTCTTTCAAAAAAATCATGTGTTTTCATTAATATTTGTTTGCATTCATTTTTGAAGTTATTTGTATTATTTTTCCTTATAGTGCCTTTAAATAACGTCTCGTCTTTATTCTTTAAATATCACATATCTGTCCTTGGTTCAGAACTCTTCCAAGTTTGCAATATTTAAATCCAACATTTTATTTTTCAATCCTCTTTATATCTCTATATTTTTAGAGTCTTTTTGCATCTTATTTTTGTTCAATTTTCTTCTTCTTTGGTTTTGACTAAAATTTATTGATTTATTCTATTTTTTTCAGTTATGTAGATTCGTTTAAAGATGAAGCGGAAGACGGCAAGAATTCAAGTTTGATTATAAAGATTTTTAGAGTTCCTCTAAAAAAAGAGGATTTGTAGAGTTGTATATTTTATAAAAGTAACTAAAAGTTATACACTTTTTTAACGTATAATTGTATATTCTAATCAAGCTTCACATTTGTAGAGTTGTGTATTAAACATTTGATTAAAGTGTGCAATGTTATTTAATATATGAATTACAAGTAGTTTTGCTTGCATTGAGATTTTAAAAATGTTAGCACTAATAGTAATAGTTATATTGCTGTAAAGTGTGTGATTAATCACACGAATGACGAGTTATGAGTGTTCAAATCTAGAAAGATTCATAACAAAACCATTAATTGATACAAAAAATTAAAAATCACACAAAATATAATATTATTGGACATGTTTGAATGTCCTTTTGTGAAACCTTCTTGGATCATATCGTTTTTTTAATTAAATTATTTGATTAGTTTTTACATCAACTTATCAAAATAGCACCACGAACACCTAAGTAAGGATTTTCAAAAAAACAGTATTCAACCCGTGCGAAGCACGCGACCTTTGTTCTTAAATTTACGAAGAATAGCAATGTTCCGTAACATGAACATCTCTCCTTCAGAGCAAATTTTTTAAAAAATACGTAATTCAACCCGTGCGAAGCACGGGGCTTGTAACTAGTTATATATATATATATACGATAATTACAACAACAATTCTCTTTTTGGTAAACCCACTAACATTTTTTATATAACTTGATTGACGGAAGGATCAATACCTCATTTGTAACTAGTTATATATATACGATAATTACAACAACAATTCTCTTTTTGGTAAACTCACTAACATTTTTTATATAACTTGATTGACGGAAGGATCAATACCTCATTTGTAACTAGTTATATATATACGATAATTACAACAACAATTCTCTTTTTGGTAAACCCACTAACATTTTTTATATAACTTGATTGACGGAAGGATCAATACCTCACAATTTGGTATCCGACATCCAAATCACGCTTAGAGACTAAAGAAAAAGTGGACGACTTTAATTATTACAAATGGAAATAGCAATATACGTTTACTGATTCACATATTGTGTGTATAAATATCACATACTCTCCCATTATAATGCACGCATATCATAATAAGTCTCTTGATCAATTATACTTTCAGTAATCGATTATACTCTCATTGTGTTTAATTTTCCAAAACGCTACAGAAGATGAAGCTATTACCATTATGCAGTCTTATTCTGTTCTTCCATGTGTTTTTAATGGCTACATCATCTCATGCTGCAACAAAAATTCTAGGCAGCGAGGCAAATGCTCTGATGAAGTGGAAAGCATGCCTTGACAACCAAAGCAAGGAATTACTCTCTTCATGGAATGGAAATAATCCTTGTGGTTGGGAAGGAATCACATGTGATGATAACTCAAAATCCATCTACAAGCTAAATCTCTCCAATATTGGACTTAGAGGTACCCTTCAAAGTCTCAATTTTTCATCACTTTCGAAGTTTCGTTTTTTAATTTTAACGAACAACTCCTTATACGGAGCTGTTCCACACAATATTGGGGTGATGTCCAATCTATACACTCTTGATTTGTCACTAAATGAACTCTCTGGTACCATTCCCAATAACATTGGTAATTTGTCCAAACTATCCATTCTTGATCTCAGTTGCAATTATCTCAATGGGTCAATCCCTGTTTCAATAGGAAAGTTGGTCAACCTCAACATACTATATCTAGGAAATAATAGTCTTTCTGGCTCCATTCCTCAAGAAATTGGATTTCTAAAACAACTTGCTGAACTTGATATTTCTATAAATCATCTCTCTGGCCCAATCCCTTCTACGGTTGGAAACTTGAGCACTTTACATGCTCTCTACCTTTATGCGAATTATCTTAGTGGTAGCATTCCTGATGATGTGGGAATGCTTTATTCCCTTTCCATACTCCTATTGTCAGGAAACAACCTCTCAGGGTCAATTCCACCATCCCTAGGTAATCTGGTCAATTTGTATTCTATTCAACTTGATGGAAATAATCTCTCAGGACCAATTCCTTCCACAATCAGAAATTTAACGAAACTATATCGATTGCATCTTTTCTCAAATGATCTCACTGGGAAAATTCCAGCTTCCATAGGTAACTTGGTCAATTTGAATATTATTTCAGTCTATGATAATAAACTCATTGGACCAATCCCTTCCACTATGGGAAATATGACAAGACTCAACACATTATCTCTTTTCTCAAATTCTCTTACCGGAAATATTCCAACAGAAATGAATAGGCTTACCAAATTGGTGTCGTTTTAGTTTAAAAAATTTGTTTCAAACCGAATGTCACTTTTAGTTTTCAATGAAATAATAACTTTTTCCTTTCAATTGTACCTTTCAATTAATATTATATGCATTACTTTCAAAGTATTATTTTTTTTCTATAATGATAAACAAACCAATAGTTGATTAGAATAATTTGATAAAATAACATCTTTTTTGTTAATTAATGCATTTTTTAATATGTGTGTAAAAATTTTAAACGACCTTTATTTTAAAACGGAGGGAGTAATATTCTATTAGTGTATCAATTGTAGTCTCATGGAAAACATAACTACTTCGTAATTATCCGCATTTCATGTTTTGTTTCCAAAATCCTATTTATCACATTATAGTGGTCTTTTAATTTGCTACAGAACTTGCATATACAATGGAAGTAAATGAGAAATGTGATGTTTATAGCTTTGGAGTGTTAACCTTGGAAATAATTCTTGGAAAGCATCCAGGAGATATTGTATTTTCCTTGTTACAATCATCTTCACTAAATATTGTGAACCTCAGACCTGATACTATGCATTTGATAGATAAATTGGACCAACGTCTCCTGCATGCTACAAATAATATTGTTAACGAGGTGGTATCAATAATAAGGATAGCAATATCCTGCTTAATTGAAAGCCCACATTCTCGCCCTACCATGGAGGAGGTTTGCAGGGAGCTTGTAATGTCAAAGTCATCTTAATTGGGTTTATTCAATATATATTTTAACATTTATATAGCACAAGATATATTGTGCTTAACAAATATGCTTCAGTACTAACTTTTTCTTGGAGATGCTTCAGTACTAGTTGTTCCCTGTTTTGTGAGGTGTAAGGAGAATTCTTATTTACCCATATGAATAAAAGGTGAGTAGAGTTATCCGTTTTAAGTTGACAGTAATCAAAATTTAAAATCATTCATTTATTTTCTATTATTTATGTTATAGTTAAAGACAAATGAATGATTTTTATTAGTGTCGATTCAAAATGAAAAACTTTACCCACCTTTTGTTAATGGATAATGTAGTTTTCATCAACATGTAAATATTTATTTTATGAACTCTATATTGAATGTGACTTTAATATTTGTTGTTTTTGAACCGTCGCTAGTTCTATCTAATGTATGATCATGTCAAGTATTTCAATGCCACGTATTTTAAAAAGAGGTATGATATTTTAACAACCTAACTTTAGTTGTTAGTATACACATCATACGCTAAATTCTTCATAATCAAGTTTGACACGCAAATTGAGGCACATAAAATATTAATAAAAGAAAAATAAAAAGTGAAATAACTGTATATAAATATGGTGGATTGAAATACTTGACATGATCATACCTCTTTTCAAAAAGTGAAATAACTGTATATAAAATATCATACCTCTTTCCAACATTTTTTTTAACACTTATGTATACATTATGTAAAATCAATTCCAATCCTACACTATGAAAATGGAGTCAAGATGCTCTCCATTTACAATTGTCTCCATTTCCTTCATTTCGAGGAATAAAGACAAAAAGATCTTGGAAAACGAATAAAGTAATTAATGATAGTTGGATCCATAACTACTATCTCTTTTTTGTATCTATCACTCTTCAAATTGTATCATCCCTTTAATTTGATAAATGGAGATGATCTTAACTCATGAAAATGAATCCAATATAAAGTGATGAGACTCGTGGATTCCATCAAATAAATTAGTGGTTGTTGGATATAATGTTGAAAAGAGAGTGTTTCTACCACTTTTCATTATTCTTTATAATCTCAATTTATGATTACCTTAAAGCTTTTGTTGTTTTCCTTACTTTTACCATTTTTAGAACGAATGGGATGGATATCTCATGTTGAATAAAAGAAAAGAAGATGTTTAATGTTATTAAGATGAAAATGGTAATGTAGATAAAACCGTGTG
>Ga0315913_1002831_pt1 | contig 20612 bp, 13 predicted proteins | sample MpolsnodulesMG_FD_207736 | JGI IMG/M metagenome (GOLD analysis project Ga0315913, IMG submission 207736) | Medicago polymorpha root nodule microbial communities from Los Angeles, California, United States - small nodules | ecosystem: Host-associated > Plants > Roots > Nodule | place: USA... | reverse complement strand
AAAAAAAGAAAAACTCTTAAAAATAGATTCGATAGAATAAATTACTCCTGCAAGAGCTTTGATAAAGGAAAGAAAGTAAACCGAAAGAGAGGACAATACAGATTTTAGAAGAACCAAACATCCACCAAATGAGAGAAACTTATTCTTCCACGACGACAGGCGAGCCACAATACGGTCAACAACAGGTTTCCAAAAGCTCAGTTGCCTTGAATCCTCACCGATAGGCAAACCCAAGTAAACAAAAGGGATAATCCTTCTTCGACAATTCATCACCGACGTCGCCTCCGTCAACCAAGAATCAGATATATTTACTCCTGTCAACATACTCTTGTGGAAATTCACCTTTAATCCCGACACCTCCTCAAATAGAAGCAACACCGCCCTCATAGACCGCACATTCCACCAACTCTTTTCGTCGATGATTAGAGTATCATATGCGAACTTAAGGTGGGTTAGGCGGACCTCACCACTTCGCCCAACACCAAAACCATGGAATAAATGCGCCCCACCATTGCATTCATTAACACGTTGAATCCTTCGGCCGCCAACAGAAACAAAAAAGGTGAGAGAGGATCCTTGCATTTATTATACATTATCCTTACCAACTGAGCTAAGTTTACAAGGACTAACAATTTTAAATTTATAATATATTAATATACTCTATCAATTTGAATGAATAAATATATTATTTTTATAGATAAAAAAAAATGTTATTTTATGTTATTAATGTGTCGAGGTTCAAACCTCATTACGTCTTACTCTCTCCAGTCATATTTATAAGAAAAAATTGACTTTTTAGATTCATTGCGTAATTATTGTATCTTGTTTATAATATAGACCAAATACATCATTTATGCAATGAATCAAAAAAGTTAAATGTTTCTTATAAATAGGATGAAAGAGAGTATTTAACAATTTCAGTATTTTTAAATAGACAATAAATAAATAATACAAAAAGTAATTAGACCGATGATTATTTTTTTTGTTAAGATGATTATATTTTATTTTAGGGAAATATTAATTAGTGTCTTTGGGCACTGATTAAAGACATTAAATAATAAGTTTTTATAAAAATTTGTGTAATCAATGCATTGAAAATTAAAATTTTTTAAATTTTGAAAAAATAATTACTTTTAACATGTTTAAAGAGTGACTCGAGGATACGTGACCCTTTTATTTTATTAGATTAAACGGTGGAATAAAAAAGGCCGGACACGATACGTGTGGGGCTCCACGTGGTCTACCCAGACGAAAGAAACGCATTCTACACACGGGATACGCGTCCCTTCTGTTCATCGAACCTGATTCTTCACTTCCCATCTCAGCGCGTGTTACAAACTCCCATTCCCTGCAAACAATCATGAGAATTGAGAAATAGCCGTTACCATACGCCACATGTCACTTTGCCGACACACTGTTTGTTTGATTGAAGGAGTTCACAATGCTGCTGTTGCTGTTCTTCTTGAATTTTCCTAACAACAACGAACAACAACTATGCTCATTCATTACTCACTTATCCACATTTATTAACGTTAATTTGTTTTAAATTTTAATAATAACATCATTTTTTTTTTAGTTTCCATAGGTTTACTATGCTTTTTCTTTAAGAACAATAAATATGAATATACCCGGAGAAAGTTAAAGAGTGTATTTTAATCATTGGTTAAAGTATTAAAAATAGTAAGTTTATAAAAATTATGTAACTATTGTTTGATAAAGTATAACAACTTGTATTTTTAAGACAAAATTTTCTTTAATGAAATTTTTAAATAATATCTTAAAGATATTTGTTAGCAAAACTCATATCTTTAGGTATGGCAAAGCGTACATTTAATGCCTATCCAAATTTAAGATAAATAATTAAAGTGTTTCTGGTTCAAACTCTGATCCCTACATATATAATATCATACTACATGTGAATTAAACTCAAAGAGACTTCCATCAACTCATTCAAGAACAAATAATAGTGTTGCGTTATCCACATTTTAACAATAAATAATAAAAGAAACATCACAATTTAATTAAAAGATGATCCAAAAAAAAAATTCAAAATCAATTTACAGAATATTAAAAATTATAGTATTTTACCAAATAAAAAATCAAAAGAATAAAAAACAAGCAAAGTATTAACTATTACCATAAATATAAAATATTAAAGATTAACTAGTAAATTTTAGTGTTGAATATAAGTTATAATTGATTTTTGAGAGGAATCATTGTAATTGATAATACTATTGTAGAATGACATTATTCTTCTTTTTGGATTGGATGTACTAATAAATAACATTATTTATTATTAACAAAAAAAGTTGTAGTACCCAGTGGCAAAGAGGATGTGAAGAAGCTGTTAAGCGGTCACCATTAACGTAACGAGTAAGAATCATCACTGTCTTCTCTTTTTCTCTGTCATTCCTTTCATGAAACCCAATCTCAACCATTATCCATTTTTGTTTCTTTCTTTAACATACTAGTTTTAGTTCATAGTTGGTGTGTACAACACGAAAAGCTACAATTAGCGTGTCCTCTTCGCTTTCGCTCGTTTCCAAGATATCCTTTGATTCATCTTTCGTTCTTCATATCTTACTTTTTCTCTAATTCCTCCATTTAAACTCGCTTTCATGTTTTCATCCTCGGCGACAACTTCAAAGTATAAACTTTTTTTATTGCTTTCTGTCTTATTACTCTTTAGGATGAAATTACATGATAATTCATGTTAATTTTTTTTTTGAACTTTCTAATTTTGTGGTTCTGTTGTTGCCAACCGAAATAATGAAGTTTCTTATTTTAAAAGAAATTTTTTAATAAATTATTTTCCTTTTGGATGTTTAAAATTTAGGTTAGAACATAAAATTATAGCATAATTTAAACAGATATGAGAAATTAGTTATATACTGTATATCATTGCTGAAAATAGTATGAAAAAAATTGTTATGCTATAAGATACAAAATTTATTATGTTTTACCAATAGTTTTGTCCAAAATTAGTTTTTGTTAATCTATATAATTAAGTTTATTAATTTGTTTTAATTGCTTTGCAGGTAAGAGGTGTGTTTAAGATTAGAAGGAAAAAAAGATGGCTACACTTGGAGATATTTCTCTTGCAGCTGGAATTAATATTTTGAGTGCATTTATCTTCTTTGTGGCATTTGCTATTTTGAGGCTTCAGCCTTTGAATGATAGGGTATACTTCCCAAAATGGTATCTCAAGGGTTTAAGAACAGATCCTGTGCATGGAGGAGCGTTCGTGCGAAAGATTGTCAATTTAGATTGGAGATCATATATTCGGTTTTTGAATTGGATGCCGGCTGCACTTAGAATGCCGGAACCTGAGCTTATTGACCATGCTGGATTGGACTCTGTTGTTTACTTGAGGATTTACTTGTTAGGGTATGATCATCAATCATTATGGACAACGTTTGAATATACCATATTGGAGAATATGATCACTGATGTTTTGTTTTTGTTTCTTTTTGTGCAGACTTAAAATCTTTGTTCCTATAGCATTCCTCGCGTGGGCGGTTCTGGTTCCTGTCAACTGGACAAGCAGTGGGCTAGAAAATGCTGGGATAAAAAACATAACTTCCAGTGACATTGATAAGATCTCAATTTCGAATGTCCAGCGTGGATCGGAAAGGTTTAGAGAACTTTCATTCATTGCAATTACAGTTTTGTTGCTGCTTCTTGATGCTGTTTAGTAAATTATCTTCAATTCCTATGTGCCTACATATAACAAAGTTGAGGCTTGAGGTCTAGTGTTCAGATAGAAGTAACCTTTATCATGTCTTAGTTACTTTTTCTTGTCATCGGTATCCTTATCAACACATCATAATGCAACATCACTTCTCCATTCAATTCCTCCTCGAGGTCTCAGGTTCGATTCTCCGCGGTGCCAATTTGGGTGGGCAAATTTAGCTTATTAAAAAAAACATCACCTCTCCATTCCAATACAATTATCAAAATTTGTTTACCTTTTTGTATAATCTCATTTGTTGTAGTTGTACAGTTGCTTTTATGATGCATTCATGTATTTATTTGATTATACAAATTATTTCATGTGTTGTTTTTTTTTTTTTTTAAATGGTTGTGAAATCTTACACTTTTTTTTAATTTTTTTTTTTACACTTTACCTCAGGTTTTGGTCACACATAGTAGTTGCTTATGCATTTACCTTCTGGACATGCTATACTTTGATGAAGGAGTATGGAAAAGTTGCCGCAATGAGATTGCAATTTCTTGCATCAGAAAAACGCCGTCCTGATCAATTTACGGTAATATTTTGTTCTCCATTTTTAGTAAGGAGGAGTGCATTTTTCCCCCCCTTTTTTTTTGGCAGTTTGAGATGAAGCATCAATTTCTGATTTTATGCTTATTGTGTTAGAGGAGGTATTCTTTTTATTTTAGGAATGTAATGGTGTGGTGACAACGAAGTTTGAACTTATAACTTCATCCAAACTACCAAATTCGCTCACCATTAACCTAATCATAGTGATTTAGAGGTGATGCTACTTAGTCATTTTTCTAGGTAGATGTCAATTGTATACTTTCCACATTTAAAATATGTAGATCACCGGTGTGGATTTGCTAGTAATTAGGCAATCATAATAAGAACACAGCTATTTATATCAATGAGTAAGTCAGCTAAACAATAGAGTGACTACTGTTATTCTGTATTTAGATATATCAAAGTGATATAAGAAAAGATAAAACGACTAACGGAAAGTTAAAAAAACAAGGAAGTAACAAACATAATTTTAACCCCGAAGAGCTCTCCAATCTGCCGGTATCGTTCCAATAATCAAGTTTGGGGAAATTGAAATCACAGGTCAAACCGTCATATGTTGAAATTGTGATATTCCTTCATGCATATTTTGCTAATGGAAAATATATTATATTGAAGGTGCTTGTTAGAAACATTCCACCAGATACTGATGAATCTGTCGGTGAGCTTGTGGAGCACTTCTTTCTGGTCAATCATCCGGATAACTATCTTACTCACCAGGTTGGTTTCTACTGTATACACTATATTACCAGAATATTGTGTTCACTAATCTTCTCATTGATTTTGATATTGGAAATTTAAGACACTTTGGGTGGTAAGTACTTTGAAAGTTTTATCTTACTACAATGTTAAGCTTGTTATTTGTCAAATTGATTTTGTGATAATGTTTATGAAACATGGAGTAGATTATTAACTAGAGCTATTGCAACAGATTAATTTTGTCCATTTATTTGGGAAGGGAAAAAATAGTGCGTGACAGCATCTTTATTGTGACACTTATGCAGGTTGTTTATAATGCAAACAAATTAGAGAAGTTCGTTAAAAAGAAGAGTAAGTTGCAGAATTGGCTTGTCTATTATCAAAATAAGCTTGAAAGAACTTCAAAAAGACCTGAAATGAAGGTAGTTAAGTTTTAAACTCATGTGCATTCAAATGAAGATACTATAACAATATTCAAATTTACCTCAATCTCTTATATTTTACCAGACTGGTTTCCTTGGTCTTCATGGAAAGAAAGTAGATGCTATCGATTATTACACCACTGAGATTGACAAGCTGTCAAAAGAAGTAAGTACCATAATTTTTTTTCTGTCAAAAATTTCACCATGCACTGCATGCAATTTTTTTTGAAGAATTGATGCTAATAAAAAATTGCAAAATTATTCTAACATGGGAACTGGATATTAATTTTGAAGAATTGATGTCACAAACTAGGATATGCCAAACTTTAACTAATCTCTATAGTATGTACATTAATATTATTCTGCTTTTGATGAGTTATCAAATCACATAACTGTTTTGTGACTGCATGCTTTCCTTCGACTATTAATGCATTAAATAGTATTCTGGTGGATCACCTGAACTATGTGGCAAATGAATTTTGGAAGACTTCGAGAGATGGTGAAAAAACTTTCTTACCATAATAAAATTTTAAAATTTTAAATGGGATAATATCTGCAGAAACTTGGGGCCTTTTTGTGGTTTCATAATCATAATTGTTCCGTCCTCGTAATTTCTCATGACACTGGGATTCAAGTTTATCACCTTTTTTGCAGATAGCTTTGGAGAGAGATAAGGTCACTAATGATCCCAAGTCTACCATGCCTGCTGCATTTGTTTCTTTTAAAAGTCGATGGGGTGCTGCAGTTTGTGCTCAAACCCAACAAACCAGAAATCCAACAATTTGGTTGACTGAGTGGGCTCCAGAGCCACGGGATGTCTATTGGCAAAACTTGGCAGTTCCATATGTTTCCCTAACTGTTAGAAGGTTGATCATAGCTGTTGCGTTCTTTTTTCTCACATTCTTTTTCATGATCCCCATTGCAATAGTACAAGGTCTTGCAAGTCTTGATGGAATCCGGAAAGCAGCACCATGGTTGAACCCCCTTGTTAGTGGGTAAGTCTAATCTCAAAGTTGGATCTCTGGAGTTATGATTCTATCCGCATTCATCACTTGATTTTATTTATTTGAATTAACTTTATTGTGCAGCCCTGTTAAGCCATTCATTCAAGGTTTTCTACCCGGTATTGTATTGAAGCTTTTTCTTATCTTTCTGCCAACAATATTGATGATGATGTCGAAATTTGAAGGCTTTGGATCTATATCATCGCTTGAGAGAAGATCGGCTTCTCGATATTATCTTTTCTGTTTCGTGAATATATTTCTTGGGAACCTACTTGCTGGGTCAGCATTTCAACAGCTCGACACTTTCATTCATCAACCAGCCAACGAGTAAGTCATTCAACTTAAGATAGAAGCTTATTTCTTTTTCCTTTTTGACTTTTTTAATTGACATCATATTTCCTATTTCTGGGGTGCATCCTAATGTTCTGCTGCACTAAAAAGTTTGCATGGATATGAAACATTTTGGTAAAGTTGATCTTGTCCATGGTCAACTTATTAGATTGAGCAAATCATATGGGGAATTATTATTTCCTGTTTCTGGGGTGCATCCTAATGTTCTGCTGCACTAAAATTTTTGCATGGATATGAAACATTTTGGTAAAGTTGATCTTGTCCATGGTCAACTTATTAGATTGAGCAAATCATATGGGGAATTATTATTACCACTATTGGTTATGCTTTTTAGCTATTTAAGAACCGTGATGTTTTTTTTAACAATTAAAGTGGTTAGACACTTTGCTACAAGCATCTGTCTTATTTATACTGTATTAGTATGATTAAGAATTCTTTATATATTGTTCTCAGATATCCCATAACAATTGGCACTGCAATTCCTTTAAAAGCAAGTTTCTTCATCACCTATATAATGGTTGATGGATGGTCTGGTATAGCTGCTGAAGTTTTGATGTTGAAACCGCTAATCATGTATCACTTGAAGAATTTCTTCTTGGTTAAGACTGAAAAGGACAGGGAAGAGGCCATGAATCCTGGGAGTATTGGTTTCAACACTGGAGAACCTCGCATACAATTGTATTTTTTGCTGGGTCTAGTCTATGCTGCAGTGACACCAACTGTTCTTCCTTTCATAATAATTTTCTTCGGGTTGGCCTATGTTGTGTTCCGCCATCAGGTAATGAGATGTTTGAATTATGTTGTGCATGTCAGGGTCAAGTATGATTGTAGAATTTGGGTCCCCTGTTTATGTTGCCATATACAAGATGAAGACTCATATCTTCCAATTGCAGATAATCAATGTTTATAATCAAGAGTACGAGAGTGGCGCAGCGTTCTGGCCTGATGTCCATTTCCGTGTCATCATTGCACTGTTAGTATCACAGATAGTTCTGATGGGACTCTTGACCACCAAAAAGGCTGCTTCATCAACTCCATTTCTCATTGTGCTCCCCATACTGACGATATGGTTCCATAGATACTGCAAAGGCCGTTTCGAATCTGCATTTGTTAAATTCCCCTTACAGGTAGGTATTCATTTATGGTTGTGGAGTTTGTTGTTTCAATTATTATGTGCTCATTTGTTAGATAACTCTAAAATCATTGAGCTGTCACCATTTATATGGTTAGAATTGGCTTCTGTACACCCAAGCTTAGAAACACAACTAATTCTTATGCTTGAACTACATAGTCATTGGCAATAGGATGCACATGCGAGCAACGTAGCATCTCCCTGAAATAATAATAACATCATCCTGAAATAATAATAACATCATCACATATGGTGAATTGATTGTTGGCTTTGAGAATGTAATACTTCAGTATATAACTCTACTAACTATCACGGGAATAATATTTAAAAGTGGGTCTAGAAGATTTATTTTTTTGACGGTAAAGTAAAATAACTTTGAAGTATAAAATGGATATGTTTCTAAAAGTTGCATGGGTTCCATGCATAAAATCAGTTTATACTTGTGGAAATTTTACAAATTTCTGCTTGTCTCTAATAAAATTTGCTAACCATAGAGAAGTTACACACAAGCCCATTCTGGTGCCAGCCGTGATCATGCACCAATCTAGAAATATGCTCTTATATCTAATTGGCTTGAACATTAAGAAAACACTCCTCTCTTGTAAGCCTGTTAGCCCCATATGTTGTTATCACCAACCCGACTTATATTGTTGGCGTCGATCAATTTTCTTGCTGTTCGAATCTGCAACTCACATTTCCTCTGTCATAGAATTTTATGTTGCTTTTTTAAATTTGTATACAGGAAGCAATGATGAAAGATACATTAGAACGAGCTACAGAACCGAACCTGAACGTAAAAGGTTACCTTCAGCATGCTTATGTTCATCCAGTTTTTAAGGCTAGCCATGATGATGATGCTGATGAGGAAGATGCAATGAGTCTGAAGTGGGAAACTGAGAGTGCTACTGTAGCCACAAAGCGTCAATCACGAAGGAGTACACCATTGCCCAGCAGATTTAGTGGTGCATCATCTCCGTCTATGCTTGACAGCATTAAAAATGATCCAGAGTCATAGATCATTCATGGACCAAGAAATGTCATATCATCGACATGACAAACTAGGATGTGTGTGAATGTGAGTATATTATATGATGAGCTACAACAATGGACATGCTTGTGGTTCTAGCATTATAAGCTGAGAAAGTTGGGTGGTCTTCTTGTGCAAAAGCATTTTGGATTTTCTGGTCAGCAGATAGCTTGTAGAGACTTTAAGACATATTCTTTCATAATGTTTCAGATTTTGTTTTGTGAGTTTGTTTCATTAGTAGATAAACATGTTTTTCTAGTTTGTATCACCTAGCATTTAGAGATTTGCTTAACATTACACCACGGGATACTGTAAATTATCCAAAAATTGATCATGACTATAGGTTGTGTGTGTATTTTTTTTTCCTTTGTTACCTAGTGCTTTTCCTTTGAGATCTAGCTCTGTTTGTACACATTTGTAACAAACAAGAGGTTCTCCACGAAATATTACCCCACGTTACTTTTGTCAAAATACTCACACCAAATGTGATGTATAATGAATTTCTAACAGGTTTCTTGCTGTGTATGACTCTTTTGTTTGTAAACTTTTATTTATTTTATTTCTAGTAATTATTTTCTACAAAGTTATAAATGACATTTTTTAATACGGCATGCGTTTTGAAATATTTTAATTTGAAATAACATTACTCTTTCTACATTTGCCCATAAGATAAACAACCATTTTAACTATTTTAACTCTTTTTTTTTTGAGGGAACTATTTTAACTCTTGAATGCGTGAGGTATTGTCAGTGTAGTTTTTTTTTTTTTGTATGGTTTAGAATGTATTGAAAATACAAACACATTTATAAGTCTCTTTTATTAATCATTTTGGTCATTGAATTTATTTTTAGGTAGTCATTTAGTTCTTGAATGTGTGTTTTGTTAGTCAATTTAGTCCAAAAGTTGCCAACAAAAGATTTAGGTAGTCAATTTAGTTATGAAATGTGTGTTTTGTTAATCATTTTGGACATCATCTGTTTGCGTTTTTTATACATTTAGAAATTATAGTGAGTGTTTCACACATTTGGGACCAAAAGTGATTGCTCATTATTTTTTTTTTTGGGCAGATAGACGAAATGACAAAACCATTATAAACCCACACACACAAGTGGAGGTACCGGGGTTCGAACCCCGGTCATGGTATCCGGCCTAACAATTTTGGCATTTTTGCTAGTTGAGCTAGGACTTCTTGATAAGTGATTGCTCATTATATTTCTATATGTGTGAATATCTCTATGTCTATCTGCTTCGAAACAAGTGATTAAATCATAGAGCTAATAATATGGTCCAGCTTATTTTCAAGATCATCTCATCCATGATCCGACACAAATTTAAAACGCAAAGTTTTCAAGAAATGACCAGGTTCTTATCAAGACATGACTGGAACCATTGGGAAAAACTTTTGGTTGAGCTTCATTCACAGGAATATAGACTGGTTCATAACAGTCAAATCATCAAACACCACATTGCTCGTTATGGAACACAAGATGTTTCCAAATAGCAACTTAATTCCAAGCAGATTAAATTGAATCTCTGATCAAACAAGTTGAAGATAGAGACATAATTTCATAGAATGCTTCATGAGTATTGTAACTTGTAACACACATCTGCCTCTGTAAATAACCACTTCATCTGCATCATAGTCATCGTGCAATAATTACCGCTACTAAGTTCAACTTTCAACCCTCGTATCTTTTATCTTTTTATCTCGGTACTTCAAGCTAGATATCTGTTACCATAAAAATAAGCCTAAGTTTATGTGTATCACAATTTTGATGTTAACATACCATTGAAACTGCAAGCTAGATATCTGTTAGACTTACAAGTGTGAATAATGGAGTTAAAATACACCAACAAAAGATCACTAGATTTCAAAGGAATTGAGAGGGAGAAGAAAAAAAAAGAGCAAATGAAACTCTAAGATCAAATTTTAAAGTTATTATTACATTGACCACTTGTTAACATGGAACTATAAAGGCAGCACAAAAACTAGAACCAACATAAAATAAATGACATAAAAGACGAAAACGCGAGGAGAATCTTCGAGAGCCAGCATAGCAAAGCATGTAGGTCTGTAATACTAATAATATTAAGGTCAAGGTGATATGAGACTTTCAAAGTAGACAATAGAGTTCAACGAATTTGAAGGGAGGCCTTGAATGTCAGGAATCTTTACATTACCATTCTTATAATTGTAAACGTATACATTATCAAAGAGGTCTAGAAACACCAGGTCACCCTCCTCAGCAATATAAAGGAGACTGGCGGGAAGAAGACAACCAATCAATTTCTCGAACGGAATAGTAAACAATTTAGTCCAAGAATCTTTATTTCCATAAACCTTCATAAGCCAGATATCCATAAAAGAATTGGTGTGAGCAAGGACGCATAAGCAATCCTTGGAAACACTCAAGTTAAAGCAGATCAACGGTTCATCTAGACCATACTCGGGATGCGGAATCACTTGATAAGACTCATTTCGTAAATCCAGAGAAAGAATGACCCATAGATAGTATTCCTCTTGATCTTCTATGGCCCAATTAATGGTGCCACTTACAAATTTCCCCGGACACTCTTCAGGCAATCCCGTGATTTCAGAAGGGAAGTCTGGTATCCTTTTCCAAAAATTGGTACCTAAAGTATGAGCCCTAACTTGAGTTTTGCAACAAATTTTATAATTTTTTTCTATAAAACCTAGAAATTGATAGCAAGAAACAACAACTGTAATTGCAGGTGAAACAATCATATCCAATGCTGATGCTGTATGTAATTTTGGTGGAAACATCAGGTGGATAATTCAAAGATTGCAATATTTTGAATTTCCTGGGAAAAGGGTTCAATACATCAGGTAGATAATCCAAAGATGGCAATATCTTGAATTTCCTGGTACAAGGGTTCCATACTACCAGATCACCATGTTTGTCATTGTAGTCAAACGTGTTGAAACAGATGATGCCATGGCAAGAGTCTTTTGGGACAGCACGAATGTCAGAAGCATTTTGAGGAAAGTTGAGCTTTGTAGTTGGAATGGTGGCAATGGAATTGTTTTAAACTGAGGGAAGTCGAGAATCAAAGAGAAAGAACTCCCTCTTCAAAAAGAAAACCCACTCCCGTTTTGAAATGAAATCCAATGGACATAGGAGGAGGTGGTAATTACGGATGTGTGAGAGGCGAATGTGATCTTTGGCGAATATGGGATCAGAAATCAAGGAATTCAAGGGCTTGCAAACACACTTGAGTATCATGAGTGACTTCACAGGAAGCCTATACAGGATTTCTAACAACAAATCAAGCGATAATAGAGTAAGCAGACTTGGTGCATCCAACGATAGTTGCCTCATGGTTGCTGTGGCCGCAACTGATGATTAGAACAATGTACCCTACTGCGTGAGTGATTGTCTTGTGCTCTGGCGGAAATTAAGGAGGTGAATCTTGAAAGATCAAGAATATACCAAATTTGGATCATTGTATATTAATTGGTATTTATTGTTGATGATTCAGCTACATGAAACAACAAAACAGATTCTTCTTATATTCTTATTCTTTACCCATTAGATCATGGAATCCCACATGGAACATGGAAACGGTAGAGATTCTACACCAAGGAAACTAAACAAGGTTTGTGGTAATGTGGCTGCATATATTAGAGTAGAGACTATAAAATACCTACCTCACCACATGTTATTTCAAAAATATTGGTTCTCTTCTAGATGTAACATTTTTATTATTACCTGCATTCGTTGTAATAACGAACTATATAATAAATGATGTTTATCTTTTATTAACAATATAATAAATATAATTAAAAATTCTTTAAAAAATCAAATACAAATATATAAGAATTCTTATATTTTTCAATAACACCAACAATATAATATTTTAAACATAAATTTGTTTAACGGTATGATTGTAATAATAAAAAATTGAGCTCAAAACAATCACCCATTTATATATTATGATTTTTTTTAAGGATTATAGATTGTTGTTGTTTTTAAAAGAATTATTAATATTGTTATTATTATTTCTCCTTTTTCTTCTCCAAAAGAATGGAGTACTCTATTTTTCCTTGTCTTCCTTCACCTGCTATGTGAAAATATTTATAGCATTGTAATTTAAAGTTAACTAGCTCTTTCGTGAGCTCATTAATCTCATAATCTTCAAATTCATTCCTCTTGCTTTGTTCATTTGAAGCCAGCGGACAAGTTGATCGTTTATGCTCTTTGATGTATAAAACACGAAATAATGAACCGTGTGATTCATTTTATTCACAAACCAAAAAAGAAAATCATAAAAAATTATTCCTTTATTATTGAACCATAATATATATATGCGAGTATCAACTCCATTTAATGAATCTAACGATCATTCGGATTTTGGCAATATTATATTTACTTGTGGATCGCTATGGCAACAATTTTCAAAATTTTACTTAGAGACAAACAAATTATGTCACTCATATTTTAGCAAGAATGTCAAAATTGTAAGCTAAACACTATGTCTTTTATTTGATCCCATCTTATGAACTGAATTGTTGCATAATAAAGGACATATAGAGAAGCCAATCCCCCAAATCAAGTTTCCATAAAGAAAATCATTAGGAACACATAAGTTGATTGAATTAGTGGGTGTTTACAACATAACTCATCCGTGATCACCCTCTCTAAGTTTTTTTTTTTTTTTTTTACAATAGTTTAAATTAGTATTTATCAAATAGGTTAAATAAGTTTTTAGTCCCTATAAATATAGTCAATTTTGTTTTTAGTCCTTATAAAAAAAGTAACATGTTTAAGGTTCATCCTTCCCTAAAAAAAAAATGTTTAAGGTTCATCCTCATAATTTTTTGACATAAAGGTTCATTATCATGATCGGTGAACGTCCAACTACAACTCAATTCATAATTACTAGGATAATGTTATGTAGGGGACATAGTTCGAACAAAAGACTCTTCATTTGTCTATATTTAAAATGTTCTACCATAATTAGGGTTGGGCAAAAAACCAAAAAACTGAACCAAATTGTTGAATCGAACCGAATTGAACCAAAAATCCGAACCATTAGTAATAGTTCTTGAACTGAATTGAAACATTTCAGTTCGGTTCAGTTTGGTTTGGAACAGTTTAGTTCGGAACAATTCGGTTCGGTTTGGAACAGTTCAGTTTTAAAAATTATAAAATACGATTTTATTTGATTTTTATATTTATTTCAATGGTACCAATAATAACAATTCGGTTTCGAAACAGTTTGGTTCAACTTGAAATGCAAACAGTCCGGTTCAACTCGAAATACAAACAATTCGGTTCGATTCAATTATTTTAAATTTATAAAACAGTTCAGTTTAGTTCGGTCCAGTTTTCTTCATGAACCGAACCATGTCCACCCCTATATAGCCACTAATATACTAAAAAAACATGATCGTTGAACATTTTCCATAAGTGGCAGATTCCTTCAAAAATATATTTTGGACCCGAAAATCAAGAGATTGAGCGTATATTTTGTACAAGGAAATAAAATAACAACTTGTTTTTCTTTTCCCTTCAAAAAAAAAACTTGTTTTTCTTTCTTTTTGGTCAAAACAACTTGTTTTTCTTGGACAATAAGATGAACATAAACGATAATTCATTGAAATATTATACGCTACATGCGTTGTTTTTTGAGGAAAAAAAATATTTTCTAACATTTATAATTATAATAATTATTTTTTTTACAAAACTAATTAAATCTTTTTTGCCAAAAATGTTGGCAAAATAAAATTGACATTTTCCCAATTTATATCAATCATATCCCAATTTTTTTATTTTTTTTGTCAAGTAGCCTAGTGGCTAGAAAAATTCACCTTAAAATGTCCATATCCCAATTTATATCAATTATAACAATCAATATTGACTATCCTTCAAAAAAAAAAATCAATATTGACTATTTTTACAAAAAGAATATAAAATATTTAGTATGATTCATATAAACAATTAAATGATATTTTTTTTCTTTTTAAATAATATTTCCTTAAATATAAAAGTCGATAAATAGTTCTTTATTCCATAAAACTGATCATTAATTTTTTTTATTTAGAATTCAAGTGTATCGGCACATTTCAATTTACGAGTGTACCGTATGAGTTTTTTTTTGTCACGTAGTTGTTATAGATTCATCTTATTAAGACGAATAATTGATATGTATGAGGTTCCAACTCCGTCCCTACATATATTATGCAATATCATATATTTTCTATACACCTGAGTTAAACTTTCAAAGACGTCAAATTTACTATTTTATTTTGTAGAAAACAAGATTTCTATCAACTGGTTTTTTTCCAATCCTATTGACCTACAAATACACAAATACTCGAAGAGAGAAGTGAGTACAAACCTACACCTACACTTACAGAGCATAAACGGGTTTGATTTGGTCGATTGGTATTTTGGTGTGCCAATAGTTATAACCAAGTAATCAAAATCAAATCTGTTTATGAACCAATGAGGTCATCGATCCAATGTTTAAAGGATGGACGGATCCCAAGTTGGATAGATAATAATTAAAATATAGATTTTTTTATTTTAATATATAAAAAATAACACTATACATTGGTTCCAAACAAAACTAGGCAAACAAAACTAGGCTCACATAGTTGATCGGTGGAAGAAATATTCTTGAGATGGTGGCATTTAACAAATGTGAAACTCAACAGTAAGTAAGCATTTATCTGCAAATGCACTAAACTTAAAATCAGTATATATAATACTCAAAATAGACATGAGTTTTTGAATGATGCCATACTCTAATAGGCGACAATGTGAAACTTATATATCCCGAACGGTGTGGAATTGAGCTTAGATCAAACTAAAGTTGGCTCCAAAGCAATATTCATAATTTTGCACTATTAAAAAAATTAAACTCGATATAGTGTCACTATTTAGTCTCTTCAAACTGTTGTGAATTCGATGAAAAATCACACAAATAACAAACTTGATGTGTGGAGTAAGTGATAATCAAGCAATCAAAACAAAGTGTATGCAACAATTATAAACACAAGCGAAAAGTAGAAAACAGCGAGAGAAAGAAAAGAGAGAACACAAAAGAATCTGTTTACCCAGTTCGATCCAAATTAACCTAGTCTGGAGGAGAGAGCAGCCCTCCGTTTCACTATAATGACGAGTAACTTTACAAAAGAGATATCAATGGGTTACAAGAATAAGTCTTCCGCCTAATTCTACCCAAAGTCCCAATCTCTTCCCGTAACCAAGAGACTCAATCCTAATAGTGTTTTCCAAGGTGAATCAACCCTCAAACCCTAGTGTTTGTTGCCAAGAGACAAACTCTATACAAACCTTAGTTTTGTTGTTGCTTTTCTAAACCCTTGTTTCAGCCCCCTCTATCTCCCGGTTTACACTATACAATGTCTATATTTATATTAAAAGTAACCCTCATAAAATTGTAACAAATCTGACCCAAAAAATACGTTTCTGAAAAATATTGTCACACAAAACCGGGTCCCGAATTCCTCCATTTGGGCGCTGATTTTTCACGAACCAGAAGCCTCCAACAGGTAGCCAAAATCGGGGCCCGAACTCCACAAATCGGACGCCGATTTTGGTCTTCCAGCAAACCTCAATTTTGCACTCCAAACTCCAATTTTGAGTCACTTCTGCAACACAAACATAACAAATATGGATTTCATATTGGATTCCAAGAATATCTCCGAGTTCCATAATCTTGGAGAGGATCGTTTAGATTATGGTGCCATCATCTAAGCCTGTTGAAAATTTCATAATTTATTTTTACAAATTCTAATGTTAAGTTTATTAGAAAAGAAATCAATAATGTTGTTTATAATATGTTGAAGATTCTTTCCGTATAACATAGAAAAACTCTCACGCAGCATGTATGCCTTAGTAGTTTTGAGTCTCAAATCTCTACCATGCTTTCAGCTTCCACACAAGGCGTTGCATGCATAATACATACCGTCGTTGTTTTTCGTCTTTCCTTTGTGTCTATTGTCGCTCACTTTTCACTACAAATTCATATACATGTCGCCTCCATTATACAAATTTTTTGGGTCCGTCCCTAAATTAATAATAATAATAAGAATTATTATTATTATTATTATTATTATTATTATTATTATTATTAATTTTACTGATAGTTTTTATGGATATTTGGAAATATGTATCCTTGATAGGTTACTTGTCATTTATAAATTATCACCATTGACTTTCTTTTCAAATTGTAACAAAAAAGATTACTAAAGAAAAATATATTAAAAAGGTTTCTTTTATAGATTTTATGATAAAAAACTCTCACTAGTTTTTGACAAAAGATTTTATTTATTTTTCACTCAAAAATTACGGAGAATTTAAATTGCGAGTATAGATGATTCCATGCATAATTAACATCCAAAAAAATCAAAGATGAAGACATTCTCTATAAAGATTAAAATCATAATCATGCTTTGGTGCAAAATAACTATATGACCATGCATATACACTTTTTGGGACCCAAATAAGTATTTTAAAGTTGTATATTAGAGTAAAAAAAGAGTGGGTTGCTTCAAGATGAAGTGGTTCAATGGAACCCACAAATACTATTAGATGAAGTTCACCATTGAAGTTGCTCTAAAATTTAACCATGATAATGAAAATTCTTTCTCAACATGCACTCTATATGTCTTAAGCATTCTTCCTATGGGGGAGAAGAGGCCAATTTTTTTTACCAAATAGATAATTGGATTTACTTAAATAAAATAGAATTGAATGCCATTAACAAAGTTTACCCAAAAATAGTGGTTCTAAAAAAAATTGAATGAAAAATGTTAGTAATTTGTTTGTTAGATTAATATTATTGTTCTCTTTTGCCTAAGTTTGAACACAAAATTTTAAACTTCTTTTCCCTGAACTCAAACTAGTTGAATTACCTCACCTCCCAATTGTTCTAAAATTTAAAAGATTTCTTCAAAATTATAAAAATAAAGCCACACTCCACCGTTATCATCATCGATTACGAAAATGAGATTGGTCTGGGAGTATTTAAAATCGTGTGCAATCCTTAAACGACTATTAAAACAAACTAGAGGGAGTATTTAATTAATCGTCATTATTAAGGGCGTATTTAATTAACCATAATTTTTTTTAAGAAGCTAAAATGGATTAAAATACCAAAAAACTTAGTCTCTTAAGTAGAAAAGTGTCAGAGGAGAAGTAAGAAGATAAAGTAGTTGTTGCAACAATTTTCCAAAACAAAGATACTAGCACTAAAGCCACAAGCTCACCAAAGAACACCAAAAAACTGAAACAAAAAAAATCTAAGTAGCTACTCCTAAGCACAAAAGAGGAATAAGCTACCATGTGTGGTAACTAAAAGTAAGATTAGGATGATTTGCCTTCAACCACCAAAAAGATTGTAGCTTAATTTTATCTATAAGTTGATGAATAGAATTTCCTTTTTGTTGGAAGACTTTAGAGTTCCTGTCATGCCAAACAGTTCAAGTACAAGAGGGTCAAATCAAGTAGAAAGTAGAAGAAATGGTTTTTAAGAAGCCACCTAGTGAACAGAATTGAAGAATATATCCATGAACAGTAGCTGGCTTGACTATAGCTGATCCTAACCAAGTATAAATATTGTACCAAATTTGTCCAAAAAATCACAATGTAAGAAAAGGCAATCAATATTCTCTTCAAACACACAATAGACTGAACAAAGAGATGTATTTGGTTGCAAAACACCTCTCATGATTAAGTTGTATGTTATTGGAAGTTGGTTGCGCAATAAACACCAGACAAAAATGTTGACTTTTAGAGGAACCTTCTTGTGCCAAATAATTAAAGTATGATCATTGTTGAAAGTTCGATCTCTTGATGTTAGGAAGTTGTAAACACTAACAGCATTATATAGAAGTAAGTACTGCCTATAAAAAAAAATTAAATAAGAAGTACCTATAATTTTCTTGATTTCATTGAAAAAAAATCATTGCTGATAGCCTTCATATTAATGGCCATCTCCTCACAATATTATCCTTAAAAAAAAAAAAAAAAATCTCCTCACAATATTAAGTGTTTAATGTGGCGATATTTTTAGAACAATAACATTGAATATGTATAATTGATAGATAATATTTGAGGCCAACAATTAAGTTATGTATCTCCATCGGGAGCAAATTAGGAAAGACTACATTAGCGAGAGTGACCTTAGTATAGCCTTTATTAGCGTTGCATCCACATACTTTAGTATGAATGATATAAAATAAGCTCTTTCTTTTTTCTCGTAAAGAAAAACAACGAAGCTCTTTTAATAAAAAATACACCCATTTTAGATATATCAGTTATTCAATAAATTTAAAAATAAAATTTTTGCTTATTACAGTGATTAGATAAAAAAAATTAAACAAATAACACCTAAACTAACAAAAAATATTATATATAAACTAACAAAAAAAATATTTATCAAAAAAAAAAAAATCAAGTTATTTGATTACTTGACAAAAAAATAATTGTTTAATAATTTAAAACCTTATGATACACTATCTTTTATTAATTTTGTAAAAAAACTATCCTTTATTAATAATTTTTTAATAGAATAAATATTATGTATAGATAAAAACAACCTCTTTCAGCTCTTTTGGGTTGTTTTTTCTTTCCAAAAATGCCCTTAATTTTCAATATAAATAGTACATATAACAAATAGATAAGAATAAACTAAAATATTAACATAAAAGTGTAACAAACACGAATATCCAGTTTTTTCCTTTATCATTTAAAAAGTATAACAAACTAAATGAGTGTATCTATACTTACTTTTTCATTATCCCAATAACACCCTTAAACAACAATTTTTTCTATTATAAAGATTGTTGTTGGTTTAATTAAAAAAAAAGAATTTATATTACATTTTTTTGTTATATTGTTGGTGCCATTGAAATAGATAATTCATATTCATGGTTAGTTTGGTTTGTTATAGTTTGAAAGCAACAAACATTTATACTTTTAGTTTTAATCAAAATCAAAATCTTATAAATAGAAAAAAAACACCATTCATAATTTTCAAACATTAACGCAATAAAAAGAGCGGAAAGACGGACACGTGAGTGTCCGTCTTTTCGCTAGTAGTAATAATAATATTTCTTATTGTCACCCTCCTCCCTTTCAATCCAACTTATATCTGCCGCAATGTAGATTCAATCGTTGGTGGTGTGATGATTGGCCTGGGCCGTCCGCATCACTCAGCCACCGATTTCTCTCAGCAGCTGTTTTCTCCGTCGCTGGTGTTCATGGTGGTGTTAGTTTGCTGCGCTTTTGTGGTGGTTTGTGATGGTTTTTGGAGGGGTTTTGTGGTGGTGGTGCTGCTAGTTTTTTTGTGGTGGTTCTCAACGTAGTTCATGGTGGATTTTTATGGGTGGTTTTCTATTGACCCAATTTTAGGGTTTTCATACCAAAATGGGGACGAAGGCAAAGAAAGTTACGAAGAAGAAGAGTTTGAAAAGGGTCAATGTTATCAATAATAAACGATCTGAGCACTTGATGTTTTGCTTCTGTCAGTGGCCCTTGGTGTTAATTTATTTTAATTAAAAAAAAAGAATTTATATTACATTTTTTTGTTATATTGTTGGTGTCATTGAAATAGATAATTCATATTCATGGTTAGTTTGGTTTGTTATAGTTTGAAAGCAACAAACATTTATACTTTTAGTTTTAATCAAAATCAAGATCTTATA
>Ga0315913_1002824_pt1 | contig 20634 bp, 12 predicted proteins | sample MpolsnodulesMG_FD_207736 | JGI IMG/M metagenome (GOLD analysis project Ga0315913, IMG submission 207736) | Medicago polymorpha root nodule microbial communities from Los Angeles, California, United States - small nodules | ecosystem: Host-associated > Plants > Roots > Nodule | place: USA... | reverse complement strand
AGAGGAAGATGATGAAGATGAGTTGGGTGGTGGTGTGGTGATTTGTGGGAGAGAGTTATTAGGAGCTGGATCTGCATTTGGTTGTCTTTTTAATTTCTTGGGGTAGGGTACTTTTTTGTTTTTGCCTTTGGACTTGCGGTTTTGAAACCAGTAAAAGACACTGGCATCACCAATTTGTCCAAATTCTTGTAATTTTTGACGTATCTTCTTTATCTCGTCTACAGGTGGATTCTTCATCCCTGAGTTATAGATAGCTTCAAGAATGCGGATTTGCTCAGGCTTTGGGATCCATCTTGGCCTTGGTCCAGGATTTCTTTCTTCATTATCTCCACCTAAACAATATTTGTTATAAGTCGATCAAACATGCAAAGTTTACAAATTATAAAATTGACCGGAATATATGCATTACAATATATGAGGCATAGTATTATGATATTTCTATAACTATTTTTGTATGGGTTATATTTGCTTGAATGTGTGAATTTAGGAATCCTTACTTGCATTGAAATCCTAAAATTACACTCTCAAGCAAATATGGTCAGACCATTAAAAAAGATCAAATAGTTGATTTTAGATTTAGACTTTTTAATTGTTTTAAAGCTAAGATTAGAAAAGATCAAATATGCAGAGATCAGATTTGTTTGGTTTGATTCGTTTATATGTCCCCTAACATGGGAAAATAACTAAATCGATATAATTTGTTTCGATTGGAATTTTGAGTTTGTAGAGTAATTGATTTTGATCTTTCATACAAACATAAATGTAAGTTTACTTAAATAATAATAATAGTAATAATAAAAAGTAGAAGGAGTTGTTTAAAAACCATTGAAGAGAGAGGAGGGGTTGCCATGCAGACGATTTTGATGGTTGGAGTTGGACGAATTTGGTGACTTGATAAACCTGCTTGGCCAATGTACTTTCTTCTTGGGAGCCATCACTGATCGATCGTTGATATGCTGGGATAGATGGAGAAAGGAAGGGAAATTATTGAAGTTGAACCTAAATATCAAAAGATAGAGATGATTGTTAGAGATAAGTACTAGGTTTTATAAAATGGATACTAACTAGAATACAAATGTATGAAACTGGACACATTAGAAACAAACAAAAAGGAAATGAGAAACAAACAAAAAAAGAACATGAACCATGTTTGCTAACTGATGTGTATAGCTGAAGCTTTTACTTACACTGAAGAAAACTGCTTGTTTTTCGCGCAAGTGTGTGTGATTTTCGGTTTGCTAGCAATGGTGTATGATCAATGGAAGAGAAGGAAAAGAAATATATAGTAGTAGTAAGTAATGGAAGATGATGTAATTTCAATTGCAAAGTTCTTTCTTGAGATTATTTTGACGGAAAATGTGGCCTCCTATTTAATAAAACGCATACATAAAGAACGGAAAAAGTCAAATTAAAAATAAAAATGGATGCATGCATGAAATACACAGTGGCAATGAAGTAAAAGGAAAGTAGAAACAAACAAAAAAAGAAAATGAATGCAATAAAAACAAGAACCATGTTTGCCAGCTTTACTTACACTGCTTAATTTCGTTTTATTACACTATGAAGAAAGAAAACTGCCTGTTCTACACGCGCTTATTTGTTTGTACTGCATGCGGAGAAAAAGGAGTAGTGCATGATCAATGGAAGAGAAAGAAGAAACTGTGATGGATGATGATGTAATTGAAAGAGTAGAAAAAGTGAGGGAGAAGGTTTCAAAGCCAAGAAGAAATGTTAAATGTTTTGTTTGATTGGAAAAGTGGTGATGTAGTTGCAGTTGTAAAGTTTTTTTTTCAGGTTATTTTGACGAAAAATGTGGGTTTTTTTGGATTCACTTGAGACTTGTATTTAATTTCTTCCGTTATGAATATCATATACCTATCTCTTTTTGGATTCAAATTGTATTATTCAGGGGAGTTTTTATCTTAGCCAATTTTTGAATGATTTTTTTTTTTTTAATGGAGATAAGAACAAACTTAGATATTAATGGTCAAAGTTATTAATTGTTATGTATGGTAGTTAATTGCGACATGTATTTTGAAACATAAAGAGTAATAAAATAATTTTTTCACAAAGAGTATAAAATTGTTTGTTTTATTGTTTAACGGTTAACTAGGAGAAGTTTTATTTGATAGGACAATATAAGGGAGGTTTGAAACCCATGCTAATTAGAAGGTCTATAAATCTATGTTAACCAGCCAAATGTAAGCATGACAAAAATAACAAAAATCATGTATGTTAATTTTGGAACCGCCGAAAACTAAAATTGTTGAAAAATTGTTTTAAATCTCACAAAATGGACCTATATTTTAATTGATTTATTTATTATTATTTTGGATAGACAACTACACGACCTTGCAGATATTTGGATTTGCAACTAAACCCGTTGCAAAACTATTTAAATCTTGCAAAATGAATTTATTGTTGTTAATATTTTATTTTATTTCCGAGTGGATCGTAGCTCATCCCAACCCGCCAAGTAAAAAAAAAATGCTGGTTGTCGCAAAAACTTATCTCACGATAATTTCACGAAACTTTATCTCACAATAGTTGTTGGTGCAACTGGAACGTGATTTTTCTCATTTTCATCTACCCATGCATGTCAACTTATCCAAGATCTAATGGATGTCCATTATTCGTGAAATAATCGTGATGTGTTTCATCAAGGTAAATAACATCGTTTCAAGTAAAATTAATTTAATATTAAAATTTATTTTAAAATAATAATATAAAAATATGATATGTAGTTGAATAATTGAATGAGAACTACATATTCAATCAAATTTACCGGAGTGCTCAATTTATCGTTGTTCAATGCTTGTACCAAACTTAAAAATTGTTTATTACCCAAATAATTTTTGGGCAACATTGACATATCAAAGAGTTTTCGTATAGAATTTGCTTAACTAATGAAATAATGATTTATATTTTTTGGATTACTATGTTATTGTAGGTATAAAAAATTTCCGTCATTGGAATCTAAATCCCTTACAAGTATTTGAAAATTATTGGTAATTAATGATTTATATTTGTAAACTATTTTGTTTAATGATGTAATTTATCCTTCGTTTTTGGACGTAAGCCCTCTTTTACTACCAAAAAAAATTTATTCAAGAGTGTTTAGATAATATGATACAAGTCTCTTCTAATTTAACTAAGTTCATAGATTCAAATCTAACCTTAGACATGCAACAATGTTAAAACTCTTAAAGAGAATTTGTTACCAATTTGAGTCCCACAAGACTTAAGAGATTAATCTCTACAGTTGCGTGCAGAGGATATTCAGTTTATAAAAATAAAATAAAAACTCTAAAAAAAATACTATTTATTGTTTATAAACATTATGCTAAGTTTATGTATTTCTTAAAAATATTCAAAGTTCACTATTGTATTAAATAAAGAGCTCGAAATTTCGAAAATACTTACGGTACATCGAGGGTCCTTATTTATTTTCATCCGTTACCATTTCATATAGATATCTCTTTTTTCTCCTTTTTTACTCAAGTTATACACTTATCGAGTTTTTACGATACATACTAAGGAGTTTTCATATACTTGTTTTCTTAACTAATAAATTAAGTAACGAATTGATTTCAGAAATTAACTAACGAATTGTTGTATGAGTCTGACTCAGTTAATAGAGATATTGTATTATATATATATATATATATATATTTGAGAGTCGCAGTTCTAACTACTAAGTTATTTGACAAAAAAAATAATACAAAATTAATTAACGATCTTTTTTAACAATAAAAAACCCATATGTAAACTCTTATAATTTAAGAAAAATATTGCATAATAAAAGTGTGTTTTTTACTAAAAAAAAAAGTATTGTTTTTTAGACGGATGAAATTAAAATAGCCATTTAAATCTTACAAACGCAAGTGTAGGAGTGGGGGTTAGAGTCTCGGTCACGGCATAAGATCTAACCATTTTGATATTTTTTTTAGTTGAATTAGAACTTATGAGCAATAAAAGTATCATTTTTAACACACTTGAATTGATTTAGTGATGTTGACTTGAGACCTTGATAGTTTTGGTTTATAAAGACTGCGGGTGAAACAAGCAACAACACCATCACATCATTAATATTGGAGAATCCAATGTTAGATATTATGATTTCATTGGGAGAAGCTTTTCGATGATCAGAGGAAGATGAGTTGGGTGGTGGTGTGAGGATTTGTGGAAGAGTTACACGGAGTAAAGTTTTGTTGCATTTCTAGTTTCTTGTTGTACAAGGATTCCTTTCTTTTATTTGCTTCTGGACTCGCGGTTACGAAACCAGTAGAAAACATTAGCATCACCAACCTGTTCAAACTTTTGTAGTTTCACATATATTTTACAAAAAAATTATATACTAACTTTTTCTTCATCAAACCCCACTTGGGTTAGATCGGTGGTGTTGACTTGAGATCTTAGAGTGTGCTTCTTGTCAAAGTTTTTCAATTCTCATTAGTGCCAATTTTTGTGAGCCAGTTTAACTTTTTCGATATGATTCAGTTCAATCAGATTTTTACGAAAATAAGAAGTTTATTTTATAAAATATAAAATAATAATTTCACACACACTTATTTTATAAACCAATTCAATTACATAAACTACAATAGAAAAATTTATATATAATTATTAAAAGAAATACAATAGTTATTCTAAGAAAAAACTACTAATATAACATAAAGTACATTATAATAAAATATAATTGTTCGTTCGGATCTCTACCGTTCAATTTTGAAAATGAATTTGTTTGGTTTTATTCTTATATGACACCCCAAATATGAAAGAAAAAAAATATCAAATCTATTTAATTTGTTTCAATTGAAATTTTGAATTTATAAAGTCATTGGTTTGGTTCTTTCATACAGACAAACATATTAGTTTGATTAAATAATAAGGGTCATGTTAACCGGTGCCCCCGGTGCACTGGTTAAGCATACCAAACAATGAAATTATTACCATAAAAGGAAGCTGCTTTTGACATTTTATAAATTAATTAAACAATTTCAATGCATTAACTACTATATAATTTCTTTTTAAAGATGCTTAACCAATGCCCCAGAGGCATCGGTTAGCATTTCCCAAATAATAATAATGAGTAAAAGGAATTGTTTGGAAAGCAGTGAAGAGAGAGGAGTTGACGTGAGGATGTTAGAAAAACCCATGTGATTAAATGGAACACAATTTGTTTGGATTGGGAGAAAGGAGATTTGGGGGTTCATAGAATTTGGGAGTTCAATCGGGACCTTTTAAGTAAATGGTGTTGGAAGGTGCTTGTGAATAAATGGGGTTTTTAATATCAAAAGGAGGAATAGGTCAAATTAATCGAAAGATATGGTTGGTACTCAAAGAGGTTTGGGTATGGGGTTAGTAATTGGTTTGATGATAATTTGATGCGGGTTGTGAGTGGTGGGTGATGATAATTCAAAGAGGTTTTGGATTGATTTGTGGTTAGAGGGAGGTCCTTTACGTAATAGGTTTAGACGATCTTTTGATTTGTCTGAAAATCATTTGGTGCTAGCTGCTTAGATTTTTTCTTTAGGGCGGGGTGTTGATGGTGATGGTTGGAAGTGAGGACATATGCTATTAGCTTGGAAGGTGAAAGTCCCAATATAATGAAGGCGGGCGGTAAAGAAGAAGTCCAGAACAAAGATGACATGGGGAAGTTCAAGAAGAAGTTGTCCATTAGCGACAACAAATTCAAATTCTTTGACATTTTGGGTCCATCACCAGGATTTGTTCAGCTTATGAAAACTTTCTTTTCGAAGCAAGAGGATCCAAGGAAGAGCTTGAACGAAGTGGGGTAGAGAGTGAAGAGAAGAAGGAAGGTGACACACCAATGAAAGGACAATGTTTTGCTATACCCTGCCTGATTAGTAAGATTCCTATTCATGAAGCCTTATGTGATTTCAGGTCGAACATCAATTCCATGCCTTTATCCCTAGCAAAGAAATTGGAATGGGTGGAAATTATTTCATCCACAACAAGACTAATGGATAGAAAAATGATCTTCTCAAATAGCTACACAGTGCAAAAGCTATGTGGAAGGATCCAATTCCAAATGAATAACCACTTTTCTTTTAAATATTTAAAATGTGTAGGGGTAAAATGAGGATTTCATGTGCTTTATAGGGGTAAGAGTACAATTTGAGGGGTAGGAAGAATAATTTTCTTTTAGAGATTGGATTGAACTTTAAATAGTTTAGGCTTTGAATTTGATTAGCCCAACCCACCTTCTACGTTCAATTAATCAGTTCATTGAAGGTTGCTCTTGAGTTATCCTGTAATTGCTCAATTTAGCAATTATTGTTGGTTGAACGACAATTAAGTGTCGTTCACCACAAGATGACAATTAACATTCGTTAAACATTTTTTAAATAAGTTAAATTACTTTTTAAATTGGTCCAACCGTCTTAAAAAGTCCCCAAAATTGTCGTTGACGGTTGCTACTGAGAGTATTTTCGTTAGTTTATGGTGCATAAAAGCAAACCATGAGTGCCTAAAGAGCAATTTTTCACTTCATTTTAACATCATTGTCTACAATCACAACAATTGCAACTTGTTTTGCTTTGACCCCGTTGATCTTCAATTTTTTCCCATCAAAATTGAGGCAGCATTCCTATAAACTCATTAATCACTTAGATTTTCTCAAATTCAGTTTTATGTGTTTAGTGCCACAAGTTAATGTCGCTCAAATTAACTTTTTCACCGTGATTTGTCAGCAATAAATTCCTTTAATTTATTTTTTATTAAGTTTTAAAATTTGAACAATCCAAAGTGAAAGAAACAACTTAAAGGTAAAAGTGGAATCAGAATATCATGAAATACAAAAGGAATTCCCAATTTAACTTCAAATACGAGTAACTACATAAACAAGAGCAACTAGACACAAAAAGAAAAATAATTAATTCAATAATTCTTCACTGTGATAATCCATAACCTTAAGACTCTTTTTTTTCCCTATATATTATCAGAATCACAAACAAAACATTGAAGCTTATGGTTTCAATTCTGCTATATAAATCTGAAAATGAAATGGAGTGGTTATATATTATTTTCACACCCCCCAAATTAGAGGAAAGTACATGTCCTTGTCTTGCGTGGTTTCTTCTTTGGCTTTGGTGGCCTCAATGCAATCTTTATTGCAGCATCAAAAACTACCTTCACATTCTGTAAACAAAACAAAACAAATATAATTCTTTTTTTTGAAGAAGCAAACAAATATAAACAAAAATACTTCACAATTGGAATATAATAATTGAATAAAGTATCATCTTTTGCATCAAAATATGAAACACTAAAAAAGTTAAATTATTTTACCTGCTGTGTTTTAGAGCTGCACTCAATGTAACTAACTGCTCCAATCATTTTCTTTAATTCTTCACCCTGTTAACCAAAATCATTGATTAAATCCATTCGTACATGCAAAATAATATTTGTTTCAAATATAGAAATTTTTATGAATAATTTATTTATCGTGGACATGCCTTAGCAGTTGTTATTAGTGTCGCTCCAGGATGATCGATAAAAAATTGCTTGTCGTCTCGCAAATCTGTGCATACATAGGATTTAAAAATAGTTACAACCAAATGAAATTTTACTGGATATTGATGATCCTAAATATGAAACTACCTACAACCAAATGCATACCAATTTAATTATTTTTCATTTTGCTCTAAAGGTGAAAAAGAAGATTTTCATTACTGTCAACTTATAATGGTGGTTGAAATGTTACTACGATGGAAAAGCTTACCTAATTTTGTTCCCACCAGCACAATAGGCACATTTGGAGCATAATGTCTCAGCTCAGATATCCACTGTTAATCAACTAAAAATGTTATTACAGTAACAAAAAATAATAGAGATCTTATCTAACTTATAAGGTAATGTATAGAAGAAAAAACCTTTTTGGAAATGTTCTCATAACTAGCTTTACTAATCAGAGAAAAACACAACAAAAACACATCAGCTCCTCTGTAACTCAATGGCCTTAATCTATTGTAATCTTCTTGTCCTGTAATCCACACAATTCACACCAATAAATAACCTCAAAAAATTTCACACAAAATTTTACCTCATCAAAACTTGACATTGATTTATATTAAGCAGTAAAAAAATAGAGCTTTAGACTAACCTGCAGTATCCCATAAACCAAGATTAACTGTACTACCATCCACCACTACATTAGCACTGAAATTGTCAAACACAGTTGGAACATAGTCCTATCATAGAGAAATCACAAAAAATATATATATTAGATTCATCACTATATTTTTTTACATGTAATTAATCTACATATTGAACTTTTTAGAAACACACTGTAGGAAAGGTATTGCTTGTATAGGATATTAGCATGCATGTCTTTCCAACAGCACCATCCCCTACTGTTACACACTTGATAAACCTAGCAGTACTCATTCTTCTTCTTCTTCTTTTTCTTTTTCTTAACTTAGGATCATAAACTATAGTTGCAAAGAAAGAATTGAAACAATATTTATGATGGATGTTAAAGGAGGGGGTGACTAAGCAATCCTTAACTACTTAGGAGTAAGTCTATTACCTACTTTTAGTTGTTGTGGCTCATGAAATTGATAAAATTTATAATCATGTACATAAAAAAGTGTTACTTTTCTTAAAGTGTAAGGACAAGAGTAGATATGGTAACAAAGTAGGTATAGTGGTGGTGTTAGTTAGTTGGTTAAGTGTGGGAGAAGGGAGGTAATGAATTATGAAAAGCAAAGAATTTTGCTTAATTAGCTAATACACTATGATGAAATTAAGGGTTTTTTTTCTTCTTTTTTTTTGAGGTATGATATGAATTATGATGTAAAGTAAGTCAATTAAGTTTGTTGTGACATGTTTGTTGGGTATGTCTTTGTTTTTAATATAATATGTTGGTGGTTATGGTTAAACGGATTGAGCTAGCTTACATTGGTTTCTTTATCCTTTGATGGGTCCACTATTTTATTGGAGTGGTCCAAAAAAAGTGAATGCTTTTTACTCCACCTTATTGCAAAACAAAAACTGCAATGGAAAACATTATACTAAGCAATGTATTTTGCATGCTGTGTGTTCTTTTAATGCATTGATTTATTTATTTTATTTAAATTTCAGTTCAGTCGTTGCAACTTACAAACCCATCATGATTTGATTACATTTATTTATTTTATCGAAATTTGAGTTTAGTCGTACAGTCTCTAACCATAAGAAAATAATATGGTAACCAATTGGCTACGAAGCTTTTGTTAAGATTGAATCGTTAAGAAGAATTTGAATCCTAAACAAAATTATTAGTTGGTTAAATTTCACTGACGAAGCTAGCCAAAATTTTACCATGGAGCCATATATAGACAAAAAAAAGTAATAATTTTACGAATGTTATCATGACAATTTTCGTTGTTAATAAAATTTGAGGATCAAAAGTTATTGTCAGATAAGGATCAAAAGTTAATATTCGGAGGATGGGTGGAAGAGAGCAATGGAGGGAAGGAAAGTAATGCCACCTCAGTTTTTTATCATGTACAAACCTTTTTGACAAAGAAGACATATTACAAATGTTAAAATTACTAAAAATGGATTGATGGGTGCGCCATCATAAAGTTAAGAGAGCTGAAAGCACTCCGATTCTTGACTCCATTGTTCCCGTATAACCAACTCGCTACAACACTTCACATTTTTGGGGCATATAACAAGTATGTCAAAAATGCTGGACCATAGGGGGAAGTTAGTGATCATCTATATTTAATGGAGAACTACGCAAGTGAATTGGACATTACATCTTGACCTAAAATTTTAAGGTAATGAGTTTGTAGACATTTCACTTATAAAATGTTCAACCTCCACTTTTCTAAGCAATATGAGAAACTCACCTCACACTTGTTACAACAATCTCTACCCTCAAGTAGGAGTGATTTCATTCACTATACTCCTCTTCAAGTGTAAGCTTTTTCATCCGCACACACTTACTTGCACCGCCGTTGGTTCTCTTTTAACGGAACATGCCACATGAACATCATTCGTCGAACTATCGACTTTGATACCATTGTTGGGTCATAGAGGGAAGCATGAGGGGTCATCCACATTGGATTAACAACAACCACACAAATGAACCGGACACTAATTAGTTCGTGGATCCTCCCACTTATAAAATGTTCGACCTCTATTTTTTTTAAACAATGTAGAATTTCTGATTCATTTCACATTTACCATAACAAAATATTCTTCAACTATTTGCACAATACCGCAAGTGTCTTTGTCGGGTCCCGATAAAAGGAATAAAATCATCGCATTAAACTTAACAACCATAAAAGTATTTTAGACACTATATCAATGCTAAGTTGCTACCGTCAAAAATAGTAGCAACAATACATATTCCAAAAAAATTAAAATCTAAAATAACTAAAAAGAAACTTACTACAAAAAAATAAAAACTATTTTTCTCCTAAACATCCCAAAGCTTTGTAGAAAATGTAAATATGCAAAACTTCCAATGAGTTATTGGATGTAATTTCTTTTCTAAGGTACACAAACATCTTCTCATGTATCAATCATTCATCTGTTGTCTGTTTCACTCCATTGTTCAAAAGGTCTACACAAAAATAAAATAAAAATGAAATCAAAGTCTAATCTGATCAATGCATGAAATGAAACAGTTAATTAGACATAGATAGCATGTGGGAAAAAATAAAACTAACAAAAACACCATAGTTGTGGAGAAATGCTTACACAAGGCAGATGAACCAGCAGCTCCGTTGCACAAAATCATCAAGTCAATCTACGTAAGAAAAAGAGTAAAGTTTGTCAGGTAAGTCGCACCAAACTTTGTAAACAGCAAAATTATTGGGAAACCTCGCAAACAAATGTAATTTCACATGCATACGGTAATGTCATCTAATAAATTAGTAGCAACTAATGAAATTTAAGACAAAAAGGAATATAATTGTACATGCATAAGGCGCCAAGTTATTTAGTAGAACCTTATTTTGAATGGATTGATATCATAAAATGAGATTGAGATCGGTAGTGTTAGTAACATATTCTCTAACATAATTTCTAAATACACCAGATTCTATTGATTGACAACCGGAAATTAGATCCCTATAAAAAAAATTTAAATTTCAAGTTTTAGTTTCAATAAAAAATTTCATCAATATTTGGTCCCTACAAAATTTTCTACCACCACTTATGGTCTCTGTTTTTAAATCAAATCATGTGAATATTCACATTTTTGAATGAATTTTTATAGAAATGTTTATAATATTATAACAATTTCTTCTACAAAAAATTTGAATTTTATCACAAGATATGGATTAAATATTAATTTTTAAGCGCTAAAAAGTTAAAATTCATATTTAATTCATCACTTGTTAAAAACAAAATTAAACATTTGCAAAAGAGATTTCTATAATGAACAAAATACAACCACAAAAAAAATGATATAAAATTTCGAAGGATATACATGATTTTACTTAACTGCAGAGCCCAAAAGTTGTGACAATTTTTTTTAGGGACCAAAAAATGATGAAAAATTTTATAGGACTCAAACTTAAAATTTAAAAATTTTATAGGGACAAAAAACATATTTAACCCAAAAAATAATAATAAAATAATATTGTAACTGAACTAAAAGAAAACCACTCAAATTTATTCAAAACATTCTGCTGACACAATATGTTCCTCACAACAAATCAACGATAATTTGTTCCGCTGCCGGCACACTATGCTCCCCAAAAATCCCTCAAAAAACATGTATCTTGAGGGATTTACCCCGGTGAAGCTATCGTTCTTTTTTTTTCTTCTAGTGAACATGGTCAATGAGTAGACATTGAAATAATAAATTCACAAGCTTTCTTTAACTAAAATAAGTCATAGTTAATACACACAAAATAAGTCATAGACCCATTTAATGTTGAACATGAAATCTTGCGTTCTTATGTAATGTTGTATAGATTAAGACAGCTAAAACTGGTATAAAAAAAAAAATTAAAACAACAATTATTCATTATAAAATTATGTATTTAATATGAAGGGTAAGTTTCAAATAAACTTACTGCTAGAAAAATCATTCTTTTAAAATCAATCATTGTACATATTACTGTCAACCAATGATATAAATAGAAACTACAAGGAAAATTTAATAGACATACAATCTTTTTTTTTTTAAACGATCAACGTTAGTATTGTTAGCATTATACTAGGAGTAGACCCAAAAAGTCTTTGGATTAGATGGTAAGACATCTCTTTGAGCTTAACCAAAGGTCATGAGTTTGAATTCAGTCTTGAAAATACAACAATGTTAAATCATTTGAGGGAGAGCTTTGTCACCCATTGCGGTCCTACCTGAGTCGGGAGATTTGTCTTTTTGATCAATTGTGTGAAGAGGATTTTCGGTTCACACAAAAAATACTAGAAGTAGAGATCTCAAACGAACAACTTATCACTCAACTAACGCGAGGAAGGTACTAAGGTACATGTACCCATACCCTCACACACTCATTTTTGTGGTTGATTGCTCTTATAACATAGTGTCGGTTTTCATTCTACTCGTAGTGGGTATTTTTTGCAGGTACTCAACGAGCCTTAATTTAATTATCATTCCTAAAATCTATTAAAAAGTACATGTAGAAATTAATTGTGTGTGTTGTAAATTCAAACAAATAATTACACCAATAAAAGTTAGATGTATAGAGCAAAGGAAGTAGTAATTAATGAGCAAAGTGGCCTCAAGCAGCAGCAACAACAACAACAAACAGACCTAGATCTAAGTGTGAAACAACACCACAAACATATTCAAAACAACAAAGATAAGAAAGAAAATGAAAGAAAACAACACACCATTATTGTTTACCTAGTTCGGTCCAAAATGACCTACTATGGAGGAAAGAGCAGCTTTTCGATCCACTATGATAAGAGTGATACAAAGATGTTACAAGAAATTAGCTTAAAAGCTCACAAAGATTAAACCTTGATTTCTACCCATTTTTCAAGTCACTCACACTCAGAATGAATCTTAAGAGAATACACTAAAGGAAACTTTTAGATCCTTTCTTTAATGAGATCTCACTACCCAATGTGTTTACAGATGTTTCTCAACCCGAGAAAAATCTCTCATTAAAGACATTCAACCATAAAGTTACCTCCTTTAGTTTCTCAAATTTCTCTCTCTTGAAACCCTAAAAAAAATGAAGAATGAAGTCTTATGTGGTGCACAAGTCCCAACAAAAGCATGCCATAATTTCCTTCAATCAAGCCCAAACCTCCAAAACCCTTAGCCAAATCGTGGCATGATTCTTGTCAAACTTCAATCATCCATTTTAAATCAATTACAACAGTGTGTGCACAATTGATCTAGTGAATTCAAAGATGCACTTGCTACCTAACTAATATTATGGACCTAAAAATTCCTCGCAACTTTAATCTAAGCACGATATATTTATACGTAAATAACCTAACAATGTTCCTTAAAAAAAAAACTAACAATGTGCACATCCTAGTAAAAAAAGTTTTTTTAATTACATTATATTGCATACAAAATTGAGATTATAAGATAAGAAAAACACATATATCAACACTTTATTTTCAGCAAAAAAGATGCCAAAGAAAATGGTGCATAAATACCAATTCCAACAAGAGACAAAGGCAGGGAAAAGAATGCCTTACGGTGTCCAAAAGAATAATACTGAGGATGCTGCTGACCTTCTCCTTGCATTCCCATATGTTGATTGGTTATAATATTATCATCATAATATTGAGAATGTTGATCCACTGTCACCTTACTCTCAGAAGTACTTGCAAGACTTTGCAAATAATTGGGTTGTGAAGGTTGCCAAACATTAGCACCAGCAACAACACAGTTTAATAAATTTGGTTCCTCATTTTGCAAAGCACCTACACTTCCAATGCTATTTCCTCCATACGGATATTCAAAATAGGGACTGTGTGCAACATTGTTGTTAGCCACAAAAGGGGCCTCAAAAGAAGACCAATTTCCATTGTTAGCATCACTATTGAAAGAGAATGAATTTTGGGCAAGACCCATAAATTTGGGGTCAGAAGATGGAACAGTTTGGTGTTGTTGTTGTTGTAGTAGGTTTTGTAGTCGTGCTATTTCATTCTGAGCTTCAGTGAATGCACCAAGTGGACCATTGATTGGGTCTTGTTTCCACATCTTTGCTTCCCAATCAAAAGACTCGATGGCTTTTTTTCTTCCTTGTTCATCAAGGTTTCTGAGCATTTTTTCCAACTTTTTGTAACCAAAAACTTTGTGAACAAGGTCGTATTCTTGCTTCTTCTTCGTTGGATAGTAAGGAGCAAGGAAGCAATCTTTCATGCACTTTTTCTTTTGGTGTCTACAAGGAGCACATACTGTCTTGTTTATCATTGTTGTGATGGCACTCTCTGCCTCCTCTTTTTCTTACCGTGTTGCCGGTGCCGCCAACAACGCTAGTTTTCAACCCACTTTATTTCTTTTCAACTAGGTTTTCCTCCTTTAATTGTCAAGGAAATGGAAAAATTAGGATTAGGGCTTTTCAGATCTAGGGTTTCATATATCCAAAAACATATATTTAAAAAAGTAAAGTAATGTTTTTACAAAAAATATAGTTTTTTTTATTTATTTTACATAATAATAATAATAAAGTTTTCTTTTATTCTTTTCAAAAAATAAAGTTTTTATTATTATGAATTAATCAATTGATTATTTATTGTTCCTTATTTAAAGATTCTCCTATTCTATTATAAGAATATAATTTTGTGTCATGAGGCTATAAAATATTGCACATTTATTTTCGATTACGTTTTAATTAGGAAATAAAATATTTAATAGTCAATCTGATTGGATATTTGTAAAAACTATTATTTGGCAAACCTTTTTTTGTTTTTGACATAGTTATTCGACGATTTTGGTGCATTATTTCTATTTTTTATGAGTTGTGCAGCCTTGTTATGCATAGTCAAATTTGTTAACCAACATAAATCTTTGTCAAATTTCAATCACATGAAAATATGATAATTACTTCTTGATTAAATTCTTTATACCATGGTTTTTTTAATAACAAGTATTTGATGCGCATTATGTAAATAAATATCTAGTATCATTCTAATTTTGAGCATATTTTGTTAGTAGGTTGATCCAAGAACACTTAGATGAGATGTCGTCTCTTCTAGTTTAACCAATGTCTTGGGTTCAAATCCAGTCTTGGACATGCAGCACCATTAAAACTTTTAAGGAGAGCTTGCCGCCTATTTGGGTTCGACAATGATCGAGGAATTAGTCTTCGCATTTGCACTTGGATCGAATACCCGATTTAAAAAAAAAAAAGAGTAGGGTTTTAGCGGTTAAGTCTGAGTAAGAGTCTCCTACAGTGACTATATGGTTACTTTTTAGTTCAATGTGATATCTTCCTAATTCCACCATGACCCAACAATTACCATATACCCACTTTATCACTATCTAGGAGAAATTATGCATCTATGTTAAATTGTTGTAATGCCTGTACCCAAAAAAAAAAATTTGTTATTATGCCAACAATTCTTAATTTTTTTTTAAACAGCAAAATATATTGAATAGGGTTGGAGCCATGTACAGGGAATACCAGGAAGAAAAAAAGAAAAAAAAAGAAAGAGATACAACCAAAGTTACTACAACTGTGCCCTAGCAGAGAAAAAATACAACTTATAGAAGCATTAACAAACATATAATGATACGACTCCGCATAGCAGAGAAAAACCAATGCATCCTGGTTTAAATTATTTCTAAATATTAAAAGTGTGTTTTATTTTTCTTATAGACCAACTTGGGTCCTGGGTTTTTCCACATGCCCCAAATTGAATATTCTTTCACGTAAAATATGAGTTTAACAATTAAAATTTTAAGGTTCAAATAATTACGTTTGAAGACAAATTTTCAAAATCTTCAAGGTTTAAGCAAAATCAATGTTTAAGCCAAACCAGTACTATTCAAATACCTACTTGATCATGTTAAAATCCATTCTACATGTCTTGAATTGATCTCAAAAAACGTGAATTCAAATATGCACTTGCTACCTAGTTAATATAAAGTAAAAAAAAGAATAATAATGAAAAGGATGCTGGAATTCTGTATTTGGCTCGGTACCCCATTTTGTGTCACAAATCAATTTGGAGTATATAATTCAGTTCCTCATTTTGCAAAGAACATCCAAAAATGGAATCTTGCAGAAAACAAAATCTGAATGTTACTAAATCATTTTGGGAACCGTGAGTGATGTTACAAATCTGAATTTTGGGAAGAAAACAAAATTGGGGATGTATCAACTACAAAAATCAAAATGAAAAATGTTGTCACTATTTTAAGTGGTTTGATGCAATGTAAATGGAGATTGAAATTTGAAGTTGAAGATTGCTTTAGCTAGTTAAGAAAATGGTTGAAGATTTCTACTGTATTTAAAATTGCATGATTTGGGATTATCCTAATACTAGTGACAATGATCATGGGCGTCCTTGAAGGTGCAAATAGCTATACGGAGTTGGGCCTTTAAAATATTAGGGCTTAAAAAAATGTATTATAAGTGTTGGCTTATTAACCTTCACCCAATTATTTAGGGAATTACTTTTCCCACCCTGTGGGTTTCCTCGCGCGCCCTATTTTTTCCAAAAATGTCCTTGAGTTTCCGGATTTTGTAATCCGGAAACTTCAAATATAGGGTGCGTTACATGATGTTTCCCCCTAAACACCCTTTTTCAAGGTAAAACAGTTCGGATTATATAATCCGAACTGTATTAGCACAAATTCTAAACATGTTTGTAACATGGATAGTCATTTTAGGGACAATATTAATCTTCCTAACTCTCATCCTTCTGTTTTGGGTCATTGTTACCTGTTCTTAGTCAAAAATTGGGTTTTCGTACTACTTGATGGGATTGCTCCGAAACTTCCCCAGAAAATCAAAAAAAATTCAAGGACCATGACTCCCTTAGAAGAGACTTCTTGCGGAACTCTGCCCCTCAAAATCCAAAATTCCATCGTTTAGACCCATTTTTCTTTTTCTTTTTTTAATTTTTCATATTCTCAGAAAAAATCCGAAAAAATTTGCATTAGTTTTATTTGATTTTTAGAATTTTTTGGTGCTATTTTTATATTTTTATGATTTTATTTGACAAGTTTTTAACATTTTTTACTTAGTTTTTTTGTTGTTTTTGAAAGCAAAACTCAAAACTGCTGAAATGTTAGAGAGTCTGATAGCTGATTGTACATAAGCATTGTCAGGATTATAAAATCCGAAATAGCAAACATGAATCTGGATTTTAAAATCTGGATTGCACAAGGGCATTTTTGAAAAATTTACAGGGCGCGGGAGAAGACCATAGGGTGGGAAAAGTAATTCCCAATTATTTATAAGATTTCTTTTTAGTCCTCTCAATATCTCTTTTGGCTAAAAAATACCCTCCAGGAGTTATCTACTAGAGGTGTTATAATTAAAAAATTCTCCTCCAAGAGTTGTCTCTCAAATTTTTTAGGGTGTCTAAGAGAGATTGAGGAGGCCCAAAAAGAGCCACTCAGTTATTTGTTATGTTAAAAAGAAAAATAGTAAATGGATAGGTAAAATTTGTGTGAGAATGATATAAAGTTAGTAGCTTGAAGTTGTATTTTTTGTTATTGATTAGAATATGAATTTTTTGTGTTAATTACAATGATTACTATTTTTTACGTTTATTGATGTTATTTACAATTAAATTAAAGATTACTCTTTAAAAAAAATTGAATTTCCATTTTATTAGGATCCAATTTTTACTATGTGAGTTGGACCTCCAGTTTGATTATGACATGTCTTGATTCAAGAGAATAGAACATGACCCCGTGATATAACGGTGGGAAGTTAAATTGATTTCACTGTAGTTTAAAAGTTATAATTGTGGCATTCCTTTAAAGATGAGCTCAATCATACATAAACTTAATTGTGGCATTCCCCTAAAGATGAGTCATATCCCTGACAATCATACTGAGTTATAAGAGATAAATTTAGAAAATAAGCAATTTGCTACTGTTCTTGTTCTTATGGAAGCCCTGATTGTCATGTCAACCAATAGTTGAAAAAGCATTAAGACCCGAACATATACAAATTAAATCAGACACTTGATTATAAACTGAATAAAAAAACTTCGTTAATTGAATCCAACAAATAAGGAGAGGTTCATCTTGGAACGCTAATCAATACAGGTTTAGTTGCTCATGGCAACTGACATCGTTACAAAACAATAGAAAAACATAGCCTATAGAGAACAAGAGAAGGATGAAACCCTCTCCCTTGAAGCTCTATTGCTTGACCTTTGCCTTGTACCACTAGCTTTTTGAATGAATGAAAATGTGCACAAGGGTCTCTGTTTATAGTGCATCATTACTTAGTGATTAAGAGATTAGAACTGAGATTTCTTAATAGGATTGAAAACAACATAATAAGACTCAAAACAACACATGAATAAAATTATATAAAATTCTTAACACACGAGGGAAAATAACATAATAAGACAAGAATTTCAACAACACATCAATAAAATTTGAAAAACCCTAAACAAGAAAACCATAACAACAGAAGAACACACAAAACACTCAAACAGACTCTAACTACACAACAATGATGAAGAAGAAAGTAGAGTCTATTCAAAGTTTCATCTTTTCTTATCTCATTGCCTTCCTTTGCATTTCCATAAGAAGAAAGTAGAGTCTATTCCAAGAAATCTCTCTAAAACTCTCGTATATGCCACCTTACCACCTGCTCGTCAACCCAGAAATTCCATGCCAGCGTCCACGAATAAAACTAACGGATAAGATTTAATTTGTCGACAGAAGGTGAGTTAAGGGACCAAAACATCACGAAAATTAATTATGAAACCAATATGAAACCTCGTAAATAGTTAATTGCCTGGATATTAAATTTATCCAAATAAAAAGACATATATTCTACTTTGTGTGTATTTGGAATGACATTATATCTTCCAAAATTGTGGCAAGAAATCACGTTCCTTTGAAAGCTACGAAACCAAATTTCTCTCTTTCGACAAAAGTTGCTCTTTGAGACGTAAGTTTTGCTTTCCCACCATCAAACAATTCAGATAATTAGACTATAAGTTTTTATTTTTATTTTTTGGTAATCAATAACTCTTACAAGAGAGAATAGTCTCTCTCTTACCTGTTGAATTCCATTTTTGGTGATAGCGTCTTCCTTCCAATTTTTTGGTATGTTGTTGTCAGGTTTGTCTCATTCTTTTTGCTTAAAGGGTTCTTCTAATTTGTCTTTTTCCCTTTTCTTGAATTGTAGAAGATGTATTTAGTTCAGCGTTCCAAAATCCTTTAATGCTATTGGTTGATAGCCGACAAGAAATTCAATTTTTTTGTTTGTATGTGGTATTGTCGGTGATTAGTAGCAGGTTTGTTTCAAACTTTCAAAGATTTGGTGGATTCATCGTAGAAATTGTCTAGGGTAGGGTGTAATTTTAAGTAATATCTCTATTTTACCCCTCTGTTTTGAGGACTATATAAGGATGTGTTTGTGATTTGAGCGGAGCAGGTTTCCATATGTGATTGATAAAAACCTAAAGCTTATTGTTGTCTTTGTTGTTTAGTTTCATCCTCAATTGAGTTTTAGGTTCTTCCTCTGATGGAAAAATCATTTGATTGTTTGGCTGACATTGTTCCTAGTCGTGAGAATTGGAGGATCACGGTGCGTGTTCTTAGGATGTGGGAAGTTCCTGCATTTCTCAAGCTTGATGAAACTAACCGCTGGAGATGGTCTTGATTGATCACAGGGTATTTTATGAAATTACTTTGTTGATGATTTAACTATTTAATGTCAGGTTGATTCTTTTTTTCTTCTTCTTCTTCTTCCGGATGGGATTTGTTTTGAGGTTTTTATGTTAGGGTGCCAAGCTTCATGCTACTGTTAGAAAACAACTGTTATAAGTCTTCCAGAATAAGTTGTTGGAAGGGGAGGCTTACAAGTTACAAGATGTAATAAAATTAGAATTTGGACATGGTTTGGTGATTGTTTTGCTGGTTTGTGTTCTATTGGGACTATATTCAAAGATGGTTAGTTTTCTGATTTTAATTGCTCATGTTTATTTAGTTGATGAATTGTTATGTGTGTTGTTATGGAATTGGAGATATGCACATCGCCTAAGATTCAATTTGGAACAATTTCTTAACTAAGAAAACTTCATTATGCTATGTGGTTTAATCATATTTAAAATTCTATACTATTAATTGTTAGTGATTTGTAAATTAGTAAATTTCCAATCCTTGCTTGTGTTTGTCCCCTTGCTGAATAGGGAAATCTTTTGATACATTTGTATGTTTCTCAGTTTATGTTATAGTCCAAAAATTGTTTGTCTGCACCTATTTGGTTGTCAGAGTTGCCTCTGATGTTGTCTGGTTTGTTTTTACTGAAAAATTTATGTCTTTTTAATGACTTTAATTATTATATTCATTGTTTGAATGGTGTTTTCCCTCCTCACCGACTCATGACTTTTATATATGATACAAAATTAGCAAGTGTACTAACTTATATCGAAGTAATAAAATTTATAAGATTCGTATCCACAGGGACTGTTTCAACTTCTACTCGGTAGTAACATTATTATTAAGGATGTTTGTAAAATGAGGGGTGC
>Ga0315913_1002822_pt1 | contig 20644 bp, 9 predicted proteins | sample MpolsnodulesMG_FD_207736 | JGI IMG/M metagenome (GOLD analysis project Ga0315913, IMG submission 207736) | Medicago polymorpha root nodule microbial communities from Los Angeles, California, United States - small nodules | ecosystem: Host-associated > Plants > Roots > Nodule | place: USA... | reverse complement strand
AGACTTTTTGTAATGACTTTTTACAACTAGGATTTTGAACACATGATTTTAATGGATTTTGTTGGATTATAAAAGACTTTTTGTAATGACTTTTTACAATCAGGATTTTGAACACATGATTCTAATGGATTTATAATACTGATTTGGAACACATGATTTTAATGGATTTATAATACATTTCAATGTAAAGATTTTGAACACATGATTTTACCTTATAGACTTTTAAGATTTGGAAGTACTTTGTGAGAATTCTAAGATTTAAAATGACTTTGTCAAATTTTAACAAAAATTCAAAATTACAAGAGTGGATGAACAAAGATATTAAAAAACTTTTATAATAATAAAACCAAAACCAATATTCATAACTATAAGATTGACTACTAATATAATAATAAAACCAAAACTTTTATTTCTTAAAAAAAAAAATACTGATACTGATAGAATGAACATGTAAGAACACAAAAAAAAAATAGAATAAACATGTAGTGACGAGATCTTGAGTTAAAAAAATAAAATAATGTGTTCAACGACGACAACTACTTAGGCAAGAAATAAAACCGGAGTGAACCACAAAAATCTGGAAAAAAAGATTAAAAAAAACATGACATAATGATGAAAGAAAAAAAAAACAATGAAAGAAATGTGTCTAGAAAAGAAAAGGAAAGAAAAAAGTGAAAGAGGATGTCAACAGTAACATATATTTGGAATAAAAAGAATCTCAATAAATCTCAGGTCTTTGTATGAGATTGTTAGTTTTAAAAATTTCAACTAAAAAGTCTCACAAAATCCATCATACCAAGTAATCCGTTGAAATCTATACATTTTTAAATACCAAGAGACAATTTTTAAGTTGTGAAAATTTTTGATTGAATACCACCAGATTTTGTTGGATTCCTTAAAAAATCTTGAAAATCCTAACTGAATACCACCAGAATTATTTCTAATCTTTTAAAATCTTTATTGAATACCTAGAGATTTTTCTATAACTAAAAAGTCTTTTAAAATCCTTCAAAATCCCAATTCAATACATCCCCCTAAGTTACTTGAAATAACATAAAAAAAAATGTTATAAGCTCAAAATTAAGCTATAAGCTCATGAAAAAATGTCAGTAACCAAACAGGCCTTTTTAGTCATATGAACTTATAAGTTATAAGCTATAATCCATAAACTCAAATATGTGTCTTACTAAAGAGAACCTTAGCCTCTCCCCTCACACTAGCGTTAAAACGACGGGTAAAGATACGGGACAATAACAACATGAATTTCATTTAGCTATACAGGTTACAAATAAATACTAAAAAATGTCATCATAAACTCAAAATACTTTTGAAAATGTTAGCAATCAATAAAAATATTTTTTTCAAAAACTAAACTCAAAAACCTTGTCGGAACCAAAAATATATAAGCTTATATAAAATAGAAAGGAAGAAACAAGTACAGAGTCAATGGACAGCAGTTTTGATGAAACTAGAAACAAAAAGCCATGCCATCAAATTACTATTTCATTCAGATACATAGAAGAATAATAAATAACAGGGAACCGGCCATCCAACTTTTTCTTTCCCCAGCCTCAAAAAAGGGAGGCATCGTCTTCATTGTTCCTAGCCCTGCCCAATGCCTACCGACCATCAGAACATAACTGATGCAACAGCAATTACTATTCAAAACTCAAATCATCCAAAACCTGCACTACATATACCCCAATATGACTGAACAAAGCACCAATACGTATGGGCTTCTGATGGAGCACAAAAACCATCTTGAAGTAGAACCACTACTCATTAACAGCTTCTAATCAAAACCACCACTCTAACTAGCGGCGAGAGAAGTTTCCACCACCTCGTCTCGAGTGAGTTTGACTTCTCTCCCTAAATCTTCCCCCAGCCTGATAATTACCATCTTCAGGCCGTTCAGAGTAGTCTGATTTGCTGTCACCAACATGTGGCCCATTAGTTTGATACTCATGATGATTATGAAAGTTTGGACCTTGTCTTTCCCGGTTACCAGGTTGGTTATGATGATGCCACTCATCTTGCGCAGTTGTTTCCCAGTTTCCCTGAGACTCATGTCCCTTACCAAAACGGTTTTGGTTTCCATTTCTGCGTCCTCCAGATGATGGACGTTGCTGATGCCTAAAATCCATACCTGGTGGAGCCAGCTCACTTGAGCTAGCAGCTACCTGATTCGAGGAGTGTGGACGGCCTTTTGGTGGAGCATTTCTAGTCTCTCTTACGGTCCCTGGATTCCCTAAATTTGAAGCATCCCCACCCTTTGACTTCTCCGGAACTGATTGGCTGGGAGGTTGTGCTGTAAGAGTGCCAGACTCATTGTCTTGACCATCTGAAAATGATACACCAGCAGCAGCATGAGCAGACTCCTTTCTCTTGGGCCTGTTACCTCTCGGATTATTAGTTGATGCCTGAAATTTGGGTTGCCAGTGAGATGAAATACGATCTCCAGTACTTTGACTTTCCATGGAAACAGCATTGAGATCTGGTTGTTTTTGCTCAAACGATGATAACAATGTTTCAGTTTTCCCCGTGTCCCCAGCATTTTTCTTCTCATCAACTTCATGGTTCACCCCAGTGCCCTTCTGTCGTCTAAAAGGAACCTGCCTCTCCCTGCCATCAGGTTTACTGGTGTCATTGGCATGCTTTGAATGCCCTCTCAACAAGCTTGTTTCAGACACATGCAATTGCTGACGCTCCATTGGTATCTGAATATTTTGACAGGAATTTGAACCAAGGTTCACTCCATCTTGCAAGTCATGCAGATCATTTGATTCTATTGAATTCCTTTGCCGCCAAGATCCATGTGCTTTTCCCTTCCAAGCCCTACTCTGCCTGCTATCTCCATTTTTAGATTCCATTACAGAACCCATTTTTCCTACACCTGAAATAGCATGCCTAGTATTCTGGGGGCCATGAGGACCAGAATCAACTCTTTCAACACAGTCATCTGTTGGAACTTGACTTATCGAGGACACCACTTGTTGTAAACTTCCTTGCTGAGCCATTTCTTTTGCAACAGGTTTTGGAACATATCTCTCCATTTCAGCCCTCTTATTTTTTAAACTATGCACCTGCTGATCACTCTTTGCAGGAACAATTGCCTCAGTTTTACTTTTCTCACTTGATTCATCCAAGATCTCTATCTTGTTTGGTGGTTTAACAGGTGCCCACATCAAAACATCACTCCCATGGGATTTCTCTGCTTGTCTATTAGCCTGCAAGCTTCTTGGCATCCTACGAGAATGCTGTGATTTCAACTGGCCATTCATTCTACCATAAGGTTCTTCATTTTCTATATATCTTTGGTCTGAGCCCTGATCTAATTCGACGTCTTTTCTGGCTTTATTTTCAACAGAGCTTCTAGAAAGATTGACTTCCTTTGCAGTTGCTGATGGTAATGCAGCCACGGACAAAGGCTCTTCAACTTTCTGTTTGTTTTTACTATTTCTGCTATTCTTCCTTTTCTGGTTTACAGGCGACTCAACCGTAGAAGTTGAATTCATGGGTAATCCTGAGCTGAAGGTTGAAATAACTTCATTTGTACCAGCAGCAATGCCAGAAGAAACATTAGCATGAGCCACTGTGTGATTCTCAACTTTTGGGACATTTGAGGTTGTAGAAACATTCAAAGTCTTCTCTTGAGAAAGATTATTTTTATGTTTATAGCCCGCTCTTTTCTGCCTTGATGCGACATTGTTGTGAACCTGTAAAGCGTTAGTGGCATCACCACAATTAACGTTGTGGAACAAGGTCGCTGATTTATTGTGATTCAGAACAGGTTCTTTGTCGGCATTCTTTACTGTCTCTAAAGGTGTTTCACTGGACAAGATGGGTGCTTTTTGAACTCTGTTAATGTTGGCATCACTGACCTGACAGGCATCATTGTCATTAGGCATTACAGATGAAGCGGCTGCTCCAGATTTACCCAAAGCTGTTGCTGATTCAGAAGGTTGAAATGCTTCTTGCTTATTCTGTAGGGCAGAATTTGCATCATGCACTTTCTGTGTTGACCCTTCCACGGCTTGTGCGCGCTTGTTTACCTCACCTAACTTCACTAGACTTTTAGCCTTTTGCTTTTTAGGCCGCTCCACCTCTTCCTCCTGCCGTTGCTTAGTCTGTTGCTTGGCCAACTCTTTTGTATTATTAGCATGCTGAAGAGTTTCGAAGTGTACAAGATTTCAATGTAAGCATAGCAAGCAGTAAGTACAGAAATGGTGTGTGCATTACCTGTGCATGGTTATCAGCTGAATTAGCCAAGTTTTGCATAGACTCTCCTTCGCGCCCTACTTGGCTATAGGACCCAGACCTTTCGTAGGCATCAACAGATATTTGATGCTCACCAACAAGAATGTTAGTTGCATCCAACTGTGCACCTGATGAAGTTGAAGAATCTATGACCCCAGACTTCTTTCGCCAGCCATCAGCATCTTGAGTATCAAGTCTTCCCTTACGATGATTGCCTCTGCCTTGCATGCCATGAGAAATATGCCTGTGGATAAGCATTTCAATATATTCACCATGGTAAATGAACCACAATTAAAGCAGTTAATATAAAAAAATGGCTAACCTGGATGTGGCTGTTCCACTGAGAGATGATGATTCAAAATTCTTTTCGCCTCCAAAAGCACCCACTCCACGAGCAGTTGGATTTTTAACTTCAGTGGCAAGGGTTGTATCAGGAAACACAACACCAGCACTGCCTTCATTTTCCGCATGGCTATCAGGATGGAACTTATTCCTCCTCTCCTCCTTACTTTTAGTAGATGAATTATCCCTGGCTTTTGCATTTAAACCCTCTATCTTTTGAATCAGAGAGGAATCTTGAGGGGAGGGCAATCTTGATGAAGCTTCTAGTGTATTAGAAACTACGCCATCCAATTTCCTTGCTGCAATATTTTCATTATTAAAGCTTCTGGTGCTTTCAAGTGATTTGGCATTGTTTACAAAACTAGATCCTTGATTTCCCGATGTTTGAGAAGAAACTTCTTTGCCATGAGCACTTGTCCTCCTTAAATCTGTCTTCATGTTCCTAATATGATCATTCTCCTGGACAGACATTGTCACTTGGTCCCTCATATCGACAAATGATTCATTAGTTTTTAACGAGTCCTCACAGTTTGTTGGCTCGTTTTTCCCATCCCAGTTGTTGTGTTGTTTAAGAAGAACCCTGTAGGGTCCGACAGTATCAGTAGTGTGGCTGGATTCTACCGGTTCTGAGGCCAATGGCTTTACCGCAGGATCATGTCCACCAGATCTACCATGTGAATTGCCAAGCTCATGTGGATTCTGACTTGAGTTCCTATTATAAACAGGGGCTCCAGCTGCCATTCCCATGAAAGGGACATCACGATCGTTTGAATTACAATAGCCCATTGGAGGACCATAATAGCCTTCATAGGCCATTGGGCCAGGAAAAAAACCAGGTCTCAATGGCATACCTGGAGGAATGTAAGCATCAGGCATATGAGGTGGCCTGTAGAGTTCTCCATTATTATGCTGCCCTCTTGGACCACTTCCAGGAGGAGGAACTTGAGGTGGATTGGTGAGACCATTAGGTGGAAATTGTGGACGATAAAATGGAAATGGTTCCATTGGAAATCCACCTGGAGCAAAAGGAGGACCATTAGGTGGACCTCTGAACCAAATATCACGTTGATGGTTATTTACTGGAGCACCACGCCAAACATCAAAGTGTTGAGGAGGAATATTATGATAAGTCTGGAGATTCCCTGGCCATTTCTCTATTCCAGGCCTCATACCACCCTCATTAAAAGCTTGATAGTCTCTTCTCCAAGAATTTATAGCTTCACCCTTTGCATTATCATGAACAGGAACATCATCTATGACACAAGCAACACATAATCATCACCATCAATGATAAATCACAAAACCTAGAAGCAGAAATAGGCAGTAACAAAACCAAACAGAACCAACACCAAATTCAAACGAAAAACCACATCAACACATTAATATAACAGCAAGAGCATGAAGACGAACCGACAGTTGAGGTCTCATTTTTCTCTCTCCTAAGTCCAGAAGAAGAGTCTGGCCGAATATGAGAACCGTGATCTGCCAATGGTTGATAAATTTTTAATCAAAACTCGAGACAACAATTAACATCTCTGAAGACACTCTTTCTTTCTCAACTATTTTAAAATCCATGTCATACAAACAAAAATACTAAACAAAGCAGCAAAAACAGTGAAACAAAATATAGTGTAAACATGATAAATAAACAAAAGCAAATTTTAATTCAATACTTATAGTTCCATACTGATATGTATATAAGAAAATCAATTTAAACCAAAATAAGATGTGCCGCCAGTAATCTTATCATATTTTATTAAAGGAATTTTATTAAAAAATAGTATAAAGCTAACAAGACATTCTCACAAGTAAATAGCAAAAGAAAACACCTAGAAACTAAGAGAAAAAGTCAAGTAATCGAGCATCCCAATCTCTTTTCATGTCTTACCTGACCAAAAAATATTCCGGAACCAGAGCATGATAGACTGTGGGAAAAATACAAATTTCTAATAAATAAAAAATCAAGTTTCTGGGTGCACATTCACACAGCAACTGCTAGGAGTTCAAGGAGTAAATTGAAAGGTGTGTCTGAGACAGGGCAGGACATTGGATATTACAGCAATCACTCGTCAATGGACAACGTATGCAGTGTAAAACTATAAAAATCTACAAATACAAAGGCATCTAAAGACAAAAGAAGGCAGCACTACTATCAATGTTGATAATAGTTATGCATAATAAGCTACCTTGCAACTCAACATCATGTACAGATTTGTCCTTCTCAGAACCAAGAGTAGGAAAATCTCCAGTGCTCAAAGAAAAATCATCATTCTTGCGTTGCGTAATTCCCTACATTAGGACAGTGGTACAGTATCAGACACATGAAAAATCACCTTCCATAACGTCCCTGGAATTAGTAATTACAACAATAACTTGAAAGAAATTTGGAAAGATTGTATTCTTTAGTTAATGATACAGAGATGGTTAACATTGTATAGGTTTACGCCGATAAAGGAAAATAAATGAGAAAATCAATTCAAACAAGAGAGAAATAAATCAGTAAACCTGTACAGCAGTATACTGTCCTAAATTGGTGTTTTTTACATTTACAAATTACAATATTCCCCCTCGAGATGTATCTCATTCTCACCTTGCTAGTAAGATCCTAAAAGCACCCTGTAAGCAATCCCTTGGTACATTTCCAAACAATCTCAAAGGAAAATATATTCCGGTTACAAGTCTACAAATCTCTCCATGATTAAGTTCCAGTCTATCTCAATGTGTTTTGTTCTGTAATCCAGAACAATATTTTGGGATATTGTGATGGCTAATTTATTGTCAAGAAACAGTTTCATGGGAACATCATACTTCATACTCAAATCATTCAATATAATCTTCATCCACATTAAAATATCTTGCAAGTTACAGCAACCTGGAACCATAGCTCAAAATTTAGCTTTTACACGCTGAGCAACTGCAGTATGCATCTCTTCCATGTTAATAGTTTCCAAGTAGAAGAAACATAACAACCAGATGCTGACCTTCAATCAGTAACTGGTCTTCATGGCAAAATTTCCATATTCGGAAAGAAGAAAAGTTTTATTTTTGGCACAGTCGTCGGGTATTAAGGTATTAAGAATCTAACGCTTAGCCTGAAATGATCTTTCCCTATAGTCATGCCTGAATTGGCTTATAATGTTAAGAGTGTATGGTAGATCAGATTTGTATGTGCCAAGCCAACAAAGGTTTCCCTAGTAATCTCTGACGCTGAGCCTTGCCTTATTAGTCTTGGGAAGTTGGGACACTTTCCGTCATTTCCCACAATATTTTCTAAAGCATGGTTGCCAATCTAGATATTAGTGTGGAGCATCTGACAGCAAGACTGCAGCTAAATAGGTCAAAGATTATGGATACCTAATTAATCTTCTATCCTTATATATAATATGGACACCTAATTAATCTTCTATAACTATATATAAAGGGGATACATGATTTTGGAGTGACTTTTTCACTTCCAATTTTATCCTTCATTTAAACTATTACATTTACAAATGTATCCCTTTTACTTTATTATTTAACTTATTAATTAAAAAAAGATTATATCCCATTAAAATAGGAACAGCAACACTACAATAGGAATTTAACTTATTAATTAAGAATTAGTTAAACCCCAATAAAATAGGAGCAACACCACTACAATAGGAACACTATTTGACACTATTGAAAGAGTTCATTTTAATCTTATTTGTCAAACATATCTGATCGTAATATATAGTAAACAATTAAGCGCAGCGGAAAAGCGGATAGACGGGCATGTTAGTGAACGTGCCTGTCTTTACGCTAGTAATTTCTAATACAAATATTTAAACACTCAATTTTTTAAAAAGAAAGATACCATAGTTAAGACAGAAATTATCAACTAAAAGCCAAAAAGAATGAATAAATAGTTAACAATAGCAAACTTTAATTAAAAAAAATGGTGCAAATAATAGAAAAAGATACGCGATAATTAAGACACGTTTGATGATCAGGATAGGATAGAGACATTATATGAATATAGCGGTAGTGATTCATTAGAACGAATTGGGGTTCACCATAATGAATCCAAATTCATCGGTGTACAAGATGAGATTCATTTTACAAAAAAGAAAAAATGCACACTTGAGATTCGTCTCAAATCGAGATAAAACTCGCATGCATCATAAGATACTAATATGAGATATTGTTTAGATATGCTAACACTTTCATTAACCAAGAAACTACGCCCACTGACAAGATAAGTATCATTCCCAAGCCATACAAAGATAGAGGATGTGAAATGGAAATTTGTTAGCTACAAGAGAATAAAACCCCACATCACCTGTTGTCATTGTTGATGCAACATCTTCAGCATTGATTAAATCAATCTATTAATCTTTTAACACCATATAAGTGATTAACCGTAAATAAGAACAGAAGCTTACCGGTGTCTCTGTAGTTCTAGCCCCATTCCATGCCACCGAGTTTTCACCCACGTGTTCAGCAAATCGAGATAAGTGTGAGCTACCAGGTCTTGTTTCAGCACTGCGAGGACGCAATGATGTTTGTGAAGTCTGATTTGATGTTGGCGGCCCCGATGCTGATGAAGGCCGAGAGCTTGAACCCCATGCACTAGTAGTAGTTAGTTCAGAAGCCATATCACTACCAGAAGTTGAAGGTCGCGTACCACTTCCACCAGATGATGGACGGGCACTGAGATGACTGGGTGAACTAGCCCCAGCATTGGCATTGGGAGACAAAGAAGAACCCCATGCATTTGATGCAGAAGATGATGATTTACTGCCCCAGCCAAGGGTACCCCTAAACAATACAAGACAACACAAGAATCAATTATCTAATCTAGAGGAACAAAAGCAGCAGAAAAATTATATTAGTCAGCTCAGTAGAATATTTACTCACTTGGGCACAATCTCCACATTTGGGTCCAGACCATGATTTTCTAACCTTAAAACAAAAGAAAATAAGCAAGTTTAGATCATGGAAAAAAAAAACACTAGATAACTGAGATGGTAAATAATGTCACTAGAAATCAAATACCTCTGACTGGGTAGGTTTATAGGTTTTGGAACTGCAACTTTCCCTAACACGGTCATACCACCTCTTCTGGTGGAAGAGGTCCACCTGCGCAGTATTATCATCATTAATATATATATTCAGTGTATTGATAAAAATGCATTTATGTGCAAATGGAAGGATGAAAATTTGAAGCCTCCTCGCTTAAGGAAGCTAGTGGTTAGCATCAGAATCATATGATCATAAAAACAGTTGATTTTCTACAAGGATGTATCACAAGATGATATGCATAACAAGGCACAAATTAGCTTGAATACCCAAATCCCTCCTCACTAGCCCAATTCTAGGGGCTTCCAATGCACACAATTCCAAAATTACCTTCGATCCCCGCTCAACATACTTGAAGTCATGGCCTGGTTGTCGCGACACGATCATTCAAGCCAATTTAAGGACCTAATAAAAAGATACAGAGAGAACGACAATTCCGTCAATATGATATATTGCAATTATTTAAGTATATATTTGCAATTATGACATTACCACTAAATTTCAGAGAGGGAGAGCAGGATTGAACTCTTCCTTAAATGCTATTAATTTATTAAACCATTCAAGAATGACATAGGGTGATTTATTATAATATGGTTGTCTTGTAGCAAAAAATTCTCGACAACCCATCTCAATATCAATAGTCTCAAAGTTATCAACCCTTATTCTCAATAAAAACCAAGGACACCTGTATCTCATAATATTATAGCTGTGATTGTATTCTACCACACGTCCAAAACACCATTCTTATTGCATTGTTTTGATCTTTCATCACCGCATTTGACAACTAATCTAAATAATTGAGCAATCAAACTCAAAATCTCAAACATTATCGAGAAGTTCACTTGTTGATGACACCCATCTATCACTACCCAAATTATTTGACTAAAATAACCTTTCTTTTAAGAATTGTCAAATAGCGGCTATAGCAGTGCTATCGCGCTAATGCGTGGTCGAATTTTAACAAACCACTATTCCTCCTTGCTACGCGATTAAGGACAACATGTTGTCGAATAGCAGTAAAATTAATAGTAATGCCAAAGCCCTTCAGTATACGGGCTACAACATTGGTTTTTCTGTTATTGTTCTATGCTACACGACTAACTACGACGTGTTGTTGTCAGATATCGGTTATAGTAACGCTATAGCACTTCAGCATAGCCCCTGCAACACCGGTTTTTTCGTTAACAAGTGTATAAAATTTCCCCTAAGTAGCCCCTGCAACACCGGTTTTTTCCGTTACCACGTGTACAAAATTTCCACTAAGGCATTATATTATAATTGTCTTATCTACCAAATCAACTAATGCATACTATAATACTAAAAACATATATAACAACCTCGCTCTTTTTTTTTTTACCATATCATTAGCTTCAATTCTTTTAACAGCACTTAAATGAATACAATTACTAGCTCTCACTACAAATCACAAAAATTAACATGTGCTATAACAAAGTCCATCAAATAACACATTTTCAGACACGTTTACATTCAAATCCAATAATAATAATAATAATAATAATAGCAGTGATCTTCGCGCGAATCAAACACTTTCACAATCTTATCCATAAACAAACCTAACCGTTTGCAGAAAAGTGGATCCAACAATCACATGCATATGATAACAATTTCCGAGTGTTAAGCATGGTCCGAATGAAAATTAAAAAAAAAAATAAGAAAAAAATTAACAAGTTGTTAGATATCGTTTCCAGTTGAATTTGAATGCACGATTAACGATTTTTGATAGGAAAATTATCTTGCCTTGAATGATGAAAGGAAAGGGAAGTGGTTCGTGGAAACCCTAGCGAAGCGATTGGAGAAAAAAGGAAGAAATAACGAGCTTGGAGAATATGAGTTTCAGAGAGAAAGAGATCTAAGAGAGTGGTGAGTTTCGGTTACGATAACGGTTTTGATTTTGGATCGTAAGAGAAAGTTGAAGATAGAAGAAAAAATAGAAAGAGAGAAGAAGCTTAACCTGAAACCTGGAACAGTCGAATTAGTTCGTAAGACGTGCTTTGCGTATGATATCAATTTTCACTCTTCGCTTGGCCCCGTTACTATATATATATTATTATTATAAATTTTATCAAACTACATATATATTTTTTTTTTAAAACAAGTAACCTAGTGCTTGGAGCTCACACAATTAAATTATGGAGAAGTAGAGTGTTCGGATTTCGAACCCCCAGCCCCTGCATATAATATGCGATATCTACCAACTGAGTTAAGCTCATGAGAATTTTCATCAAACTATATATTATAATTTTTACTTAATTTTTGTTTTTTATTAAGATGAGTTAATTTTTGTGATTTATAATTTGTCACAGTTTTTCTTTCAAAAAAAAAACATTTGTCACAGTTTCTTTTTCAAAAATAAAAAATACATTTGTCACACTTTCTTAAATGAAATTATTTTTAACGTAAAAACAAATGTGTTTGAATGAGGTCATTTCATATCTTTAACTAAGCTTAATTACACTTTTGGCCCTCGCGTTTTAACCAGCTCTTGAAAATGGTCCTACCTCTTTCAAATCGAACAAAACCGTCCTAAACTATCATGTTTTTTGCAGTTTTAGTCCTACCTCCTATTTTCAACTCCAGAAACGCAGAGAAATGACAATTTTAGACCTACCCCTATGCTCAACCATGAAATAAATAAGGAATAAAGCATGTGAGTACAAGGAATCCACTTTATTCAACACACTAACCAAAAAAATCCTAATTTGAAACATATCTTAGAAATTAGGGTTTTTTTTTGTTAGTGTGTTGAATAAAGTGGATTCCTTGACCCACGTGCTTTATTCCTTGTTTATTTCATGGTTGAGCATAGGGGTAGGTCTAAAATTGTAATTTCTCTGCGTTTCTGGAGTTGAAAATAGGAGGTAGAACTAAAACTGCAAAAAACATGATAGTTTAGGACGGTTTTGTTCGATTTGAAAGAGGCAAAACCATTTTCGTGAGTTGGTCAAAATACGAGGAGCAAAAGTGTAATTAAGCCCTTTAAGTATGAGTTTTGTTAGAAGACACATTTTATGAAGGTGTTTTTTGGCAAGTTATTCTATGAGCATTTGGTAAAACACACCAGCTAATTTTTATGAAGGTGTCTTTTAGCAAAGTTATAACTAAAAAATGAAAATCACACCTTGAGGTGTAGGTTGGTAAAAAAACACCTTCATTGATGGCTTCTAGCAAAACCCTTTAAGTATATAGTGCATTTAAAACACTTTATAGAGATGATTTGTAAGTTACAACTTAGATTTTAGTTTCAAAGATTTGATAAGTTGGAACGTACTTTCAAACACACAATTTTTTAGTTTCTAGAACTCGTTGTCGTTAAAAAAAATTAAGAAAAAAACACTTTATAAAGAGATTAAATCTATGCAAATACGTATATGATATCTGATTTTATACCTAAAGAAAGTCGTGCACCTTGATTTTCTATTTTTGTATGAATACACTTTTCTATTTTTTGAGAAAAAAATACTCTTTATTACTTAATTTCTAATCTTAATACGGTGATTTATTTTTTTAAAAACAAAGTTCATTTTGTACATTCATAAAGTCGGTTGTATCATCACTTTTCACCAACTTTCATTAATTATCGGATTTTACATAGGTTAAATAATACACTAAATCTATGACATAGCTTGTGACAAAGTAAATACTAAGATGGAAGGATCAATGAGGTTTGTGTCTCTCTATGAAGAACTCAATGATCTTAAAAATGTGTGTTTGAGTGTCGTCGTTAGATTCTTTTAAAGAAAAAAAATACTTTATAGAGATTAAATTTATGCAACTACGCTCCTCATGTCTGATTTATACCAAAAGTAATATTCTTCCGTGATTTTCTATTATTTTTTATATGAATACAATTTTCTATTTTTCCAAAAAAATACACTTTATTTCTTAGATATCGTATTTGGTGATTTATTATTTAAAAAACAATTTTCGTATATTCATAATGTTGGTCACATCATCACTTTTCACCAACTTTCCTTAATTATCGGATGTTATACCTGTCAAATGAAACATTTGGTATATGATGTGGCTTGTGACCGAGTAAAGTCTAAGATGAATGGATCTATGATGATGGTAATGTCTCTCAAGGAAAAAACTAAAGATCTTGTAAAATATTTTATAGAGACTAAAAATATTTTTTTTGAAAGAATAGAGACCAAAAACATGTAATTGTGCCTTTGATATCTCATATTATTCCAAAAATAACTGACTACCCTGATTTTTCTATTTATGTATGAATACGCTTTTCTATATTTTAAAATAATACACTTTATTTCTTAAATTTAAACATTTTTTTTAAGAAGTCTTAAATTTAAATTTAAATTTGATGATTTATTATTAAAAAATGAAGTTTCATTCGTATATTCAAAATGTTGGTTGTATCATCACTTTTCCCCCATTTTCATTGATTATTGACTTTTCTGTCGGTCAAATGATACATTAGGGTTATGATCTAGCTTCTGGCCAAGAAGATACCAAGATAGATGGATCATTGATGGTGATGTTTATTGAGGAGAAATTTGAAGATCTTAGAAACGTTGATGAAAGTTAGGGTTGCTATTTGAAAATTTAGATATGGGGAGTGTATGACTGTGTTGATTTCGAATTGAATATATTTTAGTTGAAAGTGTGTTTCTCGTTTCCATGGACCACTTTAGGAATATTAAAAAAAAAGTTAGGGAAAAGTTAATTTTCATTAATAGGTGGTACTAATGGTCAATTTACAATTGTCTATGTGAGGATTCGAGCCCAACACATTCAGATTACAATGAAAGCTTTTACCATCGAGATAGCACCTCAAGTGTCATTTTGGGAGCATTTACTTATGAGTTTATCAATGAAGAAATGCATGTATGTTTTGGATTTATTTACGGTGATATGTGTGTGGATAGTGGTCGCACACATATATAACTTATTGAGGGTGATGATGTATTGTCTGTTAAAGTTAGTGATGTGTCAGACTTAGAGGCACATTCTTTTTTTTTTTTTTGGTAGTGTAGAGGCACATTCTAATACAACACCATTTAATTTTTTTTTCAGGGTTTATTGCTTCAATTTTTGTTTGCGGTATTTAAAATATATGTTTATGTTTTTTGTGTAACTAATAATGGTATGTAACTGCATATAAATTATGGGTATGTTTATACTAGTTGATTCCCACCATTGCAGGCGTTTTGTACATGGAGAATAAAGAAAAATGACTCGGTATTCAATTACATTGTAAAATTGATATTTAGATTTCTCAACTTAGTCACTGACTCTATTAATATTTCAAACCAGTCCTTGTTTTTATCAAAAGTTTTTCAATTAAATCTCTATCTTTATGTTTTTGTCCTATGGAGGGAGAGAGAAATTAAATCCTCTTCTCATACTTCTCCCCCTCCTTTAATCTCTCTACAACATCTCATCTCTCTCCAAGAGGGGGACAAACGAGAGAAAGAAAGATACATAATAAAAATTACCTCTCTCTTACCTTTCTCTCTTCTCTCATATCTCTCCTTCTCGTCTCTTCTTTCCTTTCTACCATCTCTTGTATTTCTATCTCTTCCCTCTTCTAGTGTTGATATATATTGTAATGTAGGTTTCTAGACTATTACTCCCTCCGCCTCTAAATAATAATTGTTTAAGGTTTATGCACGATTATTAAGAAAATGATTGATTAAGTTGATTTTAATGGTAAAATTAGTGTCATTTACTAAAACACTTTTATTAATTGTAGTTAAGTTTAATGAAATTTAATAAATAAGATTATAATAATGAAAAAAATAAATAAATGTTGCATTGGTATTTTAAAGTGACAATTATTGTGAAACGGCGGGAGTAATGAATTTTCAAATTTGTCTCCAAACCAAAAAAAATACAGATCAATGAAATATTATACTATTTTTTTAATTAGGCCCCTTCATTGAATGTGGGTTGACAATTAACTATCATAAGTGTAACAAAAGAATCTTAATCTAATAATATTTTTTTTTAAAACACATTATTTTGAAAAAAAAAATATATATATTTTAGGGACATGGTTACACTTTATTTTAGTTTACAGATCTATTTAAAAATTGCAAAATAATTAACCTTTATAATAAACATTGGATTTCGTTTGATTCCACCCCTATTATACAACTGTTGTTGAAACTTAAAAAGTGACCTTAAAAAAAAGAGTAAGAAATCTGCTATTTACCCAACACAAAACACTCGCGCCCAACTGATTTTTCAAATATACACCTGCGTGAGTTAAGTTAAGTCACGTTGCGAGACTTAACTCGCGCACCTAATAGTTCAGCGTGACTTAAGTCACGCACCTCTGGTCGATGCGCGAGTTAACTCACGCAGGTTGGCTGGTGGTCTGGGCTCAAGAACACACGTTTTTTGGACGGTGGTCAGCTTTTCAACTTTTATTTTACACGTTTTTTTTACAAGTTTTTCATGTTTTTTTGTCTACATTTATTGTAGTTATAACCTATGTTACCATTCCCACCTATAAATACCTCCTCCAAATTTCCTCATTTCCTCACACCATCTCACATTCTCTCTTCTTCACTCTCTCCCCCCTATTTCTCTTCTTTTTTCCCAAGAACTTTTTATCCCTTTGAGGTATAAAGTGGTCAATCTTGAGGTAAAAAGAGACTAAACGAGTTGGGGTAGATGGAGAATATTTCAATTTATTTTTTTGGTTTCAACTATAAAATTTACTTATAACGACAATATTTCAATTTATTTATGTCTAATTCTATAATAATGACATGTAAAATTTATAAAAATAATAAAAATAATGACATGTAAAACACAAGCTAGAAGAGAACAGGAAACAAGAAAGTACAATTCTACCTTAATAGATTCTTACTCTATTTTATATGCTGGTGTGGTGTGTGAATGGACTTGTATGATCATAAAATTCAAACCACTACTCTCTCTCTCTCTCTCACTATCACTCACTTCTTGGTAACTGTTCTGTTTAGAATTAGAATGGAAGCAAAGGAATACTCCGTTTCCTTGAAAAGACATAGGAAAGAACCATATTTTGTAGCACACCACACAAAAAGACAACACCATATTGCCTCAAAACAAGCATGTACACAAAACCATTCTCTCATATTGTCCACTTCTCAAAACACTCTACCTATGATACCTGTTTTTGTTTCTTTGTTGTTACTTCTTACTTCTACAACACCAGCATTGTCTCATCACCCTATTGTCTCAGATTCTAGTTTCCCTTTGGAAACTAACCAGACTTATAAAGCAGGTGCAGAGTTGCTTAAGCTAAGAAGAATTCGAACTCACCTCAAGAAAATCAATAAGCCTGCCGTGAAGACGATTCAGGCATGCATTTTTCTTTTCTCTATAACCAGTGGCAGTGTTACCGACATTTTGCCTCTCTGGATTAGACTATTTGTGAGACTGTTTGAGAAGGTCATGGAAACAATTTATGATATATTTATAAGCTCTCAGTGATCATTTTATAGCTTATACAAACATAGTTTAACTTTATTTTATCTTTTGTTATTTTGTTGCAGAGTCCAGATGGTGATTTGATAGATTGTGTTTTATCTCATCAACAACCAGCTTTTGATCATCCTAAGCTTAAAGGGCATAAACCATTGGTAATAATTTCAATAACTACTCAAGCCAGCAAAATGCCTCTGCATTAATTTAAACTAGTTAAGAACAATGAGGTTTATAAATTAGGCATTGAGATTTTTTTTAGTTTATTTGAGAGACAGAAAGTAAGAGGGTTAAGGTTTACAGGATTCACCAGAAAGGCCAAAGGGATACAACAACAATGGAGAAAAGGTTAGTGAGAGGTTTCAGTTGTGGACTGATTCTGGTGAAGAATGTCCAGAAGGAACTATTCCAATCAGAAGAACAACAGAAGAGGATATTCTAAGAGCAAGTTCTATCAAAAGATTTGGAAGGAAACCAAAACCTGTACGAAGGGATTCAACTAGTAGTGATCATGAGGTCAGTGCCTTAAAATTCAATATCAAAGTTTAAGATATTTAGAAAATAGTAACCTCAATGATATTTTTACACACAAATTTGACCGTAAGTTTCAACAACAATTTGGATGGTTAACGCAATTCAAATATATGATTAATTGTGTTTTTTAGTTGCATTAACAATCCAAATTGTGCATTCATTTATGAGGAAAATCTTTGCCTCTAATTTTTCTTTCAACAATAGGCTTTCTTTCATTCCCCACATTTTCTTTGCCAGAAAGAAAAGAACAACACTACCTTAACAGACAGTGAAGGGACATCACCACTTGTGTTTGTTTGTCTCTTGTTTGTTCAGAAAAGTAATATCAAAATCATGAATTACACGAGAAGGATCTTCTTGTACCTACATTGGTTATCAGATGCCAAACATATATAACTTTTCTAGCAATAACTAAAAAAAGGGCTATGTTTATTGCAACATATCTGTCTATTAACAACCTTAAATGCATCTTATTAATCTTATTGCAGCATGCAATTCTTTTTGTAAATGGAAATCAATACTTCGGAGCCAAGGCAAACATAAATGTGTGGGCACCTCATGTAACAGATGGATATGAATTTAGCTTGTCACAGATATGGGTTATTGCTGGCTCCTTTGGTAATGATCTGAATACCCTAGAAGCTGGTTGGCAGGCATGTCCACATATTTTTTCCCTTCCTTAAATTATCATTAGTATGCAAATATTTCACTTAATGTTTCATTTGATAATCAATTGTTCATTCGATAAACAACTTAATCAAACTTAAGCGCTTATCATATAAGTCTTATGTATAAGCTATTTCTATATCAAAAAATAAAATAAAGGTTTTCAAATAACCTATAAGCTGTTTTATTAAGCTATCCTGAATAGCTTAAAGAAAAAAGTGAAATCAGTCTCACTAGTGTTCAATGTCAGTAGGAATGCATTGTTTCATTCTCATTGTATGCTATATCTTTCTTCAGGTAAGTCCAGAACTGTATGGTGACAACTATCCAAGGTTCTTCACTTATTGGACTGTGAGTATAATATAGTAATAGTGATAACTTATGCATCTTTTTCCTTATTTCAACCTCTTTTCTTGTGCATTAATTTTCAAAAACATGTGTTATATTTAACAGACAGATGCATATCAAACAACTGGATGCTACAACTTATTGTGTTCAGGCTTTATCCAAACTAACAACAAGATAGCAATAGGGGCAACAATCTCCCCTACATCAGCTTATAACAGTGGACAATTTGATATTGGCATAATGATTTGGAAGGTGAGTATTAATACTTTATTCAATTCAACAACAATCAAGGAGAAAAAAATGCAATCAACTCTTCTCTTTACTTAAGCCACAAGGTTTATATAATGGTTTATAATTTGAACTTTTTAAAGCCTTTCAACTTCAAAGCAAAATTCTTTTGACAGATCAAATTATGATTATTAACTACAACATTGAATTTAATTAAATAGCTATTGCATTATTTCTTATTTTACCTTTTTATGTTATATTAATATTTTTGCTTCATTTTTTGATGCCTTTGTTGAATTTTTTGGTGGGGGACCTTAGTGGAGTTTACTTTATTTTTGTCCTTTATGTTTCTTTTTTAAAGCAGTGGTTCACGCTTAACTTTTATTCTGGTCTTACTGTATATGGCTTCTTCATACTCAAAAGCTGAACTTCACCAATAACCATGATGTTTATTTTTCTAATTTCTAATTTCATCCAATAATAATACTAAAGAATGTTGAACAAGCAGTTCAGAGTCACAATTTAATTTATTGTGAAGCCTTTTTAACACATATTTCCAATCATGACTCACAATATAAATATTTAATTTGTATAAGATGTTTTAGGAAATCTAACATAACAATGTAACACTATAGTGTTAATTTTCTTTTCTCAAAGATTCTAGGGGTGAAACTCACATACTAAATAAGAAGTGGGGAATTATGAGTTTACAAACTTGCACCCTAGTATATCAAATGCACCTACAATCTTTTATCATATGAGTTGTACTTACATGACCAATATAGTATGATTTAATTAGATACTTAATGGAAAAAACTCAAGTGGCACATTGAAATGAGATAAGGTCTCAAAATAATTTATAGACCCATTCATCTTACAAATCGATTTCATAATGATAAATTATGCCAAATATAAAAATTTAATATGGTATCAGAGCCAATCAATTTGGGCCACCCATCAAATTATGTGCACAATATTACATTGTAACTGCATAAGCATAACAATTACTATTTTAAGACAATTAACCACAAGTGTACTTGCCATGATTAATCTTACTACTTTTGTAGTGGTTGTTGGTGTGGATTTTCCTAAAATGTCTTTTGGTCAATGTGTCTCTAGTGGTCCACTCAATGACCAAGTTGAATACTAGTGAAGCATATATGCATGCTTATACATTAGTACAATGCAAAGTATGCTGAAAAATCATTGTGAACAGGATCCAAAGCATGGACACTGGTGGTTAGAGTACGGAGGATTATTAGTTGGATACTGGCCAGCAAACATGTTTAGTCACTTAAGGAGTCACGCAAGCATGGTACAATTTGGTGGAGAGATTGTGAATGCTCGTTCTAAGGGTTACCACACCGACACTCAAATGGGAAGTGGTCATTTTGCAGAAGAAGGATTTAAAAAAGCAGCTTATTTTAGAAACTTACAAGTCATTGATTGGGACAATAACTTGCTTCCTCTTGCTAATATTCAACATTTGGCTGACCATTCCAATTGCTATAACATTAAGCAGGGTAATAACAATGTTTGGGGAACTTATTTTTATTATGGAGGTCCTGGAAGGAATGTGAAATGCCCATGAAGATAAATGGCACCAATTTAATTATTTTATAGGCTTCCTTGTTACACATGTCTTTTTTGTCCCACTTTCCTTTTTCACTTTAGGGGTTTTATTTTTGTTTTGGTCATATATATAATAATTATATGTATTTTTGCCATATAGATTTTTATTTTCACTTTTGGGGTCATGCACATGTATACA
>Ga0315913_1002821_pt1 | contig 20647 bp, 8 predicted proteins | sample MpolsnodulesMG_FD_207736 | JGI IMG/M metagenome (GOLD analysis project Ga0315913, IMG submission 207736) | Medicago polymorpha root nodule microbial communities from Los Angeles, California, United States - small nodules | ecosystem: Host-associated > Plants > Roots > Nodule | place: USA... | reverse complement strand
ATAAAGGACTATCAATTCAATCTATAAAACTTTCATATAACAACTTTGATGCATCTCTCACATCGTTAAACTAGAAGTTTGATATACAATCTTCTTGTCGACGTGTGGGTAGTTGAATATATGATATCTTTATCACTTTAACTCATGTGTTTCACCACAAACCATCATGTCACTATGTCAATGATGAACATCACTTCTTTAAGATATCAAAATATGAAGGATCACGCTCCTGCAAAAGTGAATGAGTAGTAATAAAAACACAACAATAAAATGTTTTTGCTAATTTTTTTCCACTTAATCTAATAAAATAATAATTTAATTTTTTTTCCATCTTATCAAATGAGTTTAATGCCTACACATTAAAACTAATACCAAAACTATATATTGATTTAATTATATAGTGCTATGTCAATACTTACCTTTAAAGATTCATCTTTCTCATGACTTTTGTATGAAAATACTTTTCTAATTTTAATTTGTTTTAGAAACTTAGATGAAGTCAACCTCCTATATAATTCACTACCTTCTACCCCCGATTTAGCTTCTTTATCTAGAATGTTTATTTCTTCAAATTATATGTCAATTTATAAACTACGCTACCAAATAACTTTATAAAATGATTCACTTTGGCAGGAAAGTAGTGATGGAAGAGGAAAGTTGGGGTAACTACAACAGTAGTCATGTTGATGTGTTAATGTCCAAATTTCATACAAAAATATTGTATGCATATACTTCCTACATCTTTATATATAAGCACATTTTTAAGAAACAAAATTGTACAATTAGAAGTATTATTTAAAATTTCCAGACGTATTTAATACATTTTTTCAAATTTATTTATAATTAATTAAAGTTTATTTATAATTATACATAAATATACACATTAATTACAAAATCAATTAAGTATTTTTAATATCTATAAAAATTTGCAAATGAGTTTATAGAAAGAGATGATGTGTGTGTGTGATGTGTTAATTATAGGAGGTCTATTGAAAATTTTTGTGCTTTAGGTTTCCCTTCTTGTGGACTATATTGTGAAGGGTTGGGATTGATGTGATGTATTTGTTTATTAGTGAAGTTGACTCCCACATATGCAAGATCTTTAGTTTGACAAAGTTATAAATATAATAAGGTACTTGTTTTAACATTTTGATCAAGAAATAAAATCCTTATCTTCATGCTGTAATATCTAGACCTTCTTCTCTAATTTAAATGATGTTGTTAAATAAACATCATTATTTATTAAACATTTGTGGTTTTTTTGTAAAGTTTCATTTAGACTGATGTTATGTTTCCATATATTTGCTTCCATTCAAGAATCTAACATATATTACTCTCTAAAAAGCTACATAACTTATTAAAATTATAGATACATAAATATGTATATTCAGTAAAATTATTGTGCAATACTATCCTATCTTGTTTATGCTTTATACATAAATTAATGTTTGCATAACCTAAGTGATGTTCATCGTGAAAAATGTATCTTATTTCTGACATAAGTTATTTTACTTGTAAGAAATTATGCACATTTAAATGTAAATATAGGATCAAAACCTATTGCGTAGTCTATTATCAAATTTCATAAGATTTATAATATTACTTAATCTTTCCAACATGAGAAGCTTTCGTTAGTGTCAAATTGACCTTACTAATTTCATTAAGCATTTTGAATTATACGTTATAAATTAAAAAGTGTTAAAATATTAACCCTTCTTTTTGTGACACTTTTGCTTTAGTCTTCAAAACAAAAAACCCTATTGATATATATCTATCATTCCATCAAATAAAAACCTTTGACAACCCATCAAAACAACTAGCTAAATATTTTCTCACTAACAGCAATAAGAAAATGGAAATAAAAAACAAAAATAACAATATATAATAAAAACCAGAAAAATCCAATATTATAAAAACAACACCCACAACAACAAACCAAAAGTTATTATAGTACAATATTTTGAGCTAAATTAAAAACATGAAATAATAATAAAAAAAAAAAGGTAAAAGTACTACCATCAACACCCCATCACAGTACAATTATGCACAAAACCCCCTGATTCCTTTCCTACAAGCCGATTCCATTGGGGTTCTCCTTCATTTGGGATCCAAGCATTGATTTCCATCATGCGTCCACCATGAAGAACAGGACCTCCAAGAAATAATAGATGATCTCCACATGCTCGAAAGGCTAATCCCCAACCATTCATCGAAGTAGCTTGCTCGGGAAAGCTTCCAATGATGACCCAAGAGTTGTTGTCTTTATCATACTTCTTTACTTCTTGTTGTCCATAATCTGCAGCATACAATACATTTTTTACAACTGCAATCAATGGAGGTGACCCAAAAGAAGGTGGTGTCTCAAACACTCCAGTTCGTACTGGGAACATGTTGGGTATTTCACGCCATTTGTTTGTCTTCATATCAAACTCCTCACCACATGTAAGCTGTGTTTTTTTGTCAGCTGCTATCCCACCAAGGACATAAAATTTTCCATCCATGAATACACTTGAACACATTTTCCTTGCTTTATTCATGTTTGGAAGGATCTCCCACTTTCCAGTGTCTGCATTATAGAGCTCAGCAGAGCTCAATATGTTGCCACGTGGATCACAACCACCAGCTAGTATTGCAATTTCTCCAAGACTAGCCGAACCAAACAAGCATCTCGGAGTATTCATCATTTTTCCAACTGACCACATATTTGTCAGGAGGCTATACTTATGAATGATAGGAGTCCTTAATTCCTTTCCAAAGACTAGAAGCTCAGTACCAACAGCCAACGATTCCCTATCTGCCAACATAAAACATGCATCACATGTCATTATAGGCAAATGTATCCATCGATTACGATTTGGATCAAATGCCTCCCATTTAAGGGCTTCACAAGAGAAGTACACCCAATGTTCTACTATTCTCGCTTTTCTCCTTAACTTATATAGTTCCCCTGATCTAATTAGCGACCGAAAGCTCTTGTTTAATGCAGCAATTGAACCATAATCAGATCTTGACAATCGAAGAAGACAATGGATTGATATATCTCGACCGAGATGCTCACTAAGCAAATTTGAGTCAGAAACCATAATGGCATACCTTTTTCCATCCCCGTTGTCTATGGAATGGACAGGAACAACGACATTATTTTGCATATCCTCTTCTTCATTCTTCGATTTTTCCTCTTCCTTTGGATCAACTACTTGCTTTTCTAACTTTTTTGACATAGTCTTCTTTTCCTCTACGTCTAGTTGATGATTATTGCTTGGAAGATCCATCAAGTGATGAGCCTCAAAATCCAACTGGTTCTCTTACTTATATGAGTTTGAAATTAAAAACACACAAGCCCACACAGAAACCTGAGTAAAACATGCATACAAATGTCAAATAGTAAAGTACAATCAACAAAAAATATTAAACAATTTCCATCAATAAAAAGTTTTTAATTCAAATGAAGAAGAAATTTCGTGTTGAATCATAAATTGATACTTTATGGATTCAAAAATTTCACACAAGGATCACAAACATGGAAGTGAGTATCCAGTTTACGATACCATCTTATAAAAAATGATAATAAAAAATAAAGATTTAATGTCCTAAAAACTTATGATTTTCAAAGTCAAACACACACATGTTACCTTATAATTTAAAATAAATTAACTAAAAATGTAGCATATCCAAATTTAAGTTCGACACCCTTCCATCGACAATCCTTAAAAAAAAAATCCATCAACAAAATAATTTTTGAGAAATGATCCCTTATAACTAGAATTTGCATGAACCTCACTCCCCTATTGCTACACGATTATTTGTGCTAAAAAATTAAAACAAAAGGGTTACCAAGTAGGAAAAACACAACCCACATGAAAAAAATCAGATCAAAATAAAATGAGAGAACAAGAAGAAAAACTTACGAATTTGGAAGAATTGGAAAGTTAGTTTTATATCTAAAACTTCTCTATTCTCGAGAGTGTATATACTCTCTCGTTAATATTTTATATTTGAGAGATCATATTGTTTGTGTGTCAATATTATTCTTTATTTATAGTAGAAATAATATTAAGTTATATTTCAAAGAAATGTGTGCAAACCACTGATGTCCGTTACTTGAAAATACTGTCAACTTGAGTTTGGAGCCTGAGCAAAGTCAAACCCCTAACGTCCGTTACTTTAAAATATTGTGAACTTGGTTCATTGTATGGAAATTTTTCTCCTTTAATTTACTATATTTTTTGTTTTTTCTTTCTTTTCCACCATATCATCTCGTTTCATTTTATTTAAACTTTTTTGTCTTTTTCTCGCCCTCTACTTTTTTTTTCCTAACCCACCGTAACTTGAATCTTTGACCTCTAGTAGGTGGTCCAAGGTATCCAACTGTAAAATCCCTTTATGCGACTAATCCGCGAGGTGAAAATGGAACATCCACTTTTTCACATGGGATAGACTACCTATTAAATGATTTTTTTTATTGGGAAGTGCTATTTTACCAACTCTCTCGAGACTATACTTTTTTTTAGCAACTTCCAACACCATGTCGGTGTTTTGTTTTTAAATTTAAACTATAAAAAAATAAGAGTAATTATTAAGTTTAAAAACTAAAGTTTCTATGGGCAGACTTTGTTCAAATCCCATTAAATTTAATTTTACCTTGATATTTACATTTATTGTGTGAAAATGATAAACAAATATGATTTTTTATTTATTAATTCGACAATTTTCTATGGGTAGACTTTGTTAATGTTTAATAGAATGTTGAAGATGACAAACAAATATGATTTTATTTTATTCTGAAAATCGAAAATTAAGATATAACAGAGGGAGTATTTGTTAATTCAAAAGATAATACTTAATTAATATTGTTATAGAATATAGTATATTTTTTATGTGATGAATCAAGTTATTCTAGAAACTATAAAGAGTGTTATTACTTCAAAAATTAATTGGTCTAAATGTGAAAGGATTTGGTCAACTTAAGTAGATGATCAGATATTTGATCCTTGACTCATGCGTATGGTAATTTAAAAAAAATAGTGAGGGATTATATAGTGTAACTTTACTTATAGTTACTCGTGGAGTAACTCTACTTTCCTCTTTATATATAATTAAGATAATTATATTACAAAAATTATTTAAATATAATATATTAATTTTAATTTATCAAAAACCTTTGACTACTTCAATATAAATTTTGACCATACAAGTAATAGCAATCCATTTTTAAAAAAAACTTATAGCAATAAAAATATAAAAATATTCGACCAAAATTGGACATTAATGTATTTTTTTGGGATAAGAAGCTAACAAAAAGAAAAAAAAAACAAAAATCAGTTAAAAACTAGTCTTTGTGATACATCTCTCATCGGGCATCAGCCTGCAGCAGCGGAAGTAAACTCTCTAGTGGCTCTAAAAACTCACGCTAAATCTCAGGACTTGCAGCTCCTAGTTTAGCCATGAAATTCACGGATGAATTCAACTCCCTCACATAATGCTGTAACTGAACGCTCCAGCTTCTATGCGGCAAATCCTGCACATTACTGATGATTGTCGCATAATGGTGCCAAGGATTCACCATGGTTGAAACTAACTTAACAACCAACGTTGAATCAGAGTAGCAAATCACCTCCATAGATCCTCTTTCCCAAGCTGCTTTCAAGCCATGATACAGAGCTAATAGATCTACGTGTATGATGGTGGAAATACCAACATTACCAGCAAACCCGTAAAGCCAACTACCATCACTCCTACGAAGAACACCACCAAAACCAGATATTCTGGGATTTTCAAGAATGCCAGAATTAACATTCAAGACAACAATTATACTTTCATCTGGGTGCTAAGTTACAAAATGACCTCCTATATTCGTGGATAAAGCCAAGGAGAAGACAGAACGAAGAAGGGCTGCCAAATTGTAAATTTTTACCTTCAAGGAGAAAATAGAAATTATCTCATTCTCCATACAAAGTGAGTTTAGTGTGCACCAAATCCACCAAAGAGCTGCAGAGATTAAATGATTATTTACATTAAATGCGCCTTGTCTGAGCCATGTGACTATAAAATGCTCCCAATAGAAGTTAATATTGTCAAATCTAAGAGCAAGCCAGAGATTCTTAACAAACGTATAGTTTCGAAAATAGTGCATGATACTTTCCCCACTATTAAGGCAACTCGACAAACCGTCCAATATAGAAACTTAATCTTTTTAGGAGCAGCTAAACGCCAAATCCACTTCCACAATCCGATCTCATCCTTGTGAGCATTTCACTTCAAAAGCAACTTATACTCAACTTTCACTAAATACACACCATCCGGATTGCCCTTCCAAGTGAAGCCATCCATAATCCGACCATTCAAACACACAAGGGTGCCACAAATAGCCTCGGGTACAGGAGAAGGAAGTTGGGTGGATGAACGATCCAACACTCAAGTATCATCCTGAACTACGTCAGCTATTTTCAAGTGGACATCATGAGTATCAAAATATAAAACTTGCTCAAACAACTTCCCAAATCTGGTCCATGGCGCATACCAAAAGGAAGAAGACCCACCTCTCACTCTATAATTGAACCCATTTTGAAGAACTGCCTTTGCTTTCATAATAGAATTCCATACAGGGGAACCTAGGGTTGTGGGCATATAAAGAAAGAACTTGTCATTAAAAAATTAGTGTCAAAGCAAAGAGACCCATAACTTATATGAATTACAATGAATGTCCTAAACCAGCTTCCCCAACATAGCCATATTTGATTCGTGAGCTCATCGAATACCCAAACCACCAACTTTCTGTGGCCTAGAGATCTTATCCCATCCCAGCAGATGGACAACCTTGTCCTTGTTCCCCTTCCACAAAAAACTATGTGCATACTTATCTATTTGCACACAAATAGAAGAGGGTAACCAAGAAATCTGCATGTAATAGCTGGGAATTGAAGTCAACACCGGCTAGGGCCAATATACCCGCCTTGTTAAGGAGCTTGTTCTTCCAGGAAGCTAATCTCCTTTGAATTTTATCAATCAAAAACTCATAGCCACTCTTAGTCAACCGCCCATGAACCATAAGGAATCCAAGATACTTCTCCAGCGAAGAGGTTTATCTTATTCCAGTTGTAGCAACCATTGATTTAATCTTACTTCTTCTAGTGGTAGCTGAAAAGAAGGCTCTCGGTTTTGAGATATTAACTTTCAACCCCAACATATTTGAAAAATTTGTCACAATCCCTTCCACCGTGACAACTTGAGATCTTGTAGCCTTGGTAAACAAAAGAACATCATCCGCAAAAAATAAGTGGGATAGAGTCAACCCATTGCGAGATATGCTCACCGCCTTCCAATGATTCAACTCCACTACCTTCAAAATATCATGGGACAAAAAATCCATACAAATCACAAAAAGATAAGGGGAGAGAGGATCCCCTTGACGCAATCCACAAGTAGGAGTAAAATCAGGTAACGTTCTGCCATTCCAAATGAGTAAGAGGCTTGAAGCAGTCACACAATGAATAACTAAATCAATAGTAATAGATGGAAAACCAAATTGTTGGAGACAACTCCGTAGGAAAGACCTGCCCACATGATCATAAGCTTTCTCCAAATCAATTTTATATACCACATCTCCCTTCTTCTTCTTCGATTTGTGCATTGAATGAACAACTTGCAAAATAATAGCATTATCTGTTGTACCCGTACCAGGGAGAAAACTACTCTGATACGTCCAACTATTTGGTCTAGGAAAGGCCTCAATTTTTTCACCAACACTTTTGTTATAAGTTTGTATATGGTATTGCTTAAACTTATTGGTCAAAACTCCTTAAAACTTTGTGGACAGTCCACTTTAGGGAAAAGAGTTATTAGAGTTTCTACAATAACTGGATCAAAAGTACCTGTAGCAAATTCTTAAGTCACATCTCCCCCCACGATATACCAATATTGTTTGAAGAAGACACATTGAAATTCATCTGGTTCCGGGGACTTATACACATGCATCTGATTGAGTGTCTTAGTTACCTAATCTCTTGTTACCACTTGAGTCAAAATACTAGTAGCTTCCTCAGAAAGTTTTGGAACATACAATCCATCACTAGGTGGAACACTATTTGTCTGTTGTGAAAAGCTACAACACAATTGTTTGAAATATCTTTGCGCCTCATCTTTCAGCAAATTATAATCTGTACACTATATGCCGTTAGGAAGGTGAAGCCCATGGATTCTATTACGTTTTCATTGAATAACCGTCTGAGCGTGAAAATATTTGGTATTTTTATCCTTACAATTGATCCATTTTTCCTTAGATTGTTGGTACCAATGGAGTTTCTCTTGGAAAAGTACTCTATCATATTCTTGTTGAAGTTCCTGCTCAAGGTACACTAATCTGGACAGAACCAACCATCTCAAGAGATAATTGAATTCCTTTGATTATTTTCTCAAGAATAACCTTCCTCTTTTGTATATTCTCAAACACTTCCGAATTAAATATTATGGAGTCATTTCTTACCTGATTCAAAGTCGTAACTGGATAAGGACTGTTATTCTCCCAGGCTCTTTCCACCACACTTTGATAATCTGGATGAGTGATCTAGGGGGCTTCAAATCTGAAGGGCCTTGGGCCAGACCTTGGATTCAAAGAGCTGCACCGTAGGAACAGAGGATGATGATCCGAATGGAACTTATTTAGCACTTCAATATAAACATCTGGAAAGCAAGCCGCCAGGACATATTCACCACACCTCTATCAAGCCGCTTAATCACTCTTCTTTGGCCTACACAATTCCTCGCCCACGTGAACTTTCCACCAGTCGTAGAAACATCCAGTAACTAACACATATCCATAGTTCCAAGCATAACATCAGTCCTGGTCTTATTAAAATTTCCTCCCCTTTGTTCACTTGGGAGCATAAATTCGTTAAAATCGCCAATAATAAACCGTATGATGTATATATAAAACATTAATGTAATTATGACTAAATTCTCGTATGAATCTTTATTTTTTAATAAATAAAAATAAAATATTTTCAAGAAAAAAAATAAAAAAAAGATATTTCAATTTAAGTCATAATCCATGTAATATTCCGTATTAAATATTTTATTCGAAAGATATTATATAAAAGATTTATTTTAACCGCACTAGTTGATAAGTACTACTCTATACATTTTTATTTTCATTTTAAGATTATTTACATATATTTTGAAATTAAAAATTTTGATACTTTTTAGAAAATTATTTGTCTCTAAAACACTTATCTTATCCCATTCCACTTATTTTTCCCTGTAATAAATAATTAAGGATGTTTTTTTTTTGAGGGAAAATAATTAAGGATGTTATTCATTATAAAAATAGCTAATGTTACATTGAAATTTAAAAGCAAAAAATAAATAGGAGCTAATTTTGTTTTGCAAAAGTAAAAATTTGGAATAATATTAGTGAGAGAATCTGCTTAAATATTTAAATAATATTAGTGAATTAAAATAAAGAGCATAAACTGCACTTGAGATGTTAAGAGCTTAATCTTGTAATCTCAAGCCACAAATTTTAAACCCCCTTAACAACGGTTGTAAAATGACAATTAGTACCATTTTAATTAGTAAAATTTCCTCCTTCCCCATTTTTTTTTAATGGACCATAAACAGAGATATATGCTCAGAGAAAAATTTAAAGTCACAAAACCTATTAAACTGTGTGAAGTTCTATGATATTTTTTTTTTAAAATGTTTAATTGGTCCCTTAACTTGATTTCAAGTATCGGTTTGGTCCAATAAGTAATAAAAGGTCCGTTTAAGTCGCTTAACTTTATTTAAAGTATCGGTTTGGTCCTTTCTGTTAATTTAATTCAAAAAAAGGTTAAATTTTGGTCCCTTAATTTATTTAATTGGTATTAGTTTGGGCCCTAAACTTAACGTTTTTTTGAATTAAATTAACAGAAAGGACCAAACCGACACTATAAATAAAGTTAAGGGACGTAAACGAACCTTTTATTACGTATGGGACCAAACCGATACTTGAAATCAAGTTAAGAGACCAATTAAACATTTAAGCCTATTTTTTTTAATGGCTTTTTTGGCCAATGTAGTATTAGAAAAATTTAGTTTTATTTCTTAAATCATTTTCTCGCTTTTATTCCCTAATATCTAAAATATTCACTTTTAGTTCAGGTATAACTATTTTTAAGTGATGAGTTCAAAAATCCATTTGTTTTTTTATGCGATGTTTTTCATAAACAGATGAGTTTCTCTTTATGTGATTTGTTGATAGCGTTTCACTTGTATGTACATACATTTCGTTCTCATGTTTTTTTTTTTTTTTGTATTTTTATATAAGTGTTCTATTAATGAGTTGTGTAGGTGCACTTGTCTTATATTTCTAAGTTTTGAGTTATCTATTGATATGTAGTTGCATTTTGTTGTCATTGTTTCATTGGTGTATGGGTAAATTCTCGCTTTACCTGCGGATTTTCCAAAGGAAAATAATCCGCAGGACTTCCTGAGGATTTTCCTGCGGTACTTATTGCTCTGGACAATTTCCTGCGGTTCCTAAGACCGCATAAAAATCCGCAGGTAAAAGATAGATTTGCCGGGATTTTTCCTGCGAAAGTGTTTTTATTTTCCTTTTTCGTTTTCTGCCATGAATCCTTAGGAAATTCCGCAGGAATTCCTGCAGATTTCCCTGCGGATTTTGCTGCGTTTTTTTATTTTTTTCTTTCTTAAATTTTAAAATACATTTTGAATTTCTTAATTTTTTCTATAGATATTGAATATGTACCCTCTAATTTTAAATTTAAGTTCAAATCAAAGTATGTGTAATTGAAATGTCAAACTATTTTTGTCGATTGTAATTAATTATTTTTATACATATTCGTTCTTAATAATCTGTGTGTATATTGTAAAGTCAACTTAATAATTTTCTATCTTTAAAAGGGACACTTAGGTCTCTGACAATAATATAAAGAGATATTATATTCCTAAAAATAATTAAAAAAATACAATCAAGTACTTGACAATTTCTTTAAAAAAAATAATCACTTATATATTTTATTAGACAATAGTATCCAAAATGAATCACAAAGTATCTAAAAAAACAAAATATCAAATATGAGTAATTACTCATATATTTCACCAGAGCCGGATTTAAGGGGGTGCAAACAGATCTACTGAGTTTGGCCTCCAAAATTTGGGGGCCCAAATATTTTTTTATTATTGATTAGAATATTCGCTTGAAGTAAAATAAGAACCTTGAAGATTGATAAAGATATTCGTTCGAAGTTGTATTTTTATATTATTGATTAGAATATTAATATTTTTTTGTATTAGTTACGATAATAATTTTATTTTTATTTTTACGGATCTTATTTTCAATTTAAATTAAATTAATAATTGCTCTTTTTAAAAATTATGTTTTTATTTTAATAGGGGTATTTTTTTTACATGAGAGCCGAGCCTCCGGTTACAAAGGATATTTCACTAGACAAATTTGTTTTCTATGAATAAATTAATAAATAAAATTGACTTAGTAAACTAATAATCTTCTATTACTTCGGCAACAAATCATAGTATAAATAAACTTTTTTTTGAGGGAATAGTATAAATAAACTTACACGCTAGTATATTTTTTTTAGAGAATTATACGCTAGTATATATACATTAAACTCAAATTATAGATATAATATTATTTTTTTGGTAGTGGCCGGGGGTTTGAACCCCGAACCTTGCATATTTTATGCATTGTCCCAACCAACGAACTAAGCTCACGAGGACATAGATATAATATTTTGAGTGGTGATATAAATTTATTAGTAATAGTAATTATAAATAAAGATAAATAAATTAAAAAACAGATCTTGACCCATCACGAGTCCATGATCCAAAATCAACACAAATCCCAAATTCTCAAGTGTCTTCTTCATTCTTCATATGTAGTTGAGGAACACGCAAAATGAAACGGAACTCTCTGAATCGCAACCAAATCACATTTCTCTCCCATGGTTTCTATTTCAAATCTAACACTCTTCTCACAGCTTCTCTCTCTAACGGTTTTTCTATCCGTTGAATTTGATCTTCCATGGCGGCCATTGAAGAGTTATCGGAGCTCGCTGATTCCACGTGTCAAGCTTTGACGCTTCTCGCTGATGAAGATATGGATGAAAATTCGAATTCTAGAAGAACTTCCACTTTCCTCAACGTCGTCACTCTCGGCGAAGTCGTAAGTCTTCATTCATCCTCGTAGTTTATATTTTGTTGAATTTTGCGGTTTTGATTTTGATTTTGAATTCGATTTTGATTTGGATTTGGATTTCGTAGTGTAATGGTAAATCAGCGGTGTTGGAAAGTTTAATTGGACATCAAGTTTTGGAAAGTTAGGTTTTGAAACTCTATGATCTCATTTTGAAAATTGAAGTGAAATTAAATGTGTAAGTGTGAAAAGTGACAGCGATTGATCTGCTTATGGGTGAAAATGGAGCTACGAGAGCTCCAGTTGTGATTGATCTGCAACGAAGCATCGATTATATTGCATATTGATAATAAATCTCAGCAAGTTAGGTAATCTGATCTGTGTATTTTCGCGGTTTTTTCTTTATGTGTTCAATTAATAGTTTATGATAGGTTCTTTTAGATATTCGTTGCAGTATAGGTTGAGTATGGCTTCCTCGGCCAAGCCTCGAGATAAGATAAAATTGGTTCTACGCACGAGTACAGGTTTGTATATGAATGAGTGATAATTGATCTATGAAGCACCGACGTCTTTGATTGAATGCATGTCCAACACAACACCTACACATGACATTGCATTCGATTTTGTCATTTTCTCAAGTTACTTCCGGTGTCGACGTGTCAGTGTCATGTCATGTGTTTGTATCGGTGCTTCATATTAATTGATTTACTTACCTTATGGTCTTGGATTCATACAATTAGTCAATCTGTATCTGATGAAATTGGAGTGTGCTTGTAAAAAATAGTTATTCTTGAAATTTCTGTAGCTCTTAGAATACCATTTAGTTTGTGTTGTGTGTAATTTGTATATATACAAACCCTTCACCTTTGACTCATTCATAGCTTTTTGATAATTGAAGGTAGCACCACATTGTTCTAATTTCTTATTTCCAGGTGTGTACTCTCTTTAATTGCCGAGTATATATATATCATGGTACGGTGGGAAGTTTTTGTTTTAGTTCTTAGGTTGGTCTGCTTTGATTCAGGGTAGTATGTCCAAATTTTTCGAATTGGCTGAGGAATAAATGCGACTGCTCTGTAACTATATTATAATGATAGAAGGACTGTTATTGTTGTGATATATAGTTTAAGGGATATTCAATTGCATTTGTAGTATCTTGTGTTCCTCAATGATGAGTCCCTTACTTTTTCCATTTTTTCTCTCATAGTTATGCTTCTAGTGGTACCAAATAAGTATAACAAGCATGAATTTGAGAATTATCCATTTCATAATGATGTGCACAAAATAATCTAGTTGGGCTTCTTTGACAGCTTGCTTGTTCTGATTTTACCTTGAGCCGTCTAGAAATTTGGATGTGGTTGCATGTAGAGACTTTTGAAAACATATTTTAGTTCATCCTCTGCAAACTGGTCATTCTAGTTCTGGATTCATGTCTGCTCACCGAATTATACAATGGAGATCCACATATATCAACTATTCTGTTTCGTAATTTTGCAAATGTTATGTGATGTTGATACATACATTGAAACCAAAAGAATAAGACCACGATATTAAGACCACTACATTTAAGTCACACATTGAAATCAATTCTATTACATCATGTCCACGAAGGTGTAGTCCAATGATATGAGTTGAGACATAGAAGGAGTCTGTGTGAAATTACTAGTTGCATAATAGCTAACAAAGTCACTTCTGTTAGAAATGATACTTTTTTTTTTATCTGTATTGATTTATTTTATTTTTTCTAGAAGTACAATGTATGCAAGTACAGACTGGTATTGGTGGCAGTTCATACAATTGGTCAGAGATATATGATTTTTACAAATACAGTTTTTAGTTAAAGTGAAAGCATGTTTTATATTAGCTTATTTTTGTGATTAAAACTTTGGGTTAGAAATATTGATTAGTTTTTTCAATGGAAAACTGATATTTAATTCATTATAGAAAGAAACCAGCGTGAAATCAGGGGCCAAACTTAATCAGCATAATTGCCAAAGCAAATTTAGGCACTAGATTAGCTAATTTGTTAACCACTTTCTATACTTAAAGCTTTGCAATCAAATATGTTCATATCAAATTTAATGTCCTTATTGGTTGTTTTGGATGAATGGAAGCTATTCGAGAAGAGTCCGAAGCAATTTGGAATGGGAGGTGCATTGCTGATGAAGAGAGATTTGACCAGATTCGACAAGTGGCCGAAGACTGTTCAGGCACTTTCTATACTACGCGGTCACTCTTTTTGGGCTAGAGGACCTGATAATGCTGGGCACTACAACTCTATGCCACATGAGGTTGTTGCTTCAATACCCCACTTTAGAAAATAGTATTCCAAGTTTTCTTGGTAAACTGAATATTGAATTTCACATATAGACACTTTTTCTGCATAGTTTAAGGTTTGTCAATTGCATGCCTCATTTTGAGTGTTTCTTTGATTTTAGGTGTTAACCATCTTAAAAATATAATTTGTACTTGATTTTAGGTTTGTCAATTGCATGCTTCATGCCAATTGAATTTATTTCCTGCAGGTGCCGAATTGAAAGCTTAGTGAAGATAGCATAATGAACATGTGGCATAAGGGGACTGGGAAAAAGATTCAGCAAGGGAGTTTGTTAGGTGGTGTTAGTGTAACAAACTTTTGAGAATGATGAGACATTATAATTGGGGTATTTTATTTTGTTGTATGTTTGGTTCAATTGTAAAACATTCTAATTACTAAAATGTTTAGAGAAATTGCACCTTTTTTGATTTAAATAAATAGACTTTGTAGTGTATTATCTTTTATTAAATTAAATTTAAATGTGTCAGCTGCAGATATACCACTTTTTTTTTTCTGCTTTTGAATACATTTCCTGCGGATTTTCATGTGTCTTTTGCTGCGGAAGTACCTGCGGATTGTTCGCAGTAAACAAGGGCAGGTAAACTCTTAAAAACTGACCAAACCTTAGCTGCGGATTTAATGACATTTCGTGCGGATATATTCGCAGGAAGATTTCCTGCGGATCCTAAAATCCTCAGGAACCACGAAGGTATTACCTGGGAACCTGAATCCTTGGGAAAATCCGCGTGAAACCAGTTTCCTGCGAAATTTTGGCCAAAATCCGCAGGAAATTTCGGAGGAAAAACGTCGATTTCTGGTAGTGACACTTCAATTTCATGCATGGTGTATTTTCTTTGTGGTAGTTTGTTGATATTTCTTTGGTGTGCAATCGTAATTGGATTTCATGCTTGGTTTAGAGCACATGACATCAATGCAAAATCTATACTTTGACGATATAGTTTTCATTTTCCAAGTGAATTTTGATTCTTTATATGGTTTTTTTAAAGGTAGTCATTGAGTTTTTCTATATTTATTACTTATTTTTATGATAGATTGTTAATGTTCATTGGCATTGTAACACACTTATATTGCAAATCTAGATATAATATAACAATGTTAACATAATAGTACATTAATGGTGGTCTCCAAAATTGTTCTAGATAAAAGCGCCTCAGAGTAAAATAAAATATTTGTATATATATTAATTTACATGCATTCAATCTCATCTTATTGAACGTAGTGTAAATACAAGAAAGGAGGTTTAAATTACGTTGATCATTTTAAAATATTTTCTTCTATTTAAAGTAGTTTATGAGAGGTTGAAGTTAAACCATATAGAACATAAACATAATCAAGAGACTAAAGAGAAGAAGAATATACAAATTATTTTTTTACTAGTTCCCAACAACTTGTTGCTACATCTAGTCCTTTCCAAACAGAGATATTATACCTCCACAACGGGATTGTCAACTTCTTCAATTCAAATGAACTTATTTTTATACTGGAAAAAAAATTATAGTTGTTGGAAGTTCCATTTCATGTTTACAGTTTGTACAAATATTTGTAATAAATAATAAGTTAAACTTAGGTTATGTTGTACACACGCACAAACAAAAGAGAGATAGATAAATAGAGAGTACTACTAGACATTTATAATTCTTCTGGTTTGATCATGTTGTATTATAGGAATTACATGCAAAGTATCCAATGCATGTTGAAGCTGACTACTCTATGACCAGATGGTAAAGAAATCAAATTCATTGGTACCAAAGGGAACGACCTAATACGCATTTAACTCACCTAACATTGGAGGCTTGACTTGTGTTGAAATGGAAGCTTCTGAATGGAAAATTATTATAAAGGTATGGGTTATGCTTGATTGAAGGCTTCATTCTAAAGGAACAGGTAATTATATGTTTTATTTAGAGGTGTAAGTTGGCTTAGATGTATATATAACATCTCAGATTTTCCTTGCTTTTACAAGATGTTAAGACTTTCCAAATAAGGGTTGAATTATAAGCATATTTCAGAATGATGATGTGCGTGCAATTGACACATGCATATGCTCCGAGTTTCACTAAATTCAAAATTGACACATGTAAACTTAGGAAGTGAAATAAATTACATTCATATTACTCATTATATACAAAATATAACCACAATCTTACTAGCTAGGTGCAATTAAGTTAGGCTGAATTTATCACTACCATTTAAACGATCTAATGACAGGTCATCTCTGGTTAATTTTAGTATATTTTTCAGTTCTATTAGTAATCAATTTATTTAATAAAGAGCAGTTTTAGAGAAGTTGTTTGTAGTTTAAGTGACATTTTATAATGTTTTCAAATCGAGTTATTTAATATTATTTCTTTCTTAAAGCAGACAATTTCGTAAGTGTTTTTAGTATTTTAGTGATTTTGTCATTCAGCAAAGCAAGACACCTAATGGAAGTTTTAGAAGACATGGAATGAAGATTCAAGAGACATATGAAGACATTAGAGTTGGAGAATTTTGTCCAAAGTCTCAAGACCAATTCACAAGTAGAAAACACTAAAAAATACAAGAAAAGAGCAAAATCGACGGCAAGGGTTGAAGCCACGCATGAGGCGTGTGCCCCTGTGCGTGGAACATAGAGAAAAATGCTCTCTATTTCTGCTGCATACGTGAAGCGCGCCACCCACACATGAGGCGTGCGGGGTTCTAGAAAAAACAACTAACTATTGTTTTTCCTATGCGGGTTTGAGGAAAAAACTCAGTTTGTCAAACCAAATCCAACCAGAAACTTGCCAATAAATACAAGATCTCTCATTCACCAATTCTTATTCAGAACTTTGCGGTTAAAGAGGAAGACATGAGCTAGGAGCATCAAGAGTAGCCTTTCTCTCCTCAACTTTTGTTCTTACAATATGTTTTATTTCTTTTGTAATTTTTCTTTTGTCACCATGAGTAACTAAACACCTATTAAGTAGGGTTCTAAGATAAACCTCTATTAATTTAAGTTTTCAAAAAAAAACTTCTATTAATTTATTGAATTAATATGCAAGTCTTTCATTCAGTTATGGTATGAAATCTATTTAATTTTTGTATGCATCACCCTTAATGCTTTCATTATCCTAGGGAATATGACATATGTAGGAAGTGTGATTGAACTTGGAAATAATTTGCAAAGTTTACTTTCTCTTATATTCAAAATTGTTGCAAATGAATTTTATTCTTACTCCTTAGGGTTAGTCTTATCCATTTAATATATTAGGGGAATGTAGTGAATTCTAAGATCCATAAGTAAAGGTGGTTTCTTTATATGACAATTTAGGAATACCAATTTTATTTATGTTTACCTTTGAGAGTGTAAGTCCACGCCTTAATAGCATGTATGGCCTTTAAGGTGATTGAGGAGCAGCATGACATCCGGAGGGATACTTTAATCCCACCAAACTACCCACTTTAATAGAAACTTCATTTAATAATTGATAATTGTTTACATTAATCCCAATAAGAAGATAGAGGAGATTTGAAGAATCCTAATCGCTGATAAACTCTAAATCAAACTCTTTTTCTACAATAAACCTAATTGTTTGGTGCAATCAAATCAAACTTGCAAACTCTCTTCATTTATTTATTTTTATTTTATTTTAGTTACCTTGTCGAACAACAATCTTTATGGAGACGATTTTACTTCCTACTTTATTACTTGAAAACAATTTAATGCACTTGTCAAATTTAGTCACCAGGATACAATCTATAATATACAAAACCATTAAGAAACACAGGTTTATCAAGTTTAAAATAGGGTAAAGGGATGATAATATGGGTTATAAATGATTTAAGGCTAAAGGAAACATGGTTGAATCCATAATTGAGCAGCATATAGGTCCTGACATGGAAGCCTTAGTGATGGGAATCAATGTTAGGATGAATTAAGGTCCTTTTAACATCAGAAATTTCTTGGGCATCAAAGCTATAGATATATGGACATTATGTCCATCTGTTGTTTGACATTTTTCCACATCTCTTGCACTTTGAAAGACAAAATTGTTGTGTGTGTCTCTCTTTATATTTGTGTTTTTTCACAACCATTTCCCATCAGTCCCAGTTCAATTCAGACACATTATTAACATCAATTATAATAGGAAAAAGAAAGTTTCGACATATATGAATAGGAATCAAAACCATTCAAAAGGGAGATGGTGATGGGTGTAGAAGATGGTGATGATAAATGCCGATGGTGTAACTTCAAGCTTTATCTTTATCTTCTCGTTCTACCTATCTCACATTCTATCTATTTCCATCTCTAGACTCGCTTACTCTTTTCTTCTTCCATCTTCTCCTTCTCTCTGTTGAAGGGGTAAGTGAGAGAGTGTAACACCCCAAATTTATTATTAATATTTCTATAGTAATTTTTTGATAAATTATTTATATAGGTGGGTTCGGGGACCGGATCCTCTAGTGTGATTGAAGAGTCCAGTGTAATCTTAACCATTAAATAATTAAATAATAAATACATGCGAGGAATAAAATCTCAAAATAAAGAGAGATAATGTACTTAATGGTTTATATGTTAAACTATAGAAAACTGCAATTTTCATGGGAGGGAATCCACTCCCGTGTGGGTTCGTGGTGTTGTGATAATTTTCTACAAGTTTGTCCTTACGTGTTTGCATTTATTTAATTTTTATTTATTATTGATATTAAATAAATATATTTTATTTTGAAAGATATATTAGTTTTACAATATGATAGTTTTAAATATATTATAATATAATTGCTTATATCGAAAGTACTATTCTTTTTTGGTATAGGGAAAACAAAGAACATAAACAAATAGAAAAAGAAAAAGCTAACTACTCTCGAAGGTAAAAGATGTCAGCGGCATCACTTCTAAGAAGGTCAATGAGACTAGTTGGGGTGAGTCATGAAGAACAAGACCATCATCAGATGAAACTCCAAACTTTGCCTTGAAATCTGTGCATTGGTTTCCCTCTCTGACAGTGTGAGAAACTGTAATATTACTTTGAAGAAGCAATTGTTTTATGTTCTGAAGAAGGACCGCATAAACAAGATATCTCTCAATGGGGCCATTAAGAAGATTGATGGAAAACAATAGAATCAGAATAACAAGGTAGCTCCGTATAACTCAAATCCTTAGCCAAGACCAAACCATGATATATGGCAGAAAGTTCAGCTAGCATAATATCATCTGAGTTTGGTAGAAAACCAGAAAAACCTGCAAGAAACAAACTTGAATTATTACGCAAAACCCCTCCAAACCCTTTTCTAAGATGATACCATGACAGCTACCATCAACATTCAAAATAGCTTAAGATAGATTATTGTTGTTCCATTTGACATATCGGTTAATTATTGTTGTTCCATTCAAAATGGGAGAGTGGAACAACAATAATCTATCTTAAGCTATATATAAAGAAAATTATTGTTGACACATTTGGTTTGGCTGAAAAACAAATGTAAAATACCAAAATACCCTTCAACAGTTAACTACCGAAAATGGAACCAGCTGCAATTAACTACCGAAGAAAACTTCGACAATTAACCAATTTAATCCATCGGCACTTAAGTGCCGTGGAAATCATTAATCCAATTTAATGCATTCTTGTGTGACATAATCTCAAGACAATGAAGAATATTAACTACTCCCAACCGACATTAATGCCAAGACGATGAATTTGTATGACAACCGAAATTTTAATCAAGACAAATTTTAACTACATTTATTCTATTCATTCATTAATAATTTGGCGTTGATTTACTATATTCAATTTAATTTAGAGGGTGTATTGGATTAAGATTTTAAGGGATAATTTTTGATTAAAAAAGTCTCAAAGATTTTAAAAGATTTTGTAGGGTTTTAATGACTTTCATGGTTTTAAAAGACTATCACGATTTTCAATTTGGATTTCAATGGATTTACATCATAAGATTTTAAAGGATTTCATGGATTTATAAGATTTCAAAAGATTTTATGAATTTTAAGGATTCATTGAAAAGAAATGATTACAACACGCTCTCTGTCATAATATTTTCAATACATACTCTTATTTTTTATTTTATTTTTTTGAGATATAGAGAGAAGGGGAAGAGAGGAGAGAGAGACGAAGAGAGAGAGAAGGGAGAAAAGAGAGGAGAGAGAGAGGTAGAAGAGAGAGAGAGAGAGAGAGAGA
>Ga0315913_1002820_pt1 | contig 20647 bp, 14 predicted proteins | sample MpolsnodulesMG_FD_207736 | JGI IMG/M metagenome (GOLD analysis project Ga0315913, IMG submission 207736) | Medicago polymorpha root nodule microbial communities from Los Angeles, California, United States - small nodules | ecosystem: Host-associated > Plants > Roots > Nodule | place: USA... | reverse complement strand
CCAACGTCGTCTTCTAGGTCTTGTCAAATCCGGTAAGATCACAATCTAAGCATCAGAACTTGTTCTTGCCTCCTAAGTTATTTTTTAAAACAAAAACTGTAATATCTTTTGGCATTATATTTTTAAAAACAAATATAAACTTCCAAAGTATTTCTGAAATTCATAAAATGTACTAGTTTGAGAAGGTTAACACCGGATAAATTTGATCTTGAAAAAGTATTAATAAGGAGGTAAGAGTTCGATCTCTGCTGCTAATAAATTTCTCTTCTCCCAAACAATTTAACCACTAACATTTGTCTAAACAAAAAACATATAAATTTGATTAGAACTCAATAAGTTTAACAATTGAAGCTGAAAAATATTTCAAACATGGTACCAATATCTAATGTAATAAATAGCCTAAGAACACACCAAAAATTGCAAATTATTTAACAAATTCTAATACTCTAAGGTAGCCTTATGAGCTTCAGTTGTAAGACCAAATCCAAATGGAAACAAAGGATCATAATGAGAATCACCAACATTCATTGGCAACTGATCAACAGTCTTAAACCATGTCCTTGGAAGTTTACCAGTAAATCCATAATCGCCAAACAAAACATCGGCAACACCAGAACCTTCACTACCAGGAAGCCAAGCAGCAACGAGTCCGTCAATTTTCTCAAGATATGGTTGTATAACAACAGGTCTTCCAGTGACTAACACAACAACACATTTCACTCTGCCGCAAACATTGTTTATTGTTTCTGTTCCGTTACCAGAAATTGTCAAGTTCAAGCTGTCACCATTTGTTTCAGCATATGGTGTCTCTCCAACTACCACAATTGCATATGAAAAATCATTGGATTTTACATAGTCTAATGAAGGATTCTCCTCGTAGACTACCTTTGTTTCTTCGTCGACTGTGTTTTTTATAGCACTCAGAATTGTGGTACCTATATATCAGTTATGCAATGTTAACATTGTATGTTATGAATATCAGTATTGTCAACTGTAAATCACGGAAAATAGTTTTGTAAAATTCTGCAATAACGATTATTTGACAACGTCTTGTACTAATTGCGAATTTGGTTTTTAAAACACTGATTTAAACATACGTTAAGGAGGTTAGTGCAATTTTTCCTTGAACTTTTGTTACAAGATATTTTCAAACAAAATTATGAAAAAAAGCTGAGAAGGAATTTTATTGTATACCACTGGTGATGTTGCCACTTTGTCCTTGCCATTGAATGGTCCATCCACCACATTGATATCCTAGATTATCAGCATGACTTCCAGCAACAAGTATTTTTGGAGCCTTTTTAGGAAAAGGAAGTATCGGCTTATCAGAACTTTTACCGTTCTTCAATAGTACCAATGATCTCCTAACAGCTTCCCTAGCCAATTCTCTATGCTCCTGTCAAATCATGGTTCCAATTTAGCTTATCATTACGATATAATTTTTTTTTTTGTAGGGACTAAAACCATATTTAACTCTGAGCTGATGAACTAACCTGGCTCCCAAGCTGATCGGCAAGGCTGTAATCAGCCAATGGATTTTCAAATAGGCCCATAACAAACTTGACTCTCAAAATTCTCTTCACTGCATCATCAATTCTACTCATAGGTATGGCATTCTTTTTCACTAGTAAGGTTAGGCCATCGATGAATTCTGTGTAGTTAAGGGGAATCATTATCTGCATCATTACAAGGGTAAGTATTAAAGGTCATATTTTTTATGGATAAAATCAAATAAGACTAATCAACACCACCGAGATTTAGTGCAAGTGGTTGGTTCGTAGAGTGTGCAATTATTGTAAAACCCTAAAATACCGAGTTCAATTCCTAGTAGTAAAAAAAAACTAATATACGGCTATTCAAAAGACTAGTAAAAGGCATAGTTTACCATGTCAATACCGGCATTCACTCCGGCTTCAATTGAAAATGTGTAGTTAGCATGAGGAGGTGAAGTTATCCTGTCGATTCCCTCCCAATCTGATATGACAAAACCCTGCATGAAAACATATAATTTTAAGCATATACTAATATGATGATCGATAAACAAACAATTTTATGCTTAAGTTAGTATACAATTATTTATGCAATAATATATTGTCACCTATTTTACACCGTCATCCTATAATTTATTGCCGCGTCTTATACACAAATAATGCATACAAAGTAAATTCTTGATATAATCGTTCGTAACTATGAAATCAAAGGCTTATGAGTCAAAGTATTACCCTAAAATGGAGTGTATTCTTGAGAAAGCCGGTGATTAAATCGTGATTAGCATGCATTTTTTGTCCATTTAAGCTTGAGTAAGAGATCATGACGGTTGCGACACCCTTAATGATTGAGTTATAGTAAGCTGGCATGTGAATGCTAAACAATTCATGTTTGGTTACAACTGTGTTATTCTCGTTGATTCCTTTTGTCGTTCCGCCATCACCAACGAAGTGCTTAGCACAAGCTGCAACTTTCTTGCTGTGCAAGGAAAATAACAACATCAAACACCGACATTAAGATAGTGCATCAAACCTATTAAATTTTAGTTTTTATAACAGTTCTAATAAAACCTATGAAATTTGATCTTTTCTTTTATCAGTTCTTGTAAGGTAATCAGATAGAAAACTGCAACAGCATCATGAATTCTTACTTTCCACCAACATATGGAACACCCTTTGACCAATTTGCAGGTAGGTCACCTTGAAGTCCTGGAATTAACTCAGTCATAGATTGAACTATTTTATGATCTTCACTATAACTTTCATAACATCTACCCCATCTTGGATCTCTACAAACCTATATATACAAACATATATGTCATTATGAAGAACAATATTGTCAAATATTGGCTACAGCAGCACAACATTGTTACTGCGTAGCAAAATTTGAACAAATCGCTATTGTTGTGCAACACAATATTTAATATAGTAGCGCTATAGCATTGTAGCGTAGCGAAATTGGAACAAATTGTTATTTTCTGCGATTGATAAATAGGTGATGTATAATTTTGATTATCTAAATTACCGCAATGCAAGGCGCAAAGACATATGGAATTCCAGTTGCTCGGGATTCAAGAGCAGTTGCTTCACCAATCTTCTTCACCAATTGAGGGTCCCTGCAAGTTGGGATATAGAAAATCTATCATCAATGCAAAGAGTCATTGTGGAAAAAAAGCATTTCCTTTGTGTAATCAACTTTCATTCAATCAACATGTCATTAGTCAGTTTGATCCTCAAATTTGTCTTTCGTTAGTTAGTTTGATTCTCAAATGTGTCTTTTGTTAGTCGATTTGATCCTTAGAATTATTAACAAAAAACACACTTAAGGATATTATTATTATTATTTAATTTTTATTTTGGTCAGGAGGATATTATTATTATTATTTCAATATATTCAAGAACTATAATGACAACGCCTCACTCATTCGTATCAAAATAATTGCTTGCTCATTTACAATAAAGTAAATTTTATAACATTAATCCAAACACAAAATGTCATGTCCATTTACCTAAAACAAATAAAATATGATTACTTTAATAAATTTATTAAAAAATGAATACTTTAATAAATTAAATATATTTGATAACATCACTAAAAATCTTATGGGTAAGATCTTGCATTATATCATAGGTCTCTCAACCACTTGTAGTTTTTTATTTGGATTGCGTACCTTCCCTAGCAAACATGAAAGCACGTTATTGGTTGCATATATTATTTTTTTTTCTTCTTTCTTTTCCATAACTAGTTGATAAAATCATACTATATTTTAATAATATTTCAACACAGAGAAGACCTTTGAATTTGAATACAAGAAATCATCAATAATCAAGAATTGAAAAACTATTTTCTTCCAAAAAATATATTTAAAGAACTTAAATTTTCACACAAAATTATAAGCATACCTTGTAGCTCCTAGACCAACATTGTGAGGAAAAATAGTAGCTTTATAGACATTATTATTTCCATGAACTGCATCAATTCCATATATCATTGGAATTCCAAGCCTTGTTGATAAAGCCCCCTTTTGAAATTCATTGATCATATCTATCCAATCCTTTGCAGTAGCCTTTGGTTTTGGAACACTCCCTCCACCACTTAGAACACTCCCTATAAAAAAAAATTAAAGTTTTAAAATTAAAAAAATTCTAATACAAACTATTTGGCATCTTAAATCACGGAGTTACTTAGCCATCTGACCTAAATCGATTGTCGAAATCACTTAATATTGATGTAATGAATGTGTAATCTAAATTGTCTTATCTCAAATCAATGATCGAGATGGATTATAACATGAAATTGCATGATACTATTACTGCAACGAATCCATATGCAACCTCAATTGAAACTACATTGCAGGGAGAGAGAAAGAAAAAACTTAAATGAATTTCCTTATGTGCATTTCGCAGGTCATATATGCACTAAAAAATATTTTTGAAAATCTAGTTTAAATGGCAAATTTTTTATGAAACAAATCTTACCAATAAAGTACTTGTTCATTACTTCAGCAGAAGCAACACTGCGTTCAATCTGGACCATCTGACCAATTTTCTCTTCCAAAGTCATCCTATCAAGAAGATCCTTGATTCTAGAATTCAATGGCTGCTTTGGATCTTTGTATCTCAAATGCTCAGCTTCTGCCATTGCTACCCAACAATGGAAGAGTACTAGACCCACCAAAAATATTGCACCTTTGACCATTTCTTCCTCTCAAAACAACTTCAAAATAAGATCACAACAAAATTCAGATTATGGTATAAATACAACCAATTATAAACAAGTTCTAGAGAAAACAAAACAATGTTCTAGAGAAGACACATACCAAAATCCAAATGAAAAAAGTTCTAGAGAAGACAAGGGACAAAGACATAAACATGTCCATTAACAAATCAAACATCCTTATCATATCATTAATGAAAATAAATAAATACACCAATGTTTGGTGGTTAAAACACATCATAGAATACAAAACCATTCATAAAATAGTTCTAGACCCATTTCACTTTTAGTCATGAAATTTATTTCCAACCAATAAACAAAAACTTAAATCCTCAGCTGTCAGCTTTATGATATATCCGACTTTACAATTGGATGCAAGCCGTTAGATTAAAAGTTTATTAGTCTAACGGCCTTTAATACCATGAAGCCGACAACTGACGATTCATTTCAAGTTTTCAACGACGCAAATCAATATACAATTGAAAATTAAAAAGTATAAATTGTAAATTGTGCATACCAATTTACTAGTTTGAGTTTGTACAAAACAAACTTTTTTGTAGCAGAATGTGGAGAAATAGACACAAAATGTGTACTTTTCAAAGAATAATAAAAAGGCAAAGTATGGAAGTGGAAGAATGTGAATATTAGTATGGAAGTAGTATGAGTGTGACATATAAATAGACACAAAAAGAGAGTCTACAATGCAAGCTGTTATGGTTTGAAAACGCGGGGTTTATGGTCCATTCTTATCTCAATTAAATAAGACCAACGTTACGAATCCCCTCAAAAAATAAAAAAATATATAAAAACGTTACTTTTAATTTTGGATTTTTATATGATTTTCAAAATGATTGAAATTTGAATAAGTGTGGATGGTTTTGAAATATTTTTTCAATTATTGTGATGATTACGTTAATTTGTTCTTTTGAATAGAAATTTTCTTGTTGTGAATCGAATTCAACTTCTCTCAAACAATTTGTCGTAGGGGAACTCATTAATCACTTGAACTAAATCATTTGTTAGAGAAAATGAGTTTCTATTCAAACGGATAATCCTTTTATTTTGTGAGTAAAGAGAGAGAGAGAAAATGAAAATTAACAATGACGAGATGAGGATGAGAGGGAAGAAAATGACGAGATAAACACATAAAGTGAAGTCGATTATTCAAATTCGATAATATTGTAGGAAATAGCGGATAAACTTCCTTGTTAGGAAAAGGTGGTTCTACTCTCTCAATCAAATACGTATTTAGGACATGTTTAAATTGAAGGTGAGAAAATCACAAGAAGATGGTTTGAATTGTGTTGGCTTTTTTTGGTTTCTCTGAGTGTTAATACTGATCAGAGTCTGAATGCAGGGGATAATAACAGAACACAGAGATGAGAGAGAGAGAGGGAGAGAGGGAGAGAGAGAGAGGTAATTTATATTGGATCCTCACACAACACATGAGTAGTCCAGCCCCCTTGCACTTCCAAGGGATTTCACTATAATCTCACCAGATTACAATTTCTCAAGGACTCTTCCAAGAGACTTTCAAATGCTCGAGCACACTTGCAATAGACGTCTAATGCTCAAAGTAACTACCAAGAGACTTCCAATGCTCAAGGACAACTCCAAGAGACTTCTAATGCTGATGGACAGCTCCAAGAGACTTCCAATGCTCAAGGACAACTCCAAGAGACTTCTATTGCTAAATGATAACTGAAAGAGACTTATATTTGTTTGCAAATAAACAAATATTTTCTTACACTAGATATACAATTAGTACTGTAAACTAAACAATGTCAAACAAACTCTTAAGACTTTAGAATTTCTAAGATACAAACTTTGATAAGGAAATCCTAAGTGTTTTTGTGCTAGTGATTTTGAAAGAGTAATGGCACAGTAAAATAGCAGAGTCTTGTTAATATTCTTAAGATCTTCAGCTCCTTTTATAGGCAGGGATTTGAGAGACGTTGAAGAAGAGTGTCAGACATTAAGAGTCGTTGAGAAGTTTCAAATCAAGGACGTTGGGCCATTGCCTGATATGGATAATTCCATTGAATAGTAATTCGAAATTCTTTTACTGAAACTGGAAGTATTTGTTCATTCTCTTTGTCCTTAAAGTTCTTTGTCTGTTTCTACATGTGGTCAGAAGAAGACAAAACTGTACTCAGATCCTTGATAGAGACAGTTGTAGAAGATGACAAATCTGAAGTGGAGTATGGGTCCCTCAGGATCTGCAAAGTCTAGGGGTCTTCCAAGTCTGATGATCTTCATTGAGTCTGATGAAGTTAATCTTCAGCTTCTGAGAGGTATCATTTTCTTCTGATCCAAGATATTGACTTCTAGTTGACCTTTCTTCAGATCTTCTACCATAGTCTTTTAAACTTCTCTAGTGCTTCTGATGCTCTAATACATGTTCAATACTTTGATAGATATATTCTATGATCCTGCACACTTGAACAAATATTAGCATATCTGATTGTTCGTCAATACTTTGTTATTATCAAAACCTTAAAGGAATTGTACAAACCAATTGTGTTCCAACATAAATTCCAATCAAGCTATATCCATCTAATAGATTTTTTTTTAATGTCAAATATATATTTTATAAATAAAAAGGAGAAATCTCATGTAAGAGTACTACCACATAGGAATTAGAGTACAAGAAGTACTCATGTCAAACAATAATAAAAAACACATAGAATTCCTCCCACAAAAAAAACAAGAGCGAAAACTAAAATACCAACTGAAAACTAACCAAACTCCCATCAAGATCACTCAACCACAACCGAACAAGAGTAATATTAGGAACAAAACCCCTCAATCAACCAACCCAAGACAAATCCACCACAAAAGTCACTAACGGTGCCAACACATAATGAATTCATGATCCCACTCATAGAAGAAACAAGTGTGACCAAAATGTTTTTCTAAAAATCACTTTCAAGAGATGAATTTAACAATATCCACCAACTGGAGCACATACGTCTCCTTCCCCAAAAAGATGTGAGTGTTCCAGGATATCCACAAGGACTACACAATAGTTTGCCATATTAATAAGAAACCAAACCTCTCATTTTTTCCGTCACCTAATTCAAACATAAAACTAAGAAGACTCGCTAAATCTGAAGGTAAAACAAACTTCCACCCCAACCACCTTAACACATGATACCACATCTGGCCTAAAAAGGACATCTAGCAAAAAGGTGACTAACTGACTCAACATGCTCATTACAAAAAACATAAGAAATACCACCGGAATCAACTATATTTCTCCTACATTAGAGATTTTGTAGAGTCAGAATCCTAGCTTCCAAGAGAAAACAATCACCTTTAGAGGAGACGGAGATTCCCACACCCTTGAAAGAAGTTGCACAATTTCTTCTGACCTCTCATCCACCACACTAGCTCTCATATGAAGGAAATTATAAGTTGATCTCACTGAATAAATTCTCAATGAATCATTGCTCTAAACCCAAAAGTTTACACCATTATAGAAGGTTGTTCTCTCTAAAGCTTGAAGCAAATCTCCTAAAATCACAAGTTCCCATTCAAAAAAGTCCCTCCTCCACTTAAGATCCCAGACCCATTCAGATACCTCTCTCACGGTCATATCAATCACGTTAGCTTCTTTCTGAATAGAAACTTGAAACAACTTGGGAAACAAATTATCAAAGGAATAGCTCCCAACCATGGATCTTTCTAAAAAAAATTAAATCGACCATCTCTAACCCTTTTGAAGATACTATCAGAAAACCAATCACTAGATATTTTCATTCTTAGGCTTACCAACATCTAACCATTAGACCCATATGATCTTTCTCGCCCTTTTAGACTCTCCCCACAAAAAACAACTTTGAATCCTCATAATCCGTCTCCAGACACCATTTGATATTTTCATAAAGGAAAAAGAAACATATTGGAATAGAGTTAAGTACCAAGTTTAAAAGAATCACCCTCCCACCCAAACTAACAAACCTATTACTCCACGAGTTCAGACGAGTTACCTAAGTATCTAACAAAGATTGTCAAGTAGGCGATCACTTATAATTAGGCGCAATTGGAAGACCCAAATACCTAAAAGGTACGAAACTAACATTACAATGGAGAAAATTCGCAGCCAGATCTAGGAAAAACGCATCAACATTAATTCTTATGATACAACTCTTAGCAAAGTTAACTCGAAGACTTGAGACAAACTCGAAACACCTTAAGATAATTATTGATAATATTAGTAATTTTTTTATTTTGAATAAATTACATAGCTGCCCGTATTGGAACCATGAGAATGAATTTTAGTTGTTCAACGTGTTCATTCTTGTGAAAAAAAAACTGAACTATGCTCATTTAATTCTTTCTAAAAGAATATTAGGTAGATTATTTGAAAAAAAAAGTATTAGGTAGAACATATGTATTTCTTTTTAATAGGTAGAATATTTTTTTATATAATAGGCATAGTATTGGTTTACATGAATGGATTATGCAACACTCAAGATCATTTGTTAAGCAAATGGTGTTGACGGATGTTGGTGGACAGAGCTGGTTTGTGGTATAGGGTTTTAGTTGCCAGGAATGGCGAATTAGGTGGCAGGTTGGAGGTGGGGGCCGAAGTGTTTCTTGTTGGTGGAGGGAGGTGAGTCGCATTAGGGAAAGGGGTGGTGATGGTAGTTCTGGCTGGTTTCATGGCCACATGTTGAGGAGGGTAGGTGATGGGACTAAAACATCGTTTTGGTATGATAGGTGGATAGGGGAGGTTCCTCTATGTGACCGTTTTTGTCAGTTGTTTGATTTAACGGAGAATAAGTCCTTGTCTGTGGCAAACTTGTTCTCTGTTGATTCGGAGCAGTGGAGGGTTTTGTGGAGGTGGAGGCGCAGATTGTGGTAGTGGGAGGAGGAGATGTTATCGGAGTGTAGGGCTTTACTTCTTGATGTTTCCTTGTTTCATAATGTTTCAGATAGATGGCTATGGCTTCCGGATCCGTCCGGTGGCTACACAGTTCGTGGTGCATATGATTTGTTAACCTCGCAGGAACCTCATGGAGAGGATGCTGCTTTGGATTTGGTGTGGCACAATCAGGTTTCCTTGAAGGTTTCAGTTTTTGCGTGGAGGCTCATCCGTGACGTTTACCAACAAAGACAAATTTGATTGCTAGACGGGTGCTGGCGGCTGTCATGTCCTTGTGTTTGCTGGTTGCGGACATCCTGAAACGACACAACACCTCTTTTTACTGTGTAATACTTTTGGTTCGCTTTGGCATATATTGCACGACTTGATTGGTTGCTATGGGGTGGACGTTGATAATATTTCCGACCATTTTTTACAGTTTATTCATTTGACAGGTGGTGGTAATGCTAGACGTTCTTTTATGCAACTATTATGGCTTCTGTGTGCCTGAATTGTTTGGAATGAACGAAACAATCACATGTTTAATGATGTTATAACTCCCATTCCCTGTTTATTAGACAAGGTTAAGATGTTGTCTTTAGGTTGGTTAAAAGCTAAAAAAGCTACCTTTGTTCATGGTACACAACAGTGGTGGTCTAACCCTCGTGTTTGTTTGGGTATAGGTTAATGTTGTTCTGCTGTGCTCTGTCTGTAATCGTTATAACTCTTGGTTTCTGCAGTAGTCTCTAAGGCACACCTTGTGCTTTCAGGACTACTCTGTTCTACTTATATAATTCCACCATTTTGCCTTGTTCAAAAAAAATAAAACATATTTTTGTATAACCATAACTATAGGTTTAACTTCAATAATAAAAATGCAATAATGTTAACTCTCACAGTAGATGAGAAAGAAATAGACCCTCTTTCCCTAAATAAAGAAAAAAGAAGAAAAGAAATAGTCCCTCTCAAATAAAAAGAAATAGATTATCAAATTGAAGAATTTTTAATAAAACAAAGGCTAAAGTGCACTTTTCCCCTCTTAACTTTCAAAAACTTGCAATTTTGGCCCTCTAAGTACAAAAACTACAATTTTGGCCCCCTAAGATTTAGCCCCTTTGTATTTTTGGTCCTTTTGGTCAATTTTGACTTATTCAACGCCTACGTGGCAGGCCACGTGTGTAATTAATTAATTAAAAAAAATTAAAAAACTAAAAAATAAATTTTTAAATTAAATAAATGAAAGAAGATTAAAAAGAAGATTTTTTTAAAAAAAATTAAAAAAATTATAAACCCAGATTTTTTCAAACCCTCACCATTTTCATCATATCTTCATCTTCTTCTTCATTATATCTTCATACATTCATCGTAAAAAAAAAAACCCAGATTTACAAAAAAAAAATGAAATCATCATTTTCATACATTCATCATACAATCTAGAAAAAGAAGAAAATTAGCATCAATTAGAGAGAATATAAAAAATTAGCAACAACTAAAATAAAGATTGATAATGATATTATAAAAGCAAGAATCAAATTGTAGTGCAAAAGACAAGAAATTACACAAGGCAATCTATGCCAAACTAAAACACCAAAATACAGGCGCTATATGACAGAAAAATAAAACACAAATGAATTTTTTCTTTTTTTTAATTAGTTATTACACGCGTGGCATGCGACTCAGCTTTGACTAAGTTAAAATTGGCCAAAATGACCAAAGATGCAAATGGGATAATTTTTAGGGGGCCAAAATTGTAGTTTTTGTACTTAAAGGGTTAAAATTGCAAGTTTTTGAAAGTTAAGGGAAAAAAATGCACTTTAGCCCAAAACAAATTAGCGTTTCCTAAAAATAATAATTAAATTAGCTGTGAATTGAATTTGATATTAAATATTTTCTAATATCACCGATGAGTTGCTTCAAGCTTTGGGATTTGCCATCCACTTTTGTCAACAAAAAATAGATATGCTGACCACTAACACAAAATATAGTTAGTTGAACACAAAAACAAGTATGAGGATATTTTCCAACATTTTTCCTAGTAAAGCAAACTGGAATTATAATTTGGATATGATGCAATAGTAACAAAATTACAAGTAAGTCAATCTAAGGAAGACAGATGATTTAAGAGTTATTATTTTTTACGTGAATTTGATATCTTCTGCGTACAACTGCATATATTAATTTTTTAAATTGGATATTATAACACTGAGTTTACATTTTTGCATTCACAATATTAGATTCGGATCCAAAACTCTTAGTTAAGCAGGAAGAGACCCTCGCCATCTCATTCAAGTGTTATCCAGAACTCACAATGGATAAAGTACAAACTCACGTAAAAATGAGTGGGTTCGGGTGCTATAATACTTTAGTACCCACTCTGCCCGACATTGAAATAATACATAATAAATTTGTATCTATTAAATCAATTTTACCTTATTTTATATCTATTAAATCAATTTAACACATTGAAATATACATAATAAATAAATATCTATTAAACCAATTTTACCTTATTTTTAATATGTTAATTAATTTACATACACTATATTTTTACTATTTAATGATGCTGAAAGTCATTTTATTGTTGCAAAGGTTAATATAATCTTTCTATGGAAGAGACTAGAAGTATCAACCATATATGTTTGATCTTCCTTTCCATATCTGATTTCTTTTTGGTTACATTATCTTTTTATTTATATTATATATGCATTATTTGTAGATTTATTTTATTTATGTTTGAAATGAATTTTAAAATGAAATACAATTATTTTATGATAACTTTTTTGATAATTTTTTGTTATCTTTTTATTGGACAAAATAATAGAATAAAAACACAAAATAGTCGTACAAATATCATTTCTCATTCTGAAAAAGTTGTAGGAGATCAAACGCAATTTAAAACCTTCGTAGGAGATTATTATGAATATATTTATTATGAATATATTAACATCCATAAGCTGGACAAAACTCTTAAAAATAAAATAAAAAAATAAGCTAGACAAAACTAGGGATGTCAATGGGTACCCCTGGGTTCGGATAGTATGATACTCGTCCCTGACCCGTTTGATAAATATGATACCCGTGCCTGTCCCGTACCCTCGTGGGTACCCACTATGCGAGTACCCGCAGGTATTAAGGTATCCATGGGTATTCATGGGTACCCATGAATTTTTTAATTAATTTATTTTTATTGAAGAATTTTTTTTTAATTTATTTTTGGTACAAATAATAACTTTTTTTAATTACCAAAACACTTCAACTTTTAAACATCCATACATAATTGATTCAAAATTTCATTATCATACATAATCCAATAGGATATGTTTTAGGTTGTTAATAAAGTAAAAAGGGTGAATTTAATAAGATAAATCTAAAAAATTAAAAATTAAAATAAGTTATTAACGAGAAATCTTAGGTGGGGGGTAAAATTTCCTTCAATAAGGTAAAAACTTTAAGTAATAAGACAGGATATAAAGATATTTTAATAATTTACTTACTTTATCATCAGGTATGGGTATGGATACAATCAAATCTGTGTTTGTACCTATATAATAATTGATAGTTAAATACCCGTTTATTATACCCGGTTAGCTATCCGCCCCGTGCCCGTGATGGATTTTACCCACAGGTACCTGTGGGCATGGGTATTTTTGCCACCCGTAGACAAAACAGAATACATGCATGCATCTTACCTTTCAAAAAAAGAATACATGCATCTTAGGAAGTCGTCTTTGGAGGCTCCCAATCCCATGCTCCACATCAATTAAAAAAAAAAGTTATTTTAACGATTTAATTTTTTTTTCCTTAACAATAATACAAATATATTAAAAGGATTAAGATCCGTTGTAGGCTAACTCAGAAAAAACTCAGAAACAAGAGTAGAGCCCACGAAAGGGCTCTTAACAATTTAATTTATAATATATTTCTTTTGTAAATAATGTTCTAAATAAGATCTCTTTCATCCATTTAAGTAGATCCATAAGACTCTACTAATTCCATGATTTGAATATAAAAAATATAATGAAACATTTAGATGACTAGACTAGGTGGTTTAAAGAAATGACAAATTAGCGCAGAATTTTTTGAAGTTGAATGAGGACTTGGTGCCTAGTAAAAGATAGAGACTTCAATATTGGAGTTTACAACTATTTAAGCTATTATATTCTTAAAGAAAAAAACTATTTAAGTTATTATAGTTTTTGAAATTTCTCAAAATTATAAAAAAAAAAAGAAAAAAGTGAATGTTTCTTTTATTAGTCAGTTTGAACTTTGATGATGAAATATATATATTTTTTTGACAAACACGTAATTTTTGTTAATAATTTTAATATATTTAAAAACTATATTGACACTCCTAAAAAAATATTCACATGTTTAAGCATCAAAACAAACGTTTACGCGATGTTATAGGCCATTTAAAATTTCATGCAAGCTTCCTAATCCTAGCTACTCCCTCCAATCCTAAATATAAAAGAGTAATCTTTTTTTAGGTTCATTGAATAATTAATGTATCTAGACTATAATTTACATTTTTTTGACAGAAAAAAATGTAAATTATAGGACTTAAAAAAAAATTCTTTTATATTTAGAACCGAAGGGAGTATAAAGTATTGTATACGTGGCTTCTTTGTTTGGTACATAATGAGCTATGGATGTGTTGACGAGGATTTTTTAAGTCAATTTGTACAAATTTTCAATATTTGCTGCCGGATTTAACCGTTAGTCTTCAGTACAAAAGATTTGGCACACATTGTTAGACTGAATATTAAGATCTAAACTCTCAAATTTAATAAAAATCATAATTATGGACACAAACTGAAAAAGAAGACGTGGGTTGCTCTTTAGGCACCCTAAAACAACCATCAAGAGATTCATCACTTTTTAAATCGATTTAATCACATTCTAAATCAGTCTCGAACGATAATTAACCGGTGATGGATGTGTTTAGGTGCCTGTGAACAATTGTTAAGTGTATAAACAACAATCTCCAAAGAAAACCTATATAGTAGCCTACAATATAATATGGACACAAATTGTCACAAAAACTTGGTCACTCAAGAGAAAGACATGGAACATAAGGTATACATGAAGTGCATACCCCATTTACATTTTTGCATGATGCATGAACTTCCTCTCCTATAGAAGATGTTATGTTAATCCCTTCAAGTATAATGTTTGTGCAAGTTATGGCTTCATCACAATGTAATTGAATTGCATGTTTAGCAATAGATGTTCCTCTTATGCTGCGGAAAGTTACATCACTTACTTTCACTGCATACACACTATCATATGGGTTGTATTCTTGATCAATAATCACAGGATTGTCTGCTTCAATGAGTATAATATCCTCAAATGTGACTTTCCTTGCATAACCATTTCCTCCCTGATTTAAATAACACAAAACATCAAAGTGTCTTTTAGTCACAATTTGAGTGATATGAATAGCAAATTTCACATACTAATAAGATATTGTGTTTTCCCTTCAATTAAATTAGACAAAGCTTTGGGGATCTTTCTCAATAAGGCCCTCAAATTACTCAATCGATTGGATCGTAACTTCAAATCGACATTTTTTGTGAGTAAACCCTGATCGGATTGTAACCTACCCTGATTGGACTGTAAACCCTGATCGGTCTCGAACGATAATTAACAACTGGTGGATGTGTTTTAGGTGTCTGTGAGCAATTGCTAAGTGTCTAAAGAGAAGTCTCCAAAGAAGATCTATATAGTAGCCTACAATATAACATGGACACAAAATGTGAGTAAACCCTAATTGGACCGTAACTCCCCGTGAGTATTTTTTTGAAAATGTGAGCAATTTGAGGGGCTTATGTACATGTTTTTATTGACTCTTCATTTCAATTTTTCTCCAATATTGATATTTTCTAAAAGTTACCCACCTTACATCTTTATCTTTTAAAACATTCATCTCATCATTTCCTAAAATTTCATTTAATCAATTTTTTAAAATTTCATTTTAGACCTTAATGAAGGTTATGTTGGCTGCACTAATTGGAAGCATAGATAAATGTATGTTCAATGGACTACAAATGTAATTTCCATTTCAACTAATATTGTGTTATTTTCATGTACTAATAAATGCCAAACCAAGTAGAGTAGAAGTATATCTTACTATCCATGTCTTGATTCTTGCTCCATTTGTTGTTCCATTGAAAGTGCAATTTCGCACATATATATTTTCCACTGATTCATGAATTCCATTTCTTCCTAGGCTTCCCACACTATAATCACCAAAGCATGATCACAAAGAACTTCATTGTTTGTGATCAAAACATTAAATTTATTAATTAAAGTTGAAAGCAAAAAAATAAACTTTAACTAACCTTATGCCATGGCCAGGTCCACAAAAAATTCCATTGATGTAAATGGAAGTGGAACCGTGATTGATGGCAATGCAATCATCACCTTAGATAAATAACAATAAAACAAAGGATGTTTGTCAAAAAAAAAAAAAAAAACAAACAAAGGATGTTAGTTTAATTTATCATGATCCATTACTAGGTCACATATTTATAAAAATGGGAGCAACTTTCTCTATCCTATATATTTCTAAAAATTATACATATTTTCAAAAGTGTATATATTTTTTTTAAAGTGTACTTTTACGTGCATAAAATGTGCATATTTATTTATTTATTTTTTTGGATATAAGGTGACCTAAGGGTTGAAAAAAGTTTTGTTCCACCATTAAGTATGTCATATCGGGTTTTAAGGTATTGTTTGCTTTGAATGAAAATCCTTCACCGCTCTGTCCTTTATAAAAGGTATATCGTTAGGTTGAAGAGTGTGAGTGTTATATATAAACTACTATTGACCTAGATTCCCAAACAATGTTGGATTGTAAAGTGTATTGGAATAGTTGCTTAATGTGGTATATCGTTGAGTTGAAGAATGTGAGTGTTTATATATAAACTGCTATTGACCTAGATTTCCAAGCAATGTTGGACCGTAAAGTGTATCTGAATAGTTGTCCCCCGGTCAACTAAAGGAGAGGGAGTTCATGGGTTTGTTCCCAAATGGAGTCGCCAATGATTAAATGGGAGTGTAACAATTTGATTTATATTTCCATAAGAATCTCTTTGTGAGAGTTACCAGTTTCTATCTTGGAATTCTCAATGATGATATTTGATGATTCTGCAATGTCAATTCCATCGGTGTTTGGACTTTCATTTGGTGCAATAATATGTAGTTTGGATATGTGTGAGCCATGGCATGCATTCAAACTTATATGATTTCTTGGACTGTTGATATGAGTCAATTCCCTTAGAATCAGATTTTCACAAGCATGAAAATGCAAAGCCTGAATTGAACATAACCAAATATTAATCTACAAACCTAAATACAAAGTAAAAAATTGAAAAATGTTGATAAAACATAATAAATTTATTGTTTTTAGAACTTACAGTTGGATTTTCTTTTTCACACTTGATATTGGAATGGCAGTCCCACCATTGAGAACCTTTGCCATCAATTATTCCTCCTCCATAAACAACAAGACCACTTGTCTCTATAAAACGGATCCATGAGCCTTTATAATTGTCATTTGGCCATTTCCATGCTTCAATGTTTTGTGGGGCTATGATAGTTCCCTCAAGCTACCAAGTCCAACAATGCATATAAATTATAACAATTTGGACAAAAAAAACAAAAGTTGAATAAGGAAAAAAATGTATATGATCGATTGTTAGAAGAATAACACTACAATTAATTAGGTTAGGACCTAGGAGTATACCTTAATTAATGTTTGAAATTTCAATATTTTTTTGGTTCAAAAGTTTGGATTTACTACATTTATGAGTATTATTTAGTACATTTTTACTGAAAGGTTATTAATTGTCCCAGAAAAATATTTTATTATAATAAATAGATAGATTGTAATTTACCTTCACATAAATGTTTGAAGAGTTGCAAGGACCTTGAAACCACACAGGTTGCAACATGAATGTTTTTCCCTTAGGTATGAGAAGTGTTGAGCTTTTATGCATTGCACTACATGTGTCTTTCCATGCATCCATAAAAGCCTTTATAAGTTGCCATTGGTTAGTAAATTTATCAAGACCAATAAGAGAAACTTTACACATTATGTAGTTTTTTCTTTAAGAGCAAAATTTATTAATATCCAAGTCTCTGCACAAGATGAATAGAGACCGGTAAGACAGAAACAACAAGAAAATGCACCGTATATAGGCGGAACACCCAAAAGAAAATTCATACATCACGGATTATCAAAACATCAATCAAGACACCATCCAACCGAGAGCTACCACAAAAACCAATACAAAACTAACGATCAAAACCAACACCCAAGTTAAATTCAAACCTCCACGCAACAACGTAAATCAAAGTTGGATCCAAATCATCAACCTCCATTACCAATGACCACAAAAACGAATCCAAACACCTATCTCCAGCTACTCGCATGACCCTCCATAAGGAAAATCCACAACTCATGTAACAACACCTCACAATTTCTTCTATAGTTGAGCCCCTGAAAATCCCTTAATTCAACATTCATTCAGATTTCATCACTGCCCTACCTCTGATCCATTGGAGAATACAACATACAAGTCCAAAAACTTGAGGCTAGAAACTGACTTCCGATCTCGAATCAAAAGGGATCGGCCCACCAGACCCCATAAACAAATCACTAAAGGCACCCCTAAACTCCAACACATCGAAGAAAACACCAAAACCCATTCTTAAAACTAGACTCTAATTTCCGTTCTCAAAGCAAAAGTGATCAGCCCACGAGAATCTAGAAGACAAGTCCCTAAGATAGTCAGTAGGTGGAGCAATGGTGCAAATAAACCAACGCCAAAAAGGACCCAACTTAAAATCAACCCAAAAACAAAACATCCAAAATAAAAAACAACCACAAGCCAATGAAAACAACCCAAAAAACGTAGTGTTTGCAAGTTTTTAAGTGACGTAGTTTCAGTTGTGTTATATCAACGTTTTTGACATAAAATTTCTACATCAATTTAAATGATTAACACAACTTAAATATATGGTAATTGTTGGAACCAAAGTTAAAATAGTTTAAAAATATTTTCGACCACCGGAAAAATTATTGGAATGAGTCCCGAACTAGGTCAGTCCTTTTAACACGTTTTATGACACTATTTAAAATTATGCAAACAAACTATCAACCACGATGTCCTTAGAAAAAAAATAGTTCAACTACAATTGTATTAAAGTTCTATTGCACTGTAGGTACCGTTTTAGAAATAGACCCTTAAATATGGTGCTAAGATCATTCTAGTATGAAACTAAGATCATTCAAATGTGGCACTAGACAATTCTACTACTGCAATATGAAGACTATGACCACTTTAATTGGTACTTGAATCACTCTTAAATTGAAGGGACAATGACACTATGACTATTCTAAGTATCAAAGAAATTGTGGAATTATGACCAGTCAAGATACAAAAGGAGCAAAATTTCACCGAACGAACAATATTTCTCCATAAAAAAAATAATCTGAAGGGACAAAATTACTGAAGGGGCAGGAATGATAATGGAGAAGAGGCTCGAAAATACGTCGAACAGAAACAGGGAGAAGAGAAAAAAACTTGATAAATTGCTTAGTTTTGGTGTGCTTTGAGACACAAACACTCCTTATATAATGTTGGAAAAGGACTTTAGCGTTTTTCAATTCACTCACTAGAATATCCTACTATCCAATGTGAGACTCTAGAGTTATTTTCTCTTTCAACCCATTCACTCTATGTTTCATAGAACCTACATTCAATGGATGATTAAAAAATGAGTAGTGATATTTGAACAATCATTTGAGATATCTTCTGTGACAACTTTTTTTTCTCACTTTTCATTGGTAAAAAACAATGGAGAGAGAAAAAGAATGAGAGGGAATTAAAACATAATGTGAGTATGAGAGAAAAAATTGTCAAAAAATTGTCACAAAGTAATTGTACAAATATCATTTCTCTTAAAAAATATAAAAAAGTATGACGACTCATTAAACATTGGGAAATGTTAACTTGTGCCTTTAAGACACAAGTTAATGAATCAAATATGAAAATAATTTATTGGAAGGTGTGCATTGTATTTGATTTTTAACTTTTAATGTGTTAAATGCACATAATTTTAGACAATATTTATTCTTTTGGGTTTCTTAACATGTGCCCTAAGGACACAAGTTAACACCACCCTTAAACATTAATTGAACATAGTAAATCAAAATTTTATAATACATTTATTCATTTTTTCCACCATTACCCATATTTATTAATTCATGTACCCTTATTCTTTGTATTTTGAAATTAGTCTCTCAAATTTTTAAAATTTCATAAATATATCCCATCAAAGTTTAAGAATGTAGACTTTTATTGTTCTATCAAAACAAAACAAAAATTAGAAATGAAGAAAACTCAATTGAAGCAATTGAATTTGTCTAAAATTCTAATTTTCCTATAATTTTCAATTACCTCATTCAAACATACTCTTAAAGACGTCAATGAAGTACAAAAACATTTTAATCGATCTTATCATATTATTTTGTATTGAAAATTGGTATAGGTAATCATTTTTGTAAAGAAAAATATAAATATTTTAAATGAGACACATAATATAAGATCAGAGAATAACGAGAAAACATACCCTTGTTTCATCATTTTTCCCATTCCCAACAGCACCATAGTCAAGAACATTGAAGCTGGGTCTTATATGCTTTAGTCTAACACATTGGCAAGGTGAAGCAACAACAACAAACATTACAAGAACAAAAAATTGAAAATTCATCTTTATTAGGATTAAACAAAATATAAGATACACAAAGGTAATAGAGGATATAATGTGTTATGTGTGAGTAGAGAAAGGGTAACCATAACGACTTATTATAAGCTATAGCTTAATTTGTCACTCATGGGGCAAACTTGTATTGAATAACAATAACGGTTCAATTGGACAGAATGTTCGGTTTAAATTATCTAGTAAGGAATATATATGAAGTGCAAAGAAACAATCAAATCAATAAAAATCATATAGAGTTAGAAAGCTACTAATAAAATTTAATAATATTAACCGGTGATA
>Ga0315913_1002819_pt1 | contig 20650 bp, 10 predicted proteins | sample MpolsnodulesMG_FD_207736 | JGI IMG/M metagenome (GOLD analysis project Ga0315913, IMG submission 207736) | Medicago polymorpha root nodule microbial communities from Los Angeles, California, United States - small nodules | ecosystem: Host-associated > Plants > Roots > Nodule | place: USA... | reverse complement strand
GAGATTGAGTACTTGTTAGGTACTGCTATTAAAAAAATTATAAAAGAGTGATGTGTACATGTGAGACTCATTTAAGTACCCAAAAAAGAGTGTCTCCATTGTGAATGCTCTTAGAGAAACAAAAATACTCTCTTCGGTTTTTAATATAAAAAAAAATTCAGTAAAAATTTGATCTTATTTATAAGAAATATGTCAACTTTTAAAGTGTAGTTATTACGTAAAAGATTATTCTACTCTTTATTTAATGTTTGTGCTTTTAATATTAGTGACTATTTAATATTTCATAATCTTCTATAAAAGGTATATTATTTGTAAAAACATTCAAAAGTTACAATAATTAATGAATATTTTTGTTTTGATGTTTTTTTTCTTATAATAAAAATTGGAGGGGGTATAAATAATACGTATGAAAGTGGTGATTCAAGTTTTTAAATACAATTTGATTTGTTTAAACTTTTTGTTGGTTAGAATGATTTTGATATGTCTGGTGAAGATCTAAGATGTGATGTGGTGATTCGAGGTGCTCTGATGTGGATGTGGTTAAGCATCCACAGTGAAGGAGAAATGTATATGCAGACACGTTAGCACTGAAATTGAGATACTAAATAGTATTATTAATATCATTTGTTTCTTTATTATCCTTAATCCCCTTGACACATCTTGTGTTTCAAATCATATCTTTAAAGAAAATGTTAAACAGTGCTCCAGTAGCATTAGTTAAGTGATCAACAGAAGTAAGATTTTATTAAAAAGTGATATAATTATTACCTAATCAAAAGTGACAACTTATATTTTTAAGATAAAAAAATTATTTTTGGATTGCTTAACCAGTGTTCCAAAAACACCGATTAACAAGACTCTATCCTATGGGGGCAAATCTTAGTTTAAAATGAAGTAAATGTGTAATGATGAACAAGCGTAAAGACAAGAAAAAAAAAATGTAAAATGATATTATTGCAAATAAAGTTGAGTTACATATATAGTAAAATGTTCAATCCTATGTGGGCAGATGAGTAATCTAGTAAGCTATTTTACATAATGAAAATGAACTCGTTTGCATAGACTTTGATTCTAATATTAATAGAGAAAGAAATAAACCAACCCTTATGGTGCATGAATTCTAAGTGTCTTCTAACTAACTTGAAAAAAAACTTCTGCAAGTTTCTTCTAGTATTTTGAATTCTGAACAATAAAGTTTACTCGAGTATTATTGTTTCTTTAAAACTTTGCACACTTTAATTGATAGTTATTTTGGGAAATTATATAACTTGAATCTTCGAATGACTTTAGGGACACTTATCTACGAGTTCTTCTTTACTGATCACGAAAATGATCTTCAAATTCTTGTCCATACAATAGAGGAAATTTTGCTTCGAATGTTAATTTTTGAGAAGTAGCTCTAGATGTTTTCTGCTATTCAGGTAATGACTCGAATAATCACCAATTTATTTGATGTTATCTTTTGAGACATGTAAAAGTTTCCAACATAACATTATTGAGATATTAGAAATGTTTAATCATAACTTGCATATAACAGGGACGTGATTAAAATTCTACTTAAAACAATTGTAAACTGACTATTGATGCCACTGTTATTAATAAAAAAAATTCTCATTCTTGATTTCCTTTTTCAAAAAATAGATGTTTATCAAGAAAAAAAATTATGGGTCGAGAGATTCGTATCAATGAAATACCCCTCTAACAATTTCTTATATGTAAGGTTTCTACCCATAAGTACTCGTGAGATTATGTCAGTTGGTAAGTTGGTAGAAACAACGCATAATATATGTAAGGTCTGGGGTTCGAACCCGGCCACCACAAAAAAAAAAAAAATTCTACCAATAGAAAAATATATATCATATAGTCACTTTTTAATTTGTCAAAATATGCGGTCATATTTAAGTTGGATGTTTGTAAGTTAATTATTGAAAAATTTGCAACAAATTGTTCATTTAAGTCATAAAACGTTTAGATTGTTAGAAAGTGCTTACTTGGTCATTTAATGTTATAGTGACGGATTCAAAAGTGTTTATGACATCAAAAATGATTGGGTTGGGTGTGGAAAAATTTCTTTCCAAAATATGGTAAGAGTTAGGTACTTACATACTTTAATAAATGATACTTCTTTGTTTGACAAAAAAAAACGATATATAATCTTATAGCGGCAGGTTCAAAAGTGTTTATGACATAAAAATTGATTATTTACCCATGTTTTCTTCTTCTTTTGGTCGGGTGTGGAAACATTTCTTTCCAAAATATTGTAAGAGTTTAGGTACTTACATACTGTAATAAATGTTATGTTTGACAAAAAAACGATATACAATCTTATAGTGGCACGTTCAAAAGTATTTATGACATCAAAAATAATTATTTATCCATGTTTTCTTCTTCTTTTGGTCGGGTGTAGAAAATTTTCTTTTCAAAATCTTGGAAGAGTTTAGGTACTTACATGCTTTAATAAAGGATACTTCTTTGACCAAAAAAAAAAACTATATATCTTTGTCAAAAAAACACAATGGAGAAGTATCCTTTATTTGTCTTAGGTCTTGAATTCACTGAATGTTGGAGATTCTATTTTGGATATTGTCCACGGTGGGGCTCTGTCTTTCATCCTTTTGTTTTTAAAGACTTAAATTAAAAAAATAAGGAATGTTTAAGAATCCTTAGTTAAAGCTAATTCGTATACTCCACATAATTTTTAATCCAAAAGCAAAAATGTCGGTAGAAAAAAGTTAACTTCTTCTTTCGTTTAATTAAGGTGACAAATTAATTTAATGGTTGATTATTTAACTAATTAGTTTTCTTTCAGTCCTTCCCAAAACTAGAAGAATTATAGTGTGTCATGTATCAAAAAATAAATAAAGTTATTTTCAACGCCTTTGGTTATTTGAAAGTGAGTGAATAATGAAATGTCTATATTCTTTAATTTACTATTATATATAATATAAAAAAAAAATCTTTATATTGAAAAGATAAAAGTTTGAACTTTCAAAATAAATAATACACAATTTTCAATATCTTATTTTTATTTTTGATTTTTTAACTTCTGCAACACATATTAATATTTCCCTTATTTTAAAGGTAAAATATTGTAATCTAGGAAAAGACAAATGAAAATGTATAATATCCTTTAAAATAGTGAGTCTTCGATGGTTTTTTTTTTGGTAGTGTTGAGTCTTCGATGGTTAAAACATGTCCATCACAACTCAATTTTTTAGTTGAATAAATTTAGATTTAGGGAAGAACATATGTGAATGAAGGAGTCAAAGAAAATCTAAGGAAAACGCGGAATTCGTACGGTATAATTTAAATTAAGTGTCATAAGCTCTTAAGCTCTAGTATATGTGCTAGGTTGAAAAGTACGTTTAGTGTAAGTTCTGTTCCAAGTTCTGCTGAAAATGAAGTGTCTATTAATTTATTAAACGCGATTTTGTTGAAGCTTAACATGATACAGCTGTTCTCAAGTTCTATAGAGAACCACCATTATCTTTCTTATTACGTGTATGGGCACCAATTATATGGAAAATTAGTATATCTAAGCATGATCATTAGCTACATATTGGTTGATACCTCTTAAAAATGAAGGTATTGACTTTATTAATATAGCATACTGGAGCCCTCTATTTTTAGTATGATAGATTCACTCAATTCTGGTTTCACATTGAGCAGTGAGCACTATCAAACCCCCACTAATTACTTTTTTAAAAATCTTTCTATTAAGTTACCTTTTCCTTTTTAAATCACACCATTTTAAATTAATCCGATCTAATATGCATTTTAGAATATAAATTATAGAAGATTTTATCCTTATGTGGGACTCTATGGGGCACAATTAGGTAAAATTCTATCAGAATTATATCCTTGTAGTAGTCATTGGTTCATTTGCACTTGATATGCAATATTCGACATTATTTTATAGGTTTTTTTGTTTCACGTTTAGAGTTATTTTAGAGTTAAAGTATGTAGTTTATTGGTATTTTAGTCGAGTGTTGTAAAATATTATTTAAAAGTCATAAAAGGACAAAAGAAGGGAAATAACTTTGAAATCATGGAAATCCATCTGAATCAGACGACTCTGTGATTGTGTTATGGTTTTTACAAGTATCACTAATGATGATTGAGACATTGTCATTACGGACATTGGAAAGAAATAGAGCAAGGAATGAAGAAACCAAAGGATCAAGTATTGTCAATCTCGCATTGCGGGCTATGAGCCCCGCATCGTGAGATATGAAGATCAAGTAAGATGTTCGCTACTGTCTACCTCATGTCGCAGGCTATGAGCCCTACATCACAAGTGTGGAATGAAAGGCAAATGGATTTTGGTTATGTTGACCTCGCATCGTGAGCCACATGCTCGCATCACGAACCAACTTTCCCTAAATTCTAAGGAAACGCGCACCTATATATATAGGACCCCCGAGTCAGTGGAATAACACCTTTTGACGAGCAGATGAAGACACAAATACAATTTCGAAAGGAGCGGAGCAAACGGAGCCATTCAGGAACCAAATAATCATCAACCAGAGATCCTTTTCTCATGTTTTCTTATTCATATTCATTTGTATAGGTTTATGAACTATGAGTAGCTAATTCTCTCTAGGTTAGGTCATGAAAGAGGAACTTCCCTTTGATTGTTTGATTATGTAATCTTAAACTATTCTATGAATTTCAGCTGATTACTTGTTATTTTATTCAATTAATATTGTTCTTAATCTTTTTTATGCGGTTACGAATGTCCATAAATCGATTTAGGTCACGATGATTGCTAACTCTTACTTTGATGGCTTGACTTATTTTAACTGTTCATTTATTGATTAGCTTTAGACAAAAACTATTGATAATTGTGTATTTAATTTGGCGTTCCTAAACCTTCAAGGGTTATGGGTTCACCTAAGATATTAGAGAGTAGTATCTGTTGAAGAGAGTTAGTTACCAAGAGGATGGCTTTGCCATTTTATTCAAATGTCTTAAAATCAAGTAATCAGTTCACACTGAATTTATAGTTGTAGTTACCCAAACAGTCAAGGTAAGGAAATCTGACATGACCTAATCATTTTTCTCTTTATCTCAAGGAAATCAAACCAACAAATTTACCAAATGCACCCCCCGTTGCATATGTCCTAATCATAATCGTAGTAGTTAATTTGAAACTAGACAATCCTTATGGATACAATATTACTTTTTGTTGACACACTAGTACACTTGCTAGAAAAATTGTCACCACCGATCGTGGTTACGATAGCCCCTATACCCAAGATTTAAACAAGAACGAAGGATAATATTATGGGTATCACTCATATTAATATTACAATCAATATCCTCTAGCACTAGACTTACAACAATAAAAGACACGTTGAATCATTTTATGCAAATGTCTGGGATAAACGTGCAAAACTAATTGGAGTTAATTTTTTCTATTTGAGAGGTGATTTAGAAAGCACAATTACCTTTTTTTTTGTCAAGTAGTCTAGTGGCTAGAATTCACAGTTTTCAAGATGAATAAGTAGGATGTCATTTGACATGGGATTACATTTGATGTAGATGATATTTTAGAGACATAATATAATATAAAGCAGCATAATAAACGACCTTTCTTAAAATAAAATAAAAATAATGCGACCCAAATGTCCCCTACATTTCTTTTGTGCACACACAAAAAAAAACTATATACTACATGAGTTTTTTTAAAAAAAAAACATATGAGATTTTTTTACTCGTGGAAGCTAGTTATGATCATGTGTTGTAGTCCACTACATTCAGTGCGTTACTGCGTTTATTCACTTTTAAAGTTATGTTTAATCATAAGTTGCATTCATAATCATAAAATAATCTTAAAAATTGACATTCTTAGAGACCAATCAGAGATAGAGAAACATATGCGACCATTATTGTTCTCATCATTTGAAGCATAGATGTGTAGGGTACATTACTGTCAAAGTAATTTGGACATATGGCAAACATAAATTCATTCCCCTCTATATACAAATGTCTTGCAAACGGGTGTCCTGTCTACTCTTTAATAATTTTAAAAAAAGAAATTATTTTTTTAAAAATTAAATATTTTGATTTTTAATTGATTACCAAAAATTTTATCATTTAAAGTTCTTAAACAGTGTCCCAAGAGCACCCATTAACATTTTTCGTATATTAATGACTCTTTTAGAACACTTTTATGTCTCAAATCAATTTTTGCTTACCAAAGGGGGATGAATTAAATGAAGGGACTAGGTTGGAGAAGTATACATATTATATTTAATGATTGACACATCTCAAATGAGATTACCTCTGATAAAGGAAACTTATGTGAAGTAAAAAGAAATCAATTGTCATTTTATAATACTAATTAAGAGTTAATTATATTTTTTCTACTAATATACTCTTATTTATTATGTAAACTCGTCTGACTACTCTACTAACTACAATTAATAAAAATGATTTAGTAAATGAAGCTCGTTTTCTCAATAAAATTAACGCAGACATGGCCGTTTTTAAAATTTTGGTGGTCTAGGGCGAACCTAAAATTTGGATCCCAAATAATGAATATATAAAAATAATTTAAATGTCCAAAGTGTGAAAATATTTTGCTTGAAAAGGATAGTTTTTATTACGGTAAGAAATTATCTAACAAAAACATCAAAATTCATAAAAAAAATTGATTTTTTTTTATATTCAAATGTTCATAAAAACAATTTCTACAACCATTTCTAGATGTAAAGTCACTAATAATTGAGTCAACATCAATGTTCTATCATATTTTTCTCAATTGACTCTAAAAGATTCTTATATTGATTGTATTTCCTCATCATTGTCTTTTTTTAAAAGTTACAACGCTTTGTTGGATGTGTCGACTCTATACTCATATCAAATGGAAGGCTTTTGGCCATATTCATGTTAGATTCAATTGCTTAGCCTCCATCTTTGTTGGAAGTGTTGGCTCTATACCCATAAAAATGCAAGGCTTCTCATAATGTTCATGCTAGATTCATGACACATAACCTTCAATTGTTTAGCCTACAACATTTCTAAATAAGAGGTGTCTAATGGTTTCTTTTGATTTTCACGGAAGGGTTTGGGATGGTGGAAGACTAGGGATTTGAACTCCCTTTATAACATCACAATAAATTATATATGAGTCAACAAAGAACTAAACTCATTACTAACAATCACACCTCCTTTTAGAATTTAAGTAATTTTTTTAGGGCCTAATGAGCCCCTAATTATTTATGTTGGAGTCTAAATTTCATACTTATTTTTTGAAACCTACGACAGTCGCCCTACTCGCTCGGCCTCCAATACTGCCTTGGTAACTAATCATTTCTTGGTAAAAAAATACAAGTAATAATTAATTTTTTAAAACTATGCACAACTTGACGAGGGAGTATTTATTAGTGAATTATTTATTGATTCTCAATTGTCTTCTCAAATGATTTCCATGTTAAAATATTGGAAGTCGTATAAAAGGCATAATCATTTAATGTTGAGGTTATATTTGTTTCATTTTATACCAAAAATGAAATAAAATTGTGATCCGGAATAGACATGAAGTAGACAAGTGAAGTAGCTCGGATGCGGTATGTATTTGTTAGGACATTAACGTTCAAGTCTATAGAGGTTTAAGGAGAGCTTAAATGCTTAACTGAAAGAGAAAACGTACTTCCGTATGGATGATAGACCTATATATAGGTGGTGCGTACTGGACTTTGGATCTGAAACAGTTATGTGGTTGTCGTATACCCTATCTGAATCACAAATCATTATTTTGTTGTCGTAAAAAGGTTGTTAATTTGATCACGAGACTTGATATTATACGATGAAGAACGTGATATGGTTCATATTTTGTTAATAATATATGAATCATAACTAAGAGATGTGTTGATATTTAATATCCAATTGTACCTTAGATGTGAAGGAATCAGTGGCAAGAAAATACTCGATATGTTCCAAATTATATGTCATTCTAACAATTTTATATAGATTAAGAAATGTAATTAATGTTGTATAGAAAAGAGTATTTGTGAGTTGTTTTACAAAAATATCATTCATTAATGATATAGAAAACATAAAGTAAAAGAATTGAAAAAGGATAAAGTAATAAATAATATAAGGCATAGTTAAAAATTAAGCATCAATGATTTATTGATATTGTAAAATGACATATAATTTAAAACAAACATTTTTTGCTAGAATAACATATAATTTAGATTATCTTGTAAAAAAACATATAATTTAGAATAGAGGGAGTCCTAAACACGAGTGAGACAAACAATATAAAAGTTTCATTTATTTTGAATGAAAAGACGGTAGTCGTCATGTTATTTACCATAGGGCATTTAAAATAGAAATTTACCATATGGTATTGACTTTTTTCTTTTGTCAAAGAAATTCCATTAAAAACAAAATAGGGCCAAATGGTAATTGCCAACATGAGTGGGTCATGTGGCACACTCTTGTTAAGTCCAATTATTTTTACAAAATATATCTCCACTCATGTGGACTTAGGAAAATGAATTTCTACTAAATTTACTAAACAATCCTTTTTTCTTGACTTTAAATTTGTGACACACCAGTTTTTCTAAAGGACTATTTTGATTTTTTTTTCTTAAACTTCCGTATAGTGTTAAAAAAAACAATCACTTATAATTTTATAATACAATATATATTTGTATAAGATTTTCTTCAAGTTATACATGAGACAAATATTGTCATTTAAAATTTATAACTATGAATATCTATTTGGTATACCAATTTCTTTTAAATTTTGCCAAAACAAATGTTTATCATGGATCAATTAATTAAGATATAGACTCTCACTGGTCAATTAGTTCAAATAAGAATGTTATGTTATTAGTATTGATTTTATTTTAATATTGTCACCTATAAATGTTATATATAAATATCTATTTTCGTATATTGATTTCTTGTAGATTTTATCGAGACAAATGCTTGTCACTGACCAATTAGCTCAAGGATAGACTCTCAAAAATAAATTAGCTAGAATGGGAATGTGTAGCACAAATTGTAAACGAGACAAATATTTATCAGTTAAATATCTATCTATTAGATATTAATTTCTTATAAATTATGCGTAGAAAAATATTTGTTATGAATAATTATAAAAATAAACACGGGACAAATATTTTATCGCATTTTTTTTGTTTAATTTCAATTGTATGAATTAAATTGTATGTTATGTTTCTTTAACTAATCAAATATGTGGGACAAATATTTTATCGCATTTTTTTGTTTAATTTCAATTGTATCAATTAAACTGTATGTTATGTTTCTTTAACTAATCAAATATGTTATCCATTCCATATTGCTAACATATAAGATAACACTAATATCTATAATGTATGTGTGCGATAACACGAGTATTTACCTAGTTGTCTTTGTAAACAAAATTGTTTCTTTTATGTCCCGTTTATTATTGAAAAACAATTACTTCATGAAAACTTCTACTGTTCAATTGAAGAAAAAAAAAGGGAATAGGTCTCGTTTTTTAAGTATCTTTAATGAAAAATAAGACTTTTAAAAAAAAAAAATCTTTGTTTTAATAATTATTTATGCATATTTTAAAAATATTTAGTTACAATATTCTAAATAATTCTTTGAAAAAAAGTATTCAAAGTTTTTGAAGAGTTATAAGTTATAAAATAGATAATTAATGTTAATTTAATCTATCATTGGTTTTTGATTTTAATATTTCATAAAATTGAAGTGATACATGTTATTAACGAGGGGTCTGAGGAATTATGATCAAATTGAGCTCCGAGTAATCATATAAGTGGATTTGACACCACACTTTAACTTAAAAGCTTAAAACATTATGGTTATGGGTTCCCACTATTACTCACATTGAAATCCCAACAATCTTCCCTCACATTGGCAGACACTTGGTTAGAAAGACTTATAATTCAACGATCTGGCCGAACCATTAATTATGATATCATTGTTGTGTCATTAGATGAGCTTGAGATATCATTAACATTAGGTCAAGAACAACCACATAAGTAAATCTATATATCTTTACCCGAAACCATAACGAAATCCCCCCCTCTATGCCTCTAGCGCTCCCTGAAAACAAAATAATACCCCTTTATTTTTTTTATTTTAGAACCCAAAACATGTAATTTTCTTGTCATTTACAAAGGAAAAAAAATATAGTTATTGTTAATTTAGCCATGGTTCTATTTTTGTTTTTCTCTGGGATTTTTACGCATTTGAATTTTAGAATCTGGACCAAAAAAAAGTTATTTTTACACATCCAAATGTTAGAATTTGAACACCCCCCTCTTCATGGTTTGAATCACTCTTGTGCCAAAATGCAATTTCTTAGTATCTTTTCTCATCCTTTAGAAACGGAAAAAATTAGCCACGACTGAACCGCGACTAACTTTTTTTTATAGGAATTTTACACATTTAGATTTTAGAATTCAAACAGAAAAAAATTCATACACATCCTGATTTTAGAATCCAAACACTCTCTTTACATATTTTAAACCCCTTTCGTGACAAAATACAATTTCATAATTTTTTTTATCCGCTTATATGGTTCAGATTCTATAATTCAAAAATTAAGAGGTATTTTTTTGTTTTTAGTGCCGGTGTGAGTGACATGTGGGACATAATTTCTCAAAACTTTAAAGACATTATTTGGAGAGGAGAGTGAAAATAGAAAGAAAAAAAATGAGGAAGTAGATAAGAGAAAAGACTAAATAAAAGAGAGATAGAAAAATGTTGTGGGAGAGTGATGTAGAAAAGTTTTGTGGAATAAAGGATCCAAATTTCATTGGATTCCTTTACTTATATGTTGTTCAACCTTATTTTTTTATTAAATGTAAATTTTTTAATTACATTTAAAATATCAATAATACAGTAATGAAAAAATAACGATTATCAACAAAAATACAATGTATAGTGTTATTAATATAGACTTAGAACATACATCTTTGATTTTTCATTTGTTTCAACGCAACCAAGCCTTCAGTCCTTGTGCTTGCTTGCTCCAACAAGAACTATTATTACCTTACTGAACGTTAATTGTTTGGGAGTTTGGAGGGGATGAAGAACTTTGAGGGGTGAAAAATATAGGGAAAAAAATTGAGAAATCTTTCACGTTTATTTAAAGAGTGTTTTTTTAGAGTGATAAATTAATGCTTATGATTAACATATTTTTAATTTTGAGAATATTATAACAACATATGTTAAATTTGAAGAATTCATATAAACCCTCCAAAAACCCCTCCAATACAATTCTGTAGTTCCCTAAACAAGGAGAATTTTATATTTTGAAGAAAAATAAGTCACACAAATCCCTTCTCCCAATGTCCTATATTTTTTCTACTAACTCCTTTATTTTTTTTTCCAAACCCTCCCTCCCCTCCAAATTCGCAAACAAAGTCTAACAGTGTTGTTTGTGGTGAACAAAACAATCCTAAACAGAGCCTATATAAAATGAGTTTTACATTATCGACACATCACAATCAACTAAATGTGTGATTTAATGTAGTTATGATCAAAGTCAAACATTTGACGGTGTCCATGGATAAGATAATTTCATTTTCTTTATTGCTATTAATCAATCGTAAGTTTGATAACTTATTAATGATTTGATAATATCATATCCTTACGTCATCTATAAATAAAGTTTGTATTTGCGTCCAAAAGAAAAGGTTTGAATCTCCAAGAAAATCTAGGGTCTCACAGGACTTGTGAATCTTACAGTGTGTACTAATAAATAAATATAAAGTAGTTAATTTTTTTTAAAGAATATAAAGTAGTTAATATATATCCCCTCTTTGCTGATCTAAGATTTCCAAATTAAAACCTTAATTATATGAGATTCCATGAATTTGGATTAGTGGTTTTCTAAAATCCTATGACACCTAAGTTCTCAAAACGCGTTATGAAACAGGGGACTGAATTGTGTCACTTAATGCAATTCTTTATTATTGCTCCATAAACATTGCGCCAATCCATTCCCATAATTTCAAGTTCAAAAGTGGTCACACACATGTCACTCTAACATTAATTACCATGCTCCTAATTTCACTTTCAATCAACTTTTAATATACAATATAAAATCTCATCCGTGCTAAATTGAATATAAGCATTTTCACAATTAATTAAACTAAGAAGAAAAAAAATAAAGTGTAGCAGCACATAAATACAAACACAAATTTTGTGCACCTACGAGGAAACTCACTTCCAAAGAGTTTCACCTGAAAGCTAGGTACGCACAATCACAATATCTATAAATACCTTTCTTTGGCATAGACAAAATTTCTCACTAGAAAGTACCAATATCAAGTACCAACTAACATTGACATAAATATATTTCGATAAAAACTATACTATAGTATATACTTAATTTGCATGAACAATGTCTTCAAGTGGTGCTGCTAGTTCTGCATACAGAGGAGTCCGCAAGAGAAAATGGGGAAAATGGGTTTCCGAAATTCGCGAGCCTGGCACCAAAACAAGAATCTGGTTGGGAAGTTTCGAGACACCGGAGATGGCAGCTGCTGCATACGACGTAGCTGCCTTGCATTTCAGGGGACGTGAAGCCAGGCTCAATTTCCCGGAACTTGCAAACACTCTTCCTCGTCCTCTAAGCAACAATGCTGACCACATTCGAATGGCAGCACATGAGGCCGCCTTGAGGCTAAGAGCCAACATGCTGGCGCCACCAGATAACAACAGTGGAACAGGCTTAGCCAGTTCCACTGATGCGGTGGCGCCTCTGAGGGTTAGACTCTCTCCTAGTCAAATTCAAGCGATTAATGATTCGCCTATGGATTCTCCTCCTACGTGGATGCAAATGTCACACCCCTTTATGATGGATGATCAAACCGTGTTATATGGTAATGGCTATGAATTTGAGGAAAATGAATGGGAGGATATACAACAACACAGTGATTCTCTTTGGGATCCTTAGCTTGGTACGTAACATACGTAACGTATAACGTATGCTGATCATATAATTAATATACCTATACATCATCTTTTCGTATTTTAGTATTTAAATGTTAATTGGATTTTATACTTACACATTTACGTATTTAATGTATAATGTAATAGTTATAACTATTCAATTAATTAAGGTTGATATAATTAGAGGGGTGGGATAGTGTGACACAAAATCCACTTGACTCTTGTCCTGTTTTATGAAAATTACTAGCAAGGGATCAAAGGAATGAGTTTGGTTATATTAATTTTCTTTCTTTGAGGATGAAAGAAACAAGTAGAGGACGGTGGTGAGGATTGATAATTATTCATGATCACCTCATCAGAATTCAGAAGTGGTTATGGCATAAAATTACATTTGTTACCATTTGTGTTGTTAGATAAGGCAGTATTTTTTGGAGGGACCCATTAATTTAACTATTTTTGGGTAGGTGTATGGCTAGATTTATTTAGAGTTTATTTATAACGGGTGATACTCATGATATTTATTTGTATACACAAATGGGGCACAAAGTCTGTTTTTTATAGGCTGTGGGAAGGGAAGTGTGTAGTGTGATTTATTTTATTAATATTAAATAAAAATTTATTATTTGTATTACAAGTCCATCTGTCAAGCAGATGAAGCTATTGTTATGAGATCATTTCTCGTTTGATTATTTGATCTCCTTAAGTACTCTTTGTTACTTTTGATTATTAATATTATTCAGTATAAGTGGAAATTAATTAATTTTTTAGTAACTCTGCTTTTTTGTTACAAGAGATAAAACAAAAACGAAAAAGAAAATACTAAGGCCTAGAGAAAGAACTTTCGTGGATTATCGGAATCCACAATAAGAATAGAATATAAGTATATGTTTGGAAAAGCATCAGGGACACCTATAATTGTGAGTTTGTGACCAACATAGAAATTAGTTGGCACTTGACACTCCGATTCTATAGCAGTATATGTTGGATGGTGGCAATGATAGTATCATATCTAAGATGAACAGCATAGCTTAAGACTCAAAAAAAACAAAACCAACATAGCTTAAGACAATTATAAGATCCCATATTTCAACGTGATACAATCAACATAAGTAAAATCTTTTAAGTAATATTACGCTTAATAATTTATTTATAAATATTGTATTTTATCAATTCAATCGTTTTTTGAAGAATCAATCGTTGAATATTAATGTTTCATTCCATTAGACACACCTTAAATTGGAGGAAATGAAAAATTGAATGAATAGGTGGTATTTGATGGAATAGATTTCATTATACTCCATTTAATTTCATTCATATTTTTAGAAAACAAGACAATGAAACCAAGTTCTATCCCACTCGATTCAATTTCATTCTATCACTCTCCATCGATCCAAACATAACTTTAGACAAATTTACTACATTATTATTTATGAATCTCCATATTATTTCTACAACATAGTTTAACAAATTAACGGCTACATCAACATCAGTTAAACGGAGATTGAAAATAGGGGTAACGGTGAAATAGTTTATCAACTAAAAAGACATATTTGAAACTTTTGAAACTTAAAGGATTAACTTGAAAATTCTGTCAAACTAAAAGGACCTAATTTAAACTTTCGAAACTTAAAGGACTAACTTAGGAATTCAATCAAACTAAAATGACCAAAAGTGTATTTGACCTATCTATTAACAAGACCTAAAGGTATATTCAGTTTCAGTTCAGTTCAATTGAATTCGTGCACTAAACCGTTAAATTAGTTCGGTTCAGTTCGATTTTCCTTCTAAACCGAACCGTTAACAGAGATAATTACTAATCATCACAGTTTTCTGTCATGGCATTTCGTAGAGCATTTTCATCTTCCTCTCAACTCCACAAAAACCTCAATCTCAACCCCAAAGACACCACTCTCTCTCGCCATTCCGAACACGTCAAACTCGAAGAAATCATCCATGTTTTCTGTCAACAGAATCGCCTCAAAGAAGCCATTGATTACCTCCACCGCATCCCCCAACCCTCACCTCGTCTCTACTCCACTCTCATCGCCGCTTGTCTCCGTCACCGAAAACTTGAATTCGGAAAAAGAGTCCATGCCCACACAAAAGCTTCTAGCTTTATCCCTGGCATTGTCATTTCCAATCGTTTGATTCATATGTATGCCAAATGTGGGAGTTTGGTTGATGCCCAGATGGTGTTTGATGAAATGCCTCAAAAGGATTTGTGTTCTTGGAATACTATGATATCCGGTTATGCTAATGTGGGGAGGATTGAACAAGCGAGGAAACTGTTTGATGAAATGCCGGAAAGAGATAATTTTTCTTGGAATGCCGTTATATCTGGTTATGTTAGTCAGGGAAGATATAGGGAAGCTTTGGATTTATTTAGAATGATGCAGGAGAATGAGAGTTCTAATTGTAATATGTTTACGTTGTCTAGTGCTTTGGCGGCTGCTGCTGCTATACCGAGTTTGCATCGTGGGAAGGAAATTCATGGGTACTTGATAAGGAGTGGGTTGGAGTTGGACGAGGTTGTTTGGACTGCTCTTTTGGATTTATATGGAAAATGTGGGAGTTTAAATGAAGCTAGGGGTATTTTTGATCAGATGGCTGATAAAGATGTTGTTTCGTGGACTACCATGATTCATAGATGTTTTGAAGATGGAAGAAAGAAAGAGGGATTTTCTTTGTTTAGAAATTTGATGGGGTCAGGTGTTAGACCAAATGAGTATACATTTGCTGGTGTTTTGAATGCATGTGCTGATCTTGCTGCCGAACGAAAGGGAGAGGAGGTTCACGGGTACATGACACGAGTAGGGTACGACCCGTGTTCGTTTGCTGCGAGTGCTCTTGTCCATTTGTACTCAAAGTGCGGGAACACTGAAATCGCAAGAAGGGTGTTCAACCAGATGCCTCGCCCAGATTTGGTGTCATGGACTTCTCTAATTGTTGGGTATGCTCAGAATGGTCAACCTGACATGGCTCTTCAGTTTTTTGAATTGCTACTTCGATCCGGTACAAAGCCTGATGAAATTACCTTTGTAGGGGTTCTTTCTGCATGCACTCATGCGGGATTAGTGGATAAAGGGTTGGAGTATTTCCATTCAGTAAAGGAGAAGCATGGATTGGTGTATACTGCAGATCTTTATGCATGTGTTATTGATTTATTGGCACGATCTGGACGATTCAAAGAGGCAGAGAATATTATTGATAACATGCCCATGAAGCCTGATAAATTCCTTTGGGCATCCTTACTTGGAGGGTGTAGAATACATGGGAACATTGAACTAGCTGAAAGAGCAGCAAAAGCGTTATTTGAAATAGAACCAGAGAATCCAGCTACCTATATCACCCTAGCTAATATTTATGCTAATGCTGGTCTGTGGACTGAGGAAACCAAGGTTAGAAAGGATATGGATAATAAGGGAATAGTAAAGAAGCCAGGTAAGAGCTGGATTGAGATTAAAAGACAAGTGCACATGTTCTTAGTAGGAGATACATCTCACCCCAAAATAAGTGATATACATGAATACTTGGGAGAACTCTTGAAGAAAATGAAGGAAGAAGGCTATGTTCCAGACACAAATTTTGTGTTACATGATGTGGAGGAGGAGCAGAAAGAGCAAAACATTTTTTACCACAGCGAGAAGCTTGCTGTTGCCTTTGGAATCATTTCAACTCCACCAGGAACTCCAATCAAGGTTTTTAAAAATTTAAGAACTTGTGTAGACTGTCACACCGCAATGAAATATATATCAAAGATTGTTCAAAGAAAAATAACAGTGAGAGATTCAAATAGGTTTCATTGTTTTGAGGATGGTAGTTGCTCGTGCAAAGACTATTGGTAGTAGTGCACTACAATAGGAGCTTTGTTTAGCATCAAATTGCTACTTTCAGTGTATCATTGTAGAAGAACACACAGGCTTGGACTGTTGCATTTATCAACTTCATTTGCCTTCTTTCACTTTCATTTGAACAGTGTTGCTTTCATGCGGAACTGATTGTTGGAAAGATTTACGCTCTCCTGAGGCAGGTGGAATGAAGATGTTACTAGAGGTCTGGTTGGTTTACTGTTATTCACCTTTGGCAGAGCGAGAAAAGGAAGGAAGACTTGAGTCACAGTGCATGTCAATTATTGTCATTCTTTGCTGAGTTAGCCTTAGAGCATGCACTTCAATAGCAGTAGATGGGCATGCTATCACAAAATGAGGGTGCAGTCTTCTCGTACAGATCTTGATTAGAAAGCTAACTTAATTAGTCAAAGTCTTACCAAGGTGTATTGTGTCCTGAACACAACTAAAATATAAGGGCATATTTGATGGCGGCTTCTAGGGTGTGAGCCTAACTAAGTCCCTCCCCCATGTACCATCAAATTTGTCTATATGATACAATACATAATATTATCAATGGCTGGGATCTTCATTGTCAATTACTACTCTCAGTTAAAGAAAATGTGGCTTTTCTCCCCCTCGGTGTCATTTTCTTAATTTCGAGAACATTGTGATGATTTCAAATTGCACTCCAGCTCCTTTGTCTCTAGATAAGGTTGTGCAGACTGAAGCACCAAGGTAATGGATCAATAGCCATGAGGTGACAACAAATGGCGGTTGTGTTGCTCGCTACATGGCGCTTTGGAACCTCAAAGATGAGAGGTCTACGGCATTGTTTTGGTCGTCATCTTCCACAGTGCCTTTGCCAAGGGTAAAACTTTCTTTCTCTTTGGCTTGATCCCTGAATTTGTGGTCATAAATTTGGGACTGGAGTATTGCTTTTGTATTTTGGTTTTTGTTGCTTGATCATATTCCAAAATCCAATTATTTCACAAATCAATATTAGCTGAGTTATTTCATTGTACTTCAGTTTTGAGTGACCCTGGTTATATCTTCTCACCATATAAATTAACCTCCTATGCATAACTTCATGGATATCCCTATAAGGTCGCCTGCAGATTTTGCTTCCTCTTCCTTCAAACTTTTATGCCTAGAACATTGTAACTGTGTACAATGAAATAACCACACACCCTCAATTCTTTTTATTCTATTTTTCAAGCTTTGGTTAAGGACTACTTTCCATGCTTCCCACTGTGATCCATTATTCTTTCCTTTGTGTTTTTGAAGAGACAGATATATAGACAAAGTATCTGTTGCAAAATAGCAACAAAAAGTGAACACTCTATTTGTGCATGTGGCAACTGTAATGTGAAAAGTAATAGGGTGGCCTAAGGAAGTTCACTAATTTCTTCTAGGTAGCAGTAGCGGTAGCAGCAGTTGTTGCTTGTTTGTTTCAAAGTCCTAATTGAAATCCCATGGAATAATGAGCCAAGTTACCTTTGTGCGCAGGAAGACAAGGGAAAAGTGAATGTTCAATTGATAGCCAACCCGATCCAGTTACCTTTTGGCTGTGTTATTTAAATTAAATGTTTTTCCAAAGTCTTGATAGCTGATCCCTCTGATATTCTTATAGGATGCAATTGAAATAAACTTCTAATGTCCTCAATGTATGCCACAACGGAAAATTAATGTTGTGGTTGGGGAGGATTGTGCTTTTCTACTGCTGTGGTGAATTCTGGTTGGAGTGCAGAAGTTGTTTGTTTCTTCACGTCTAAATGTTAGGCTCCATAGTTTCATAGCCTCAGCCAACTCCAACAATTGCAATCCTTAGGACTGAGCCTGCATTTAATACTAGTTGGCATGTTGTAGAAGCTTGTAAGAGACACGAAAAATGTAAAATACTCATTGTTGGCATGATGCTTGGAAGTTGTATGGAACTGATGCAGTCCAATTAATCTTCTCAAATAATTACTATGACCGCGAAGCTCTTGGACTGTTATCAGCTTTAGAATGGGTTCATCAATTACACTTGGGACCTATCGATTTTGAGCTTGATGCTAAAAAAGTGGTGGATAGTTTTTCATCTGCACATCAGGATGTTACAGAATTTGGGATGATAATTCATAATTGTAAAACTATCTTTGAACAATACTATGTCAACTCTAGTATTGAGTTTGTGAGGAGACAAGCAAATGAGGCAACCCATAGATTAGCTAAGGCGGTCACATCCTCAGCTAGTTTCCAGATTTTGGTAGAAATACCAGATTGTATTGAACACATTTTAATTAATGAAAAGATATAAGCTTCTTTCCTTCAAAAAATAATAATAATAATTACTATGACACCTACGTTTAGAAGTAACCAATATCACTTTATGTATAGTGTCACAATTGTGGTTATTTGATATATTAATAAAATCCCTTTCTCTGTTAGTTTCTTTGGTAATACATAAGTTTAAGCACCTGATTGTATTAAATTCTGTTTAAAACGAGTAAATATGTGTTTAAGTATGTGGTAGGCAAACTATGTATCAGAAAAATGTTCAATTCCAACATGGTTTAACCGTATTAGTGTGGAATACAACAACATTTTTAGCAGTTAATTCTGTACCAAACTTAATTTGCAATGCAATGATCTAAGGAGACTCCAATTTTAAAATGTGACATTATGAACATAGAAATACTTACCATGTTCACGCAAGGACCTCAATTACCACAATATTTGTTGTACTAATTAATTAGCAAGAACTAGAAGAACAGGTAAAATTGAGTTGATATATATTGTCCAGATAAACACCCTTAAACTTCTCGGTGCATGACATCAATAGTTGGATGTTGAATAAATTGAAGAGCTACTACTGTCAAGAGGAAGATGGCTGTCTGAATCTCTGGTGGCGTTGGATTGCTTATGGATGGTACAGAATGAGAAGATTTTCTTGAACTCTAGTACAATGCAGGGATGCTATTTCGCAGTCCAATGAAGATTTGTCTTTATCCTGCTGATAGTACAAATTGCGATCCCTCTCATAATGCTGGTTTCCTTCTGATCATGGACGTGTAAAGCTGAATGGAGACTGTGTTGTGATTACTCATGGGGCTAAAGCGGTTTGTGGGGGTTTAGTTCGCAGTCATAATAGAAATTTTTCGGTTAGGTTATGTGAATTCTCATGGTGCTAGTACCCTCGCAATGGCTGAGTTATGGGCTATGCTTAAGAGGCTGAAGTTAGCTTTTGTGCGTCGTTATCGCACAATTGATTAAGAGGATGAAGTTAGCTTTTGTGCTTCATCATCGCACAATTGACATTGAGTCTGATTCTAAGGTTGTAGGGGGGTCTGTTGTAGATGGTTGTAACACCATACATCATTGCTTCTTACCGGTAAATCAAATTTTTCATATCCGGGATAGTTGGATCATTACTCTTTGAAGCATTGTTTCGTGAAGTCAACCATGCGACAAAGCATTCATTGGTTAATTTTGATGGATCTTGGTCGTACTTTTGAAGTTATTTTTGATTTTATTTGCTTCACCTTGTTGGCTGATTGGAACTTTGTTGCCTTTCCTACGAGTGTTTAGTCTTTTTTTGGCTAAATGAGTTTTTAGTCTTTTTATTGTTTTTGTTGTTTGGGTACGTCTATTCATTAAAAATAAAAGCAGATAATCAATAACATAACTCATTCATTAGTTAGTTAAAAAGATGCTTACTGTAAATCATTTTCTCTTCGCTGCGCCAGATAAAAAACCATTATTCTCATAGTTAACGGCCATAATTCATCGCAACTTATTCTGAAAGCTATCTTCCAAAACTAGAATAGTACACTTAAATGTGGTTTAATTACTTCAACTTATGATTGTAATTGTATTGAGTTGAGACTATACTATTCAGTTCT
>Ga0315913_1002812_pt1 | contig 20664 bp, 20 predicted proteins | sample MpolsnodulesMG_FD_207736 | JGI IMG/M metagenome (GOLD analysis project Ga0315913, IMG submission 207736) | Medicago polymorpha root nodule microbial communities from Los Angeles, California, United States - small nodules | ecosystem: Host-associated > Plants > Roots > Nodule | place: USA... | reverse complement strand
AAATTCCGCATAACTATTTCTAAGTCAACCCAAAACTTATGGATTGTCTCCAAACTTCAAAGCTTGTGTACTATGAGTTCAATTAAAGTGTTTAAGAGTATTTAACCTATGTTGTGATGAGTCTAACTTGGTTTGACGTGAATATCTTTGATTGATGAATTATTTAACGAACGTATATATTGATGAATATGATGTTACATGATGTTGTTCGTAATTGATGAATTATTATATGAATGTATATATTGATGAATATGATGTTACATGATGTTGTTTATAATTGATGAATTATGAAATTATGACGCGAAGTTGTTGTTGTTGTCGTTGCCGCGGTTGTCGCCAATGTCGTTAAAGTTGTAAGTTGTTGTCGATGTCGTTGGAGTTGTTGGTCGTTGTTGCATTTGTTGCTGAGTCCAAGAATAATCATTCATATAAAGTTGGGGGCTTGATGCCCTATTGAATGCTTGATCTTTCATACCACGTTGAGAGCCTATGCTCTATAAGTTGAGAGTTTATGCTCTATAAGTTGGGGGCTTGATGCCCTGATTGGTAGCGCATGCATAGTGCACTGTCAAGTTGATGTTGTTGTCGTTGCATTGTCGTTGATGTTGAGTTGTCGGTGTTGTCGTCGTGTTGTCAAGTTGTAGAAATAATTAATGAGTTGTTATTGAGAAATTATGTGAAGCATTAACGTAGTTTAATTATTGTCGTTTATGTTGTTAAATTCTGTTGATGAATTATATGATTATTATTATTGAATGTGAATCTCACCCCTTCTGTTTGAATGTTGCCTCTACGTGGGTAACATGCAGATAACCAGGATTAGCCGCTGTTGTGAGTTGACTCTCTCATGCATCCTCTTAGGGTTGCTCTGATACGTAATGGGATGAGGATATTTGCATTGTTTTTCATTTGTTACGTATTATTCATGAACTATGTTGTTGAAACTATTTGAATTAGAATTTCATTAAAGTTGTTTACGTTGAGGCCGTAGAGCCAATGTTGTTGAATAATGAATTAATTTTCCGCTACGATGTAATTGAATTTTGAGAAAGTTGTTTTAATAAATAGTAATTTTTCTCTATTTATATTTTAATGTAGTGTGACATTCCGTTTAATGTTGAATGCTCTGATTATATGTATTATTTACATTGTTGGGAAAACAGGGTGTTACACTGGTCACACGTTGATCCTTACGTGTGGGGCCTTACAACCTTAAAGGTAATTGAAAACATAGACTTTATGTTGGCTTTCCACCATTTCCCAAGGCAATGAAGGCCAAGGTTCCTTAGGTCCATCCATCTATGCATCTTAGGACACTCATAACACACTCTCCCTCTCAGTAGTTCTACAAACAGGCAGCCCTATCAGCGTCTACCTTACCAAGGTTCAAGGAGAATTGTTCTATTAGGTTTATTCTCCGGAGTCACTTGTTTCCTTAATCACTAACTAGTTACTTCTTAGGTTCAGCAGATTTTACTCAGTATTAGTAATGTCACCTCCTAAGTACTTACTAATAGGGTCAACTCGCTTTCGGTATCTTTCACTAGTTACTAACTAATTACTTCCTAGACAGATAAATATTAATATAAGAGCTATAAATATCAAGATATAAGTAGCAACATAGTAATATCAATATTAGGCCCTATCACAACCTAAGTACCTAATTTAGGGTCACGATCCTTTGAAATAAATAATTCCTAATATAACTAAATAGCGAACAGAAAACAGATAAAATAAAACGACATTATATTAAATAAATATCCAAAAAAAATAAATAGAGGTTTATCTTAGAACTCTAACCTAAAAAGAATTAGTTACACATGGTAACTAAAAACAAATTACTAAAGATAAAACATACCCAGAAAAGTACAAACTTAAGCATAAATTTTCAACAGGACTATATCTAGTTTTAGTATCATTTAAAACTCTACTAAGGTAATAGATGACTCCTTCGACACCATTTTCATCCTGTTGAGCTGACATGCTTTTATTCATAATTGGAGGCAATAAAATTGGAGGCTTCGTCAGATAATCTTTGATTGCATCAAAAGCTTTCTGATGTTCCTGCCCCCAGTTAAAATTGTCCTCTTTCTTCAGTCGAAGTAGTGGTAAAAAATAAAATTAGACCAAACGAACCAAAAATGAGGTATTCCGGGCCAAAAGACATGGTAGACGGACGTGAAATGGAATCTGTTTGCCTGTGATTTTGGCAAACGGGGGCTAGTTCTGATTATTACAAGTGAGATCGAACTAGAAATCTCAAGACTGTTGTGCAAATATTTTTATCGAAAAAGGGTTTGAAAAAAGGCCACGAAATGCACTCAGGTTGCTTAGAGAACAGGACGGGTTTGAAGTAAAAGGCACTGTCTCTCGACAGGTTTGAGATTGCAAGTAAAAACCTAAAATAAAGCAAGGAAAAAGAAAGATAAAAGTAAGTTTACGCACATAAAGTCAAAGAAAAGGTAAAATGCATTGCATCAAAATAAAACGGGTGGTCTACAAATAAGTTTACGTACATTATGTATAACTCGTTTTCCTAGACGCCAGTAGTTTGAGTGTTGTAGAATTCTGTATATGATTTGTGATCCACTTTCCGGCTTGGAAATTCTTATTTATACTAAAACTTAGATGGCGAACCAATAACTGCACTTCCCCCCATCTTGGACAACTTCCTGTCCCACGTCTCCACTACATGGAAACCATTTTAATGCTTGAAATCGTGCTTTCCCGCCTTTCGCTTGACTTCGATGCGAGATTGCTCTTTCAGCCTTGCTTTGTCGAAACTCTGACTATGTGCTCTAGGCTTAATGTCTCGTCGAGATTCTCCAATTGAAATGAGAAAGCTCTTCGATTCCTGCAAAGTTAAAGGTTAAACAAATGTTGACCATATTAAATGAGCCTGTCAAATTTACAAGCTAACAAAATTTTAGGTCAAAAATTGGGTTATGGAAATAGGATATTCATCCTTTGGTGTAGCATTGTTTAAATTTCTAAAGTCTATACAAACTCTAAGAGTCCCATTTTTCTTAATTACAAAAACAATATTTGATAACCATTCAACATATCTTGCAGTTCTAATGAACTTTCTTTTGAGGAGTCTTTCGATTTCCTCTTGAATCGTTAACATGATCTGAGGTGCAAACCTTCTTGGTAGCTGTTTTACTTATTTTTTGTCTGGTCGAATTGGTAGTTTCAATTCTACCACATTTCTACGTTCAGACATTTCATTGTAATCCTAAGCAAAACAGTCTTTATACTTCTTTAGAAGTGCAATTATTTGAACCTTAAATTTTGGACCAGTTTTAGAACTTATGTAAGTTGGTCTTTTTATTAATCAATCTCTTCCAAAGGATCTTGAGTGTGGATCTTTTGTCTCAAGAGAAGGATCTTTCTCAAAACCTACAGGTTCATCATCAAAGATGCAATCAAGCTTCTGACCTTCAACCATTATTTCTTTAGGTTCTTCATTAATTGTTTCAACAACATCTTTTTCAATGGTTCATATAACCATCTTCTGTTGCAATTCAGCCTCTAAGGCCTTTTTGATTTTATTTTTAGCCAAATAAGTCGTAATCCTGTTCCAAGCATCTTGCTCGGACATAATAATTGTCTTCAACATTCCACCTAGTTTGGGGAATTAAATCTTTCACAATGGATTATGTATTAGATATCTCCCTTTCTCACATTAAACTATGAGTTGGGTGATGCCTTACATAACTCACATTTGTTTGGTCAGTGTTACCAGATTCTGCAGAAGTGCATAACACAATATTTGCCAAATTTCTCTCAAAGGTTTTTCTTATGACTTGATTGACTTTAGCAAGAAAATAGCTTTAATCTCCTTCAATATTTTTAACCATACCGTCATCCTTCCAGATTGAGATTATCTGATGCATAGATGAAGAAACAACACCTATTCCATGTATCCATGCTCTTTCTAAGAGCAAGTGGAAGTTAGCTTTTGATGGTACCACCATGAACAAAGTTGGCCTGGTGACAGTCCCTACATTTAAACTCACTTAGAGAGCACCAAGGGAATGTCCAGCTTTTCCTTCATAGTTCGACAAAACTATATTATGAGGCTTCAAATCTGTATAAAGTTTCCCAATCTTCTTAAGCAAAGACTGAGGCATCAAATTGACAGCAACATCACCATCTACCAACACTTTATTGACTCCAATGCCATCAACTTTGGCTTGAATGAACAATGGTTTGAGGTGACTCTTCATAGAGTCATCTAGTTTTTCAAACATGGTTTTCTGTTCATCAACACATCCATAATTTGTTACATAGTAACACATGGGTCTATATTTTTCCATGCCTTCTGGGTTGAAATCATCCTTTGATTCCTCAACTTCAGACACTACATCATATTCTGCAGGCAAAATGGAAACCACGTTGCATATGATGTCGAGTTCAGGTTCTAAATCCATGAAGTCTGAATCCATTTCGCCATCTCTAGCTGGATTTTCTTCGATAGGAGGAAGGGACAACCTTTCTTTTATTGGTCTCTTAGCTATTTCGACCACTTTTTGCTTTCCTTTTGGATTAACAACTTTGTCATCAAAATCTGCAACAACACCCTTATTGGATCTTTGATACCTTCTCCACTAAGTCATAGTAATAGGATTTTCCCCTTTGCAATTGTTACTGTAAGAATATTTCTTTGACTCATTTGGAATTTCAGTATCAGTAGTAGCAACATTTTTCGTAATAGCAATAATGGTACTGTCTTTCATCAGATTGTTCTTTCGATTCTGAACATTCTTATGGGTTGAGTGAACCCATTTTTGCACAGGTTCTTTAGCATGAGGCAGAAAAGTTTTTTCTTGACCATTCTTATTAACATAATTAGTGGTCGAAGAATTACCGATGAAAGGAATGTAACTGTTGGTGAAAGAAACCTTTAGTCTATGATTAGCAGACCATTTTCCTCTTTTCTTGGATTTTGGAATAAAACCCTCAAGGCCTTTAGTAGTCTCTTTGTCGAATACAGAGTTGCATCTGAGGCACAACATAACCTCAGAGTTCTTCAACCTGCAATGGTTAAGGAAATCAATAAGTTCCTCTTCAGCCATAAGATAAGCCATTTTCATCTTCTCAGCAAATTGAGACTTATAAATGACTTCATCAGCACTTTTAGGACCTTCAGTAGCTTCTACCACCTGACATTCAACAACATTAACTTTTGCTTCGACATACAACTTCTCAACAACATCAATGATGGCCTCCACCACATTGCAATTTATAACTTCAGTGTACATTGCATCAACATCTTTCAAAGGATCAACATCCACTTGCATTTGAGGCTTTGGCCTGTCTGTAAATTTCAGTCCGCCTTCATTCAAAGATTTTTGAACCAAATCCCTGAAAAAATACACAATGTAAGGTTTTATGTCCCATAAAATTATGATATTTACAAAAACCTCTCTTTTTATGTTGCTCTAGTGGTAGTTTTTTTTAAGCCATTAGACACTACCACTTGACCATCAGCAACTAAGAGATCAAATATCTCATCAAATTTGGCTACATCAAACGTATAGGTTTTAGTAACATATTTCTCATTTTTTGTTTCGATAGGATTCTTCCCATCAGGGGGCCTCAACAATTTGCATGTATAAGGAGGCCCATGTTTTAATTGAGCAACATTAACCTAACAATCTTCGACATCCACAAAGGCTATGTCGAATTCCTAGTCACTATCGTTGGTTCCTACATAAGCAACCTTTTCTCTTTTATATTTATGAGTTCTAGCTTTTTCAGCTTTCACTCTTTCGACTTGTCGAACTCTGTCGAACAATTGAGCCATATCTCTCAAGTGTTGAGTATCTAACTTCTTTCTAATGAGAGAGTCTAGGCCACCAGCAGCCATCTTGACTAAATCATGTTCAAGTACTTAGGTGAAACATCTAGCCTTTAACAATTTGAATCTATTCAAATAATCATCAATAGATCCAGTTGTATTTTTCCTAACACTTGTCGATTCCTTCAGACTTATCTTAGATTGACACATGTAGAATTGTTCATGAAATAACCTTTCTAATTGAGTCCAATGATGAACTGAATGTGGCGCAAGTGTGGTAAACCAAGTAAAGGCATTTTTTGTTAAAAAACTTCAATCTCAAATTCTCATTATTTGTTATATGGCATGCCTGAATCAGATAACATGCTATTTGTTCGATAGTAGGTTCACAAGTATCACCAACAAACTTTGTGAACTTAGGGATTTTCCAACCTCTGGGAAGTTTAGTTCGTAAAACATACTCTGACAAAGGAGAAAAAAAGTTTGGCGTATGCAATCCTATGTTTAAGACATTTTGAGCCATTATGGATTCGACCAAATTGGTTATGTTATTGTGTGCCCATATATTTTGTTGCTGGACATTTCTAACAACTTCCTATGCATCATGATTCCTATTTACCAAAATCACTTCTGGTTGTGCCTGAGTTACTGGTTCAACAGGTTGGGGTTAAGGCACAGGTTGTTGTACACGTAGAAAGAAAAAGACGGAAAACGACAAAAGAACTGCTCTACCAGATGCTATGATAGAGACAATTCACAGAATAAGAAAAAAGCTTTCATGGATTCTGGATCCCTCATATCTAAGTAGCCTGTCAGATTCTGCGTATGAAGTCCTCCACAGAGTCTATGGAGATCACTCCCCAGCTTCTGTGAGACTTCCTTCTACTAAGGAAATTGACTTTTGGTTGACCTTCCAGTAGATCTTCCAACATAGTCTTCTAAGATTCCCAATCCTTTTCTGATGCTTTTCATATGTTCCTTCTTCATGATGAGGAGATCCTGCACACTTGAACATAAGTTAGTATACCAATTGTTCTTCAATACTTTGTTATCATCAAAACCCAAGGAGAACTTGTATGAACCACTCTTGTTTTAACAGTCAGCAATGCTCAGGGCGCACATGCAATGCTCGGGGAGCCTGAGGTAGGCTTGGTGTTCATGGATCATGCTCGGGGTGTCTGTGAGTGTGTTCCGATGCATAAATCTCTATTTTCCCATCCTTTTGGATGTTTGCTTCCATATAAGATGTCTTGAGACCTGGGAACAAAATTTCTCCCTCTGTAACGTTTTCTAAGGCTTCTTGAATATTCATTCTTGATCTTCCCAAAGTCTTCACTAATCTTCAGATGTCTTGATTTGCCGATTTGCATGATTTCTTCGTGAATTGCATAAAAAACACCCTCGAATTGCCATTTTAGGGAAGAATAGAATTACAGACTCAAATATTGAAAACATTACAAATGACCCGAATCATAAGCAAATGTTCTAATACTCATCTATTCTGCTGGCGAAACCTACTGAAAATGACTAAAAAACATACAATGAATAACGTAAAATGACATGTCATCAAGTCCGACCTAAGCAATATTTATTGAGTCCCTATTTTTGCTACGTGTTGGCGTCTAACTAGGCATGCTTTGTATTCAGATTGGTTATTTGTATTCATAAAATTGAAGCTGAGGGAGACTTGGATTTTGATGCCTTCGTTTTGCTTTCAATAAGACTCTGGTCACGCACCCCTTGACTTTTACGATATGTAGATGTACACAATCCATCGATGAAATGATTATGGTTTTCCGGATGCCATTTTATTAGGATGTCTACCAAGACTAGAGCCTTAAGGGCCTTTTGGGATTCATACAACACATCAAATTCTGACAGTTAGATCATCCGTTTTGTAATCCTTCGGGCATGCTCTGGCCTGAAAAAACTTTTTCTTAAGTGCTTTGGTCGGTTGAGACCATTATCTGGTGGGCCACGTAGTATTGCTTGATGTTCTTAGATGCACTGATGAAATAAAAGGATAATTTTTATATATGTTGGCAGCATGCCTCCGGTCCTGGTATAACTTCAATGAGAAGTAGACCGGCTTATAGACATCCCCAGTCTCCCTAATCAAGGTTACGCTAACTATTACTACTTGAACTCACAAGTAAAAGGATTATGGTTTCGTCAATATGGGAGGTATGGTTTCTTCGTCCCTTAATTTAATTTCAAATAACAATTTTGTTCTTTATATTTTTCATGTTATTTTTGTCCTTTTGCATATAGATTTTCAAGTTTCAAATCTAAAATTCATATGAAAAACTTAGTGAAAGACCATGTATTTGGACACTAAGAGCTCATGCTAAAATAAAACCATAGGCTTGAATCTTAAAAATTCATATAAAAATTGATCAAAAATATGAAAATGTCGTACAAAAGATAAATAATGAAGTCGTTACCGTAGGTTAAGGGCAACAAGAGTAATTTTGCCTAGATATTTCTATTCAAATGTTATAAAAATCAACGACAACACTCTCTAATTGTGCTATGTTAGAGCTATTAAATTTTTAAATTTCTTCTTTATAACATGAAAAGTTTAAAGTTAATTAAAAATAAACTATTTTTAATGATTAGCAATTTTTTTACGTTACCCCTTAAGTATGCTAAAGCGACAAACACAACACATTGATCTACAAAAGAGACATTTAATAATGATTTTAATTTTAGGGAGGTTTATTTACAACTCCTTAAGCACTAAAAATAATAATTTTTTTTAGGCCATCATGCTCTTTATACACTATAAAGTGGTCTTATCATATTCTATTTTTTACAGGCAAATAGAGAAAAATATGGCTAAAACTTTAAATTTTGTGTGTGCTCTGATTTTATTTATTTCCTTTTTTCTTGTTTCAAAGAATGTTGCTAGTAAGACATTTTACCCACTTTTAAGATTCTCTTCTTTAATTTTTGGTTTTTACATATTTTATCTCCTTTTAGTAACATCATTTTATCCTCTTTCTTCATTGCAGTAGATGAGTTTGTATGTCAAACTGATGCTGATTGTCCAATAAGTGAGTTAAGTATATATAGCTGGAGGTGCATTAAAAATGAATGTCATCTGTTTAAAGTCATGCCACAGATGGTACGAGTACCAGGCCCAAGAGATTAAATTTACGCCATGCAATGAAGAGTGAATTCTTAAAATAGAAAGAAAAAAAAAACAATTGTTGAATATGCCTTATGCTAGGATATTTCGTAATTGGCATTTATTTATTATGTTCTCATCAAATAATTGTATTTTTTTAAATTACTTTTATTTTTCATAATTTCACAGACCTTATAATGACTGTTTGCGCTCTAAGAAGTTGGAAAAGAAATAAATAAGACACTAAAGAATATTATAATTAGATTGTATTCTTCTCTCTTATGTTTGGATGTATCACCATGGCCTCCATGTTGAATGAAGATGATGTTTTAAATTTATTTTATCTTGATGATGAAGTTTTAATATGTTTTATTGATAAAAAGATAGCAATGCCTATGATATCTTAAGTGTAGAGCAAGATAAAAAGACGCAGGAGGCGGTACATTATGCAGGTCGTGGAAGCAACAACATCTTGATTAGCCCCCTTGCCCACACCTTCTGCATCATGTTAGAACAAGAATGATTCATACAAGTCCTTTAGGGTTTTGATGATAACAACATATTGAAGAACAACTTGAATACTAACATATGTTCAAGTGTGCAGAATCTACCTATAATGAAGAAAGGACATATGAAGAACATCTGAAAGGGATTGGGAAGCTTGGAAGACTATGGTGGAAGATCAAAAGGAAGGTCAACCAGAAGTCAACATCCTTAGAAGAAGGATGCCTCATAGAAGCTGAAGAGTGATCTCAATAGATTTCGTGAAGGACATCAGACACAAAATCTGACTGGCATACTTGGATATGGGGGGTCCCAGAATCAACGTAAGATTTTGTCTTATTCTATAAGTTGTTTGTATCATAGTATCTCGTCGAGCAGTTCTTTTGTCTTCTTCTGTCTACGTGTCCAACAAGACAAAGGATATCAAGAACAAAGAGAATGCAACAGATAACTCTTATTTCAGCAAAGGAAAATCAAAGGACTTTCCAACATAATTATCCATATCATGTAAAGGCCAACCTTCTTGATCAAAGCTTTTCAACGACTCTATTTGCGTTGCACTCTTCTCCAACGTCCGTCAAATCACTACCTATAAAAGGAGCTGAAGACCTGAAGAAGAAGTAGCAAGACTCTGCTATTTTTCTGTGCCAGAACTCTGTCAAATCAAATAGCTCAAATCACTTCGGACTTATTTTCAAATTTATTTATTAGAAATCCTAAGGAGTGAGTCTGTTCATTTGTTCAGTTTACACTAACATTGTTAAATATAGTGTAATAACAAATGAACTTATTTGGAGTTGGGGCAAACATTTTTGAAAGTCTCTCGCTTGCATGCTTGAGCATATAAGTCTCCTGGTGAAAGCTTGAGCACCTTGGAGTCTCAATCAGTTGTGATTGAGAAAGTTAAAGTCTTAAGCATTTGTGCTTAAGCAAGGGGAAGTATCTTGGAGTTGTGCATGTCAGAAGTCTTTAGGAAGTATCCTAGAGCATATAATTCTCTTGCAGCTGTGCTTGAGCAAAGAGAAGTTTCTTCGTGTGTCCTTGAGCAAGTTGTAAGCCAAAGTGATTATACCGAAATCCCTTGGAAGTACAAGGGGAATGGACTATTCATGTGTTGTGGGAGGAACCATTATAAATTGCTTTGTGTCTGTCTTCTCTCTCTGACTCTTTATCGTTTATCTTTCTGTTATGTATTTCCGCTGCATTCAGAATCTGAGTCAGAATCTGCAACATCAGATTTTGTCTAAGTCTTTATTAAACACTTAGAAAAAGAAATCGTAAAAAAGGCCAACATAATTCAACCCCCTTCTTGTGTGTTTTTCTCACCTTTGGTTGGTATCAGAGCACAATATGTGCTCTGTCACTTAACTGTGTCACAGAAAAAGATCCAGTGAGAAAAACATATATTCCGTCAGATAAGCTTCCAATTCTGATGTCAACAATACCTTCACCACTGAGAAAAACAATTATCCTGTTAAACCTCCACTTTTCAATGGAGATGCTACTCAATTCTCAAGGTGGAAGATAAAAATGTATAATTACATCATATGGATTGACGATGAACTCTGAGATGTTATTAAAGATGGACCTGGCTTTGAGGTTGACGAAGAAGGAATGGTGGAAGACAGTAAGAAGCTGATAACCACTCAAAAGAAGATCTATAAAAAGCACCACAGAGTGAGAGGGATTCTGTTGGAAGCTTTTCCTCATGCTGAATATATGAATATTGGGGATAGTGAAAAATCCGTCTTCGAATCACTTTGCTATACCTATAAAGGAAATCAGCAGGTAAAGGAAGCTAAGGCAAACCAACTGGTTCACCAGTATGAGCTTTTCAAGATGAAAGATGATGAAGATATTGAAACCATGTATTCAAGGTTTCAAACTCTTGTGCCTGGACTTCAAGTTCTAAAGAAAAGCTATGCTGCACCTGACCATGTAAAGAAGATTCTCAGGAGTCTTCTTGCAAGGTGTAGGCCAAAGGTCACTGCCATACAAGAGGAAGAAGCCTTGGACAAGTTGAGTTTACAGAACCTGATAAGTTCTCTCAAAAGTCATGAGATTGAACTTGAAGGTGATGAACCAAAAAATCTCTCTAAGTCTATTTCTTTAACCTCTAAGGAAAAGACATAAAAATCTCCTCAAACTCCCAAATCAGAAGAGAAGGATTCAGACGATGGATCTGATGATGATGCAGATTTTAAAGAGAGGGCTTATTTAACCAAGAGGTTCCAATACCTGACTAGGAAAAGAAGATTCCCTAGCAGAAGCAGTGACTCAAATACATACTTCAAGGATACAAGAGACAGTCAGAAAGGATGTTTCGTGTGGAAAGACTGGTCACTTCATAGGTGATTGCCTTGAGGCACAGAAGGGTAAATCAAGAAAGTGAAGCTCCTAAAGGGACACCTATTGGAGAAAGCTCAAGGAAAGCTTCATGGCAACATGAGAGATACTTGATGAAGACACATACTTTGAAGACAACAAAGAGGAAGCTAATTTGGGTCTGGTAGTTACTGCATCTTCTGGTGAAGAACCAAGTTTAGTTTCTGATGAAGATGATGAGGTAATCTCTTAAAAAAAAACTGTAACGAATATATTCCTTATGTCAAAAGGCTTCTAAGACTCTTTCTGAACAAATCAAGATCCTTAAAGGATTTACAAAAACAATTTATTTTTTTATCAGAAGAGTTAAAACCTTTAAGATACCAAAATCACAAAATGTCAAGACAAAATCTCATGCTAAGGCAACATTCAAGCCTGGATGAAACTGACAGACCTTCAGCTAAATTCGATAGTTAATCTGAAGAATTTAGTGATGGTGATTTTGACTCAAGTAGATTAACTTCCATATCTTGCAATGTTAATAAGAACAAAGGAAGAGGAATTGACTTCACAACTTCGTCTCTTAAGGATACACGGACTCCTGTGAAGACAAAGAAATCATCATGTTCTTATTGCACTCAAAAAGGTCTGTTCTTTCAGTCAAATCTGGAGGCTGAAAAAGAAGAGAATATGAGGCCATCAGAGCCAAAAGAGTCAAGATCCAAGGTTTTGACTAAGTCAAAACCAAGGACTTCTAGATTCATGGTCAATCGGGACTCAGATTCTAGTGTAAAGAAGTATTCAAGATCAAGATCCTCCAAATCAAAAGTCTTGAATAAATCTGAGCAACAAGCCCAAAGTGAAAGGGTCTGAATAGGAGAAAGTCCTTCATAACTAACCCCAGATGAACCATTCATACATGGGGACCTAAAAATGACATTGGTTGTGTTTCAGGTATGCTTCATAGGAAAGCCAAAACATTAGTCTTAGTATCTAGACAACGGTTGTTCTAGACACATGAAAAGAGAAAGACATCTGTTCAAAGATATGGTCAAGAAAGAAGGAGGTATGGTAGGGTTTGGAAGAAACCAACGAGGAAAGGTTAATGAAAATGGAACCATTGATAACTCCTCTATCTCTAACAATAATGTTTGGTATGTTGATGGACTCAGACGCAACCTTCTTAGTATTAGCAAAATTTTGTGATATGGGTATAAAATAATCTTTGATAAAGACACATGTACAATGATCAATGAATCGGACAAAATCATAGTATTCATAGGTCAGAGAAAATATAATGTCTATAAAATAAATTTTTCTGACTTGTTTGATCGAAAGGTCGTTTGTCTTCTGTTATTGAATGAAGAAAAGTGGCTCTAGCACAAAAGATTAGGTCATGCTAACTAGAGGTTAATCTCTAAGCTTAACAAGATAAAACTAGTCAAAGGACTACCAGAACTGCAATATCATTCAGATGCTCTCTGTGGACCATGTCAAAGAGGAAAGATTGTCAAAACATTATTGAAACCTAAAAACATTGTATCCACATGCAGACCTTTAGAACTTCTTCACATTGATTTGTTTGGTCCAGTGACAACTGAATCAATCAATGGAAAGAAGTATGGGTTAGTCATAGTTGATGATTATAGCAGGTGGACTTGGGTAAAATTCCTCAGAATCAAGAATGAAGCATATGATGTGTTCAGCGCAGAAGCTGTCAACACAGCCTGTTACGTACAAAATAAAATCTACATAATACATATTCTAAACAAAACAACATATGAGCTATTCAAATGAAGGAAACCAATAATTTCTTACTTTCACCAAGTAGTTGTACATGCTATATTCTGAACAACAAAGTCTATTTTACTAAATTTGATGCCAAGGCTCATAAGTGTATCTTTTTGGGATACTCTAAAAGGTCGAAGGCATACAAAGTGTATAATTGTGAAACCAAAATGATAGAAGAATCTATAAGTTTAAGATTTGATGATGAAAAGCCTGAAAGTAAAAATTCAGAGCTGGTTGAAAGTTGTGCAAAAATACAGGTATCTAAAGATGCACCAGAATCTACACTATGCATATATGCCTTGACAGGAATACAATGGTTTTAATGATTGACAAAAGAAGTCCTAAAAGAATAAAGATGCAAAAAGCGGAAAAGAAGATTCAAGCTTTCTAGTCTTTGATTTGATTTTTATATGTATTAGGACTTAATGTAAGTAGTAGAAAAAGTTTTCATTTAAATAAATCACACACTCACAAATATTTTCATCCAAAAGTGATTTTGCATGAAAAATATTTTTGCATAAAAAATAATAATTTATTATGAAAGTTGCATAATTATTTTTATCATATAAATATGTTTAACTTGCATTTATATCTTATCAAAACAAATTATTTTATTATACATATTTCCAGCATATGAATTTTGTTTTCTCTAATGACTTAACCGAAATTATGATTTCTATATATGGTATTGGTACAATGGATTTTATGACATTGAAATTAGGTGCACTTAAGAAAAAGATTTTGCTAGCCATGTTTTAATCATGATTACCGTTGACACACACAACGGCTAGTTGCTTATTTATTTCCAACGGCTACTTTGTTTTTCATGCACCTCATTTGTCCTATAAATGTTGCTTGCGATAACTCATATTTGCACTCAAACTTTGTGAACAATATTATTCATCACTCTTATTACTTTTATACTTACTAATTTATTTTATTGAGAGCTATTTTATACTACATAGTTGAGTTGTAGTACTTGTTCAACAAGTGGCATCAGAGTGTGAACTCTTGTTAAGGACTAACCGTCTCAAGAACCAAGATAACTTTAAACAACAGTTCCATAAATAGACCCCACCTTTCAATGGTGAAGAGTATGCTTATTGGAAAGAGAGAATGAAATATTTCATTGAGGGAGTTGATTGTGATATTTGGGATGCTATTGAAAATGGTCCATTTATTCCCACTCATTTAGTCAATAATGTTGTGGTGAATAAACCAAGATCTCTTTGGACCAGAGATGAAAAAGAAAATGTTTAATACAATTTTAAAGCTAAGAACATTATGACAACTGCACTAAGTATCAATGAGTTTTATCGCTTATCAAATTGTATAACCGCCAAGGAAATGTGGGACACCCTTAAATTGACCCATGAAGGTACTACCGAGATTAAAAAGGCTCGAATGAACACATTGATTCATGAGTATGAATTATTTATGATGAAATCGGGAGAAAGCATCCAAGATATGAAAAAGTGATTTCTCCATATAATAAATCATCTTAGATCTCTTGGAAAATCATTCAACAATGAGGATTTAATTAATAAAGTTCTTAGATGCTTGAGTCGAAGTTGGCTACGAAAAGTGACTGCAATTTGTGTATCTAAGGATTTATCTTGTTTGTCTTTGGCAACTTTGTTTGGAAAATTGTAGGAACATGAGCTTGAATTGAATCGACTCGTTGAGAACGAAGAAGGTGAAAAGAAAAAGAAAGGTCTTGTCTTGAAAGCAAATATCAAAGAAAGCAAATCAGAATATAATGATAACCTTGATGAAAATGACGAAGGTATGAGAAAAATGGTTCGCAAGTTCAAAAAATATATGAGGCATAAATGCTAAGAAAAAGAAATATCAAGTTCTCATACAAAAAGGAAGGCTTGTATCTCTTGGGATGACAAAGACACAAACTCATCCGATAAATCAGAAAATGAAGTAGCATATTTATGTTTCATGGCAAACCAGGATGAAGATGAGGTAAACTCTGTTGAATCAGAATATGACTCAACTTATGATGAGTTGTTTACTATTTGTAAAAATTTAAATGATGAGTCAACTAAGTTTAGATAAATTTTCTCTTCCTCTAAGAAAACTATTTCCCCTCTTGAATCAAAAATTGATATTTTAAATAAGGAAATAGTAATTCGTAAAGAGAAACAAATTTTTGTAAGTGAAGTATCTTCTTGTGAAAATTAAAATGAAAATATTTTCAAGTGTGATGATTGTAATATTTTGAAAATTGAAATTGAGGATTTTAAATGGTTTACACTTTTCACATAGTTCTTATCCAAAAAGAAATTGTAAATTCAAGATAAGAAAAAATGGTTTACACTTTTCACATAGTTCTTTTTATTGTTTGCTTTACATTTTCTTGAATATATTCCTTGTCATGATTGTTTCTTTCCCAATTTTTGATAATGCCAAAAGGGGGAGAGTTATGTGATTTGCATGTTTCATGGGAGTGAATTTTAATTGTTTGCATGTAGTGCGCGGAGCCAAGTCTGCACATATCTCTGTCATATATTTTATTATGATTATTATTGATCTAACCCTTTCATTTAGCAAATCCCTCTAAGAGATGTTTGTCATCATCAAAAATAGGAAGAATGTTAATATATGCCTTGACAGGAGTACAATGGTTTTGATGATCGACAAAAGAAGTCCTAAAAGTTCTTATTAAAATAAATCATACACTCACAATTATTTTCATCCAAAAGTGATTTTGCATGAAAAATATTTTTGCATAAAAAACATTAATTTATTATGAAAACTGCATAATTTTTCATCCGAAAGTGATTCTGCATAATTTTTGCATTTATATCTTGTCAAAACAAATTATTTTATTATACATAGAATCATTTCCAGCATATGACTTTTGTTTTCTCTAACGGCTTAACCGAAATTATGATTTCTATATATGGTATTGGTACAATGGATTTTATGACATTGAAATTAGGTGCACTTAAGAAAAAGATTTTGCTAGCCATGTTTTAATCATGATTACCGTTGACACACACAACGGCTAGTTGCTTATTTATTTCCATGGCTACTTTGTTTTCCTTGCACCTCATTTGTCTTATAAATAGTTGCTTGCGATAACTCATATTTGCACTCAAACTTTGTGAACAATATTATTCATCACTCTCATTACTTTTACAATTGCTAATTTTTTTTATTGAGAGCTATTTTATACTACATAGTTCAGTTGTAGCACTTGTTCAACATACACAAGTGTCTGAACCTTTCACACAAGCTCCAAAATCAGCCAATCCATGTAAGGTACCAAATACAAATGCAATTCCTGAAGCAAATCCTGAAGATGAAGATTTTGAAGAGGAAGCCACTGATGATTCAGAACAAACTGCTCAATGCAGGAGAACCATCAAATACAAATCATTACATCCGGAGGAGTTTATAATTGGAAGTAAAGACAGTCCTTTGAAAACAGGATCAGTATTTAGATATGAATCTATGATAGGACTAATCTCTTCATAAACAAACTCAACGAACAAGGTGAAGTGGTCATGAGTAAGGTTAGACCGATAGCAGAAGGGTATAGTCAGGAGGAGGGTATCGACTCTACAGAAACTTTTGCACATGTTGTAAGGTTGGAAGCAATAAGATTATTTATGTCCTATTGATGCCAATCATGGTATCATCCTATATCAAATGGATATGAAGAGTGCCTTTGTAAATTGTGTCATTTTTGAAGAAGTTTATGTGAACCAACCACCTGAGTTTGAGGATTTAAAACACCCAGATTATGTGATACAAAATTAGCAAGTGTACTAACTTATATCGAAGTAATAAAATGTTTCGTATCCACATGGACCGTTCTAATCTATACTTAGCAATAACATTAACAATAAGATGTAATTAAATGGGGGTTGCCTTAGGCAAATTGGTTTTGGTTGCAATTGTAAATAAAACACTTAAAGTAAACTTGGTTTTAGAAATATGATGAATAAAGGACTATGTCATTCGATTCATCTGTTCATCACTCATTAATAATGTGCTTCTTAACCATACAAATGCTATTTAGTCTAAGACAATTAACAAAATAGCTCAGGTCAATCACTTGACTCAGAGCCCTCTTTTCTGATTATAATTCCCTAATCCCTCAGGCAAACCTATAGTCATCAAAGGTTTTGAATACATTAATTTAAAAGTCACAACCTAACAATGTCCCATCCCTAGATTGTCTGTTAAGTTGAACAATATAAATATGTCTGAGCTGCATGCTGGTGTCAACAGTCATATACACTCTAGAATCAATTATATTAGGTCAGAATCATAAAAGCATTAAGAATAATTTATACTGGATAAACTAGAATGACATTCATAAAGATTAAAAGTTACAGGTTACATAGTCATGAGCTAGAACATAATCATCTAGTGACCTAATCACAAAGGAATTAGCTACTCATGGCTAAAGCACAAATAACTAATACAAAAGTAAGATTTTCGAACCCTTGCTTCAGAAAACAACTTGACTTTTATAGAAAAAATCCTAGTCACGCCAAAATCGTAGCACAATCCATAAAATGGTAGCACGATGGCTCATTAAATTCAAATCTCATTCAGGTGCGCCATCAACATCGTAGCACGATGAGCTTCCATCGTAGCAAGATTTTTTACGTAGCATAAGGTCTTCAAAACTGCTCAAAATCGTAGCACGATGACAGAAATCGTAGCACGATTTTCCTTTTGCTCTAGTACTTGAAAACTGTCCTTTTGTAGCTTCTAACTCATGCAGAATCACCTGAACTCGCCTAAAATTGCATAAAAACTGGACAAAAGTGATATATGACCTAGTGTCATCACAAACCCAAACTTGCATCATTACTTTCCCTCAAGGAACTAACTTTAAATTGAAATTAAAAAGTAAAATAACACATTACCTCACCAATGGTAGTATCAAAAGTTCATCTTCTTGTTAGCAATTTGTTGCTTGCCAAAACATCCATTCCATAACTTTGCGCAACATAATGAATAAAAGGGTGCACACAGTCGACATGTTGATCACTATATTGCCAAAAATTTAAAAGCTTCTAATTATCAATCAAAGATACACCACAATACACATTTTTAAGGACTTCCAGGTATAACGAGGCTAAGGTTTAAGGTGGGATCATTTGGGAAGTAGGGTTAATACAACAAATTGGAGTTATTCAATTCCTACTTACTTGACAATCATCGTACCACAACCCGGAATCATTTGATGAAATGGAGAACTAGAGAACATACTTAAAGTTTCCAGATCACTAAATTTACAAGTTTTTTTTCTCTCAAATTATTATAATTTTTTTTTAAGTTGATTTCTTGGTTTCAGCTTGATTTTTTTCTTCTTTTTTTTCTTTTCTTTTTTCTTTTTTTGAATTGAGACATTGTGATCTCTTTCAGCTCTTGTTCTCTAGATCCCCTACCCCAAACTTAAGTCGTTGATATCCCACGAGCAACCCCAAACTTAGACTTTTGAAAAAACATAACAATGCCTAACTCCAACAAATATTGGGTTAATAATCCTAAGGTTTCTAGGCTTGTAATATGGTTTGTCACCAAAACAACGAGGTCTAACTTATTGGCTCAAAGTTGGCTTAAAAATGGAAATATCTAATGCAACAAGTAGGCTTCAAAGTCTCAAGGTACAAGCACTTTGCCTTAGTGTGCATAAGATGCAACCAATTGACATAAAGAAAGTTCGCAAGCCCTAGAAATAACATCAGCTTGGAAAACTCATATATGGAAAATTGAAAAAAAAAGTTTGGCTATGAAACTTACAGGTTATGATTTATGGAAGTTGTGGCTACCTAAGCATTCCATCAGCCGTACACTTCCTTATTGAAATCTCATGTAAGCTCTCCCTCCTTTGAACTTTTGATATACCATTAGTGTAGTGAATATTACTAAACTAATAAACTTCAAGAAAAAGCAATTTCATTAATAACTAGCAAATGCAGATGCAGTAACAAAACATAAGGAGAAATTTTTATGAATTACAAATACTACCAGCAGTCATATCTATTTTTTTATAATTGAAAAATACATTAAGAAAGAAATAAAAAATGCTACTCTGCTGCGGAGAAAAGTGAAGAATCATTGCTCATCCATATCAAATCGACCCAAATTCCCTAGAGCACTTGTTATGAGCTCATGAAACTCCGAATTGGCTCCCTGCTCAAAATCTTCCTCAATCTACTATTCCCTCTGTTTAGCTATATCACTGTTCTCTCTGAAATAACTCCTCATCTTCTCCCTAGTGCCAAACCTCTGAAAAGAACCTCTCGACGTCTTCCTATGCTGCAGTGCTAATGCGGAGAATTGTTGAGAAAAACATGGTGGTTCAATGTACAGCTGAGAAGAAGCCTCATCAATCCTATTTGCTGCTCCAAACATATACTCGACCATCAATGGGTGGAGTGGCGGATATTCAGTCACTTGTTGCTCTTGATGTTGCTAGTATCCCTCTGGCTCCTACTAGACCTCTTCTGCCCCTCTCAACTTCTTCTCTAACCTTGCCATTGTTGTATCCGTGATAGGTAGCTGAGACTTGAGATACACATCAGACGGTTCAGCTAGTACACCCGCATCATGATAAGTACTCAAAAGTGATATATTTCATGTGTTAGTTTAGGCATTTTAGTGACTTGTTGATGAGTCAATAAATTAGTGTTTTTAATATATTATTTGAGTCCGTTTTATTTAGATTTGATTTTGTTTTATTTAATATTATTTCCTTTTTAGAATTATTTTACTTCAATTGCAAGTTATTATATTTCAGGAACAAATATCTGATAGATTGAGTCTTCGAGCAAAATAAAGAGGATTAGGAGCTGATTCGGGATGAAAATACGAAATATGGGACAAAAATATGTCACCCCCTAAGTCAGGAACTTGGCACGGCCCGTGCCACTAGCAGCACGGCCGTGCCAGCCTTCATGATACTCTTTTGCTGCTTCTGCTTCATGAACAAGCTACCTATTAGTTTACTTCTGACCTAAAAGCCCGTGTTTTCTTGTGGAACATTCTAGTGTTATATTTCTTAGGGCTTAAGTCATTGTAAACTATAAATAGAGTAGCTAGCTATCACAACAAATCATCTTTTGTTCTTGGA
>Ga0315913_1002807_pt1 | contig 20681 bp, 11 predicted proteins | sample MpolsnodulesMG_FD_207736 | JGI IMG/M metagenome (GOLD analysis project Ga0315913, IMG submission 207736) | Medicago polymorpha root nodule microbial communities from Los Angeles, California, United States - small nodules | ecosystem: Host-associated > Plants > Roots > Nodule | place: USA... | reverse complement strand
CAAAAGGAAAGATTAATTGAAAATTGAAATTTACGTTTTTTTCTATTTTGCTATTAACATAATGGTCTTGATTTACCAAAAGAATAAAGTATCTGATGCTTGTGCATGTTCTTGATTTACAAAAAAAAAAAAAAACACTTATGTAAAAACAAGGACAAAATTATTCCAGGAAAAGGAGAGGGTGGCAAAAGGAGGAATGGTGAAATTTAGTGATGTCAAAAAAGAGAAAAGCAGCAACAATTGATTCAAAGAACAAATGATCAATTAAGTAGCGAGAGATTTATTCCAACACATGGAAATCAAAATGTGCACATGCATTTTAATAAAGAGTAAAAAGCAACTCCTGAACAGTAAATAGATAGAATAACAGATAGAGTATCTCACAGAAACTCAAATCAAACAAAATGGAATTCAATGACGACATATATTTTCCTGTCATTCAAATAAGTCAACCTAGAAATATCAAATATTTTGATCCAAAGAAAAGGGTATAGGATCATTGAGTACTAATTATTGAGCAAAATTTTCCGCAATACTTGGTCAATTCTCAAAACTAAATTTATTTTCATCAACATCCAAAACAAAAGTATGAATCAGAGGCCGAAAAAAAGAATTAAGCACCACCGGATCCGTACTTCTTGCCGAGCATTATGACCTGTAACTTGTCGTAACCAGCGAGCACACCAGCACCAGCGACGGCACGGAGGATGTTAGCACCAGCTCCCTTAAACAAGGACTTAGCACCCTCATTCTTGAGGATTTGTTGGAATGCGTCGAAGGAGCTCTTGTACTTGACAGCTTCTCCTGATGTCATCATCATTCTTCTCCTAACTGTGTCAATTGGGTAAGATGCTAGACCTGCACCATTGGTGATGAGCCATCCAAGACCAAAGCTAGCAAAGAAACTATCCTGCAATGATCAAGAGACAATAGAGAACAGAAATAGCTATCAGCAAATGATTGAACTCGAAGACACGGAAGAAAAATCAGAAGCAACTTTTCTTGCTTTATTTTAGTTTATGGCCATGTTTGGATAAACAGCTGAAGTAAGTGCATATGGCATAAACGCTCATCATAAAAGTACCTATGAATAAGCTATTTCTATAACAAAAGATTAAATAAAGTCAAATTGTTTTCATATAAATTATAACTTGTTTTCACAAGCTATCATGGAGAGCATATGGAATGGAAATTGGTTGAAACAGCTTATAGACATGTTATCAGTTGTTTTTACAAGATCTCCAAAATAGTCTCACAAGTGCTTATGTCAGTAGATAAGCTCAAATAAGTCAATCAAATCAGACCTTCAATAACACCAATATTGATAGGAACCAATGGATCCTACCAATGAATTAATAGTAACACAACCAAGGAAGAAGATGAAACAGATGGTAAACAAGGAAAATAGGGTGCTTTATTGATAAGAATGAAAATAGTAAAATAGTAGAAGAGAGAGTTTCTCTAACTACTCCCAGAGCAAAGCTCCGACACAACTCAGAGAGGAATCCTACTCTGGCCCTAAACAGAAAACCTAATCTGTCATACTCTAAACTCCTAAGAATTACCCTTTATATAGAAATAAATAGAACATTCTAGTATTTAACTCTAATGGGCCTCTTATTATTAAATAATAATAATCCTAACGGGCCACTTACTAATAATCTACTTAAATCTAACTAACTACCTGCTAATTACTTGAAACACCACCTCATATTGGATCCTAACAAATATTAATATGAACTAGAATACATATCAACGAAGTTAGGTTAGTCGAACTAAAGAATTTGGTCGAATAAAATGACACAGGAGATAAGGCACATATCAACAAACTTAAGTTAGTAGAACTAAAGAATTTGGTCGAATAAAATGATACAGGGGATAAGGCATGCGAACCTGCAGAGATCCAGTTAGGAGAACTGGCTTCAAAGAATCATACATTCCAAAGTAGAGACCGCGATAGACAATGATTCCGACACAAGAGATGTTGAAACCACGGTAAAGGCCAGCAATACCATCAGTTGCCAGTGTCTTCTTGTAGACATCAACAAGACCATTGAATTGTCTTCCTCCAGCACCTTTCTTTGCAGCCTTTGCGTCATTTGCTAGACGGGTACGAGCATAGTCAAGGGAGTAGACGAAGAAAAGGGATGAAGCACCAGCAGCACCTCCTGAGGCCAAGTTTCCAGCAAACCATTTCCAGTAACCATCCTTGTCCTTCTTGAAATTGAAAAGCCTCTTGAAGTAGTCCTTGAATGCAAAGTTCAAAGCCTAGAAGAAATTGAATCACAAAGTTAGCATCACATACAGCAAACCAAAAAGAGCTGTGAAGAGACATGATAAAAATCTATTGTTGTCAATCAGCTGTCTGCTCAAATTCCGCTATGCCACAGTGCCGCCACTATTTGACAACACTTCATACTAAATAGAGTACTACGGAACAATAGCGACTTATTCAAATTCTGATCTGCTACGCTATAGCCTCTATTTGAAAGCCCTAAAAAACAAAAGGGAGAAACAATAGAACTTAACTAACCTGAGTAGGGAAATAACGGATGACATTTGCAGTGTTACCTCTCCATAGGGCAACAACACCTTCTTCCGCTGTTGTTCGCTTAAAACAGTCACCGATTCCCTTATAGGGCTCAGAAAGTCTACCAGCTTTAATCATCTCATCCTGGTTTTGGATCAAAAGCTTAATTCGTTCAATGGGAGCAGCAGCGGTTTTTGATACAGCAGCTGAAACTCCACCCATGAGAAAGTCAACAACAAAGTTTCCTTTCTCAGCGGGAGCTGCAACAAAGATAGGGGAAGTTGTTGTTGCAGCATTACATGCTGGCATCATTGGATACTGAAATGCAGGGTTGGAGTAACTCCCAAATGACCTCCTTTCGTACATAGAAAGACCGGTTTGGCGTGCAACATTCTGAACGAGATTAGGGCGCTGAACCTGATCAACCATGGTGACTTTCCTGAACAATGCAAGTTACATAATGTCAAATAATGTTCAGAAATTAAGGAATGTGATCCTAACAGAACAAACAGAAAAACAATGCAAATATCTGAACAAGCAATGTAATATATCCAATTATTTAGTTCATAAACAACAAACAAAAACCTGACAATGTCAGAGTCATGTTTATGGCTTAACAAGACGAAAACACATAAACTACAAAACATGAAACTCAAATCATACCATCATTCACAAGTTCTAACTCAAATGAAATTCATAATAACAAATTTCATTTTTTTAAGATCAAATGAAAAACATCATGTCCAAAACCCTAAATGATTAATCAAAAAATGGGTAAAGACCCAATTTGGTCCTCACAATTTTCCCGCAGTCCAATTTAGTCCCTTGCAAAAAATAATACCCAAAATAGTCCATAACATTCTTATCCCGAGGAAAATTTGTAGTCCCAGATTCAATATAACAGAGACTAGTTTGATATTATTTTTTGTCGATAACTAAAACAAAATTGAGCCCCGAGAAAATTGTCATGACCAAACTGAGTCTTCACTCATCAAAAAACAAGTCATTTACATGTAAAAAGTGTTTGTTTCACAAATTATTTAAATCACCGAAACAATCTTAATTCAGACAGAATCCAAGCTGGAAAAATACTCAAGAAAACATGAGAGATCTGTAATGCAATCGAAAATACAGAAAATGAAATATCAAATTCAATGAGGAGCCACCATTCATTATTCATAATTCATAGTTCTACACATATTGAACTAATCAACAGTATAATCACAGATCACAAATAATAAATCAAATTCTATCAACTAATAACAGTATAATACAATTTCAAAACTGAAACATGATTATTTGCAGATTGTGATCAGATCTCACATATCAATTATGGAGAACCATCAAACCCAAAAGATCTAATCTGCTACTAATGCATCACCATTTTTTCACATTGCAAAAAAAAAAACATCAAAAACATAAAGTTTTTGAATTTATGAAAGATCCATCAAAAGAGTGACAAAAAAAAAACAAACTTTTCATAAACCCATTTCATAAAAAACAAGAGTGAGAGATTCAGCTTACGGATCAAGCCAATTCAATTCAACAGTATGAAAATTAAGCTAAAAAAACAACAACAAAAGGAAAAATAAAAACCTTGGTGGGTAAAAGAGAAAAATGAGGAAAATGAAGAACAAGATAATAGAAATGAGAAGTTAGGTTTTGTTATTAACCTAGGAAATGAAAAGGAGTGTTGGTGGCTGCGCGAGTTTGTTGGAGACTTTGGCAAATGCCGCAGGTGGAACCAAGTGCTTTGGGGCTGAGAGAGAGTCAAATAACGTGAAAAGAGTGGTTTTTAAGTGTGATGTGATGTGAACCCAACCTGCTCAAATTGACCCATTGGGCTAGTGGGTTAGTGGGTCAGTCTAGCCAATCAAAAAGTGCCACGTGGGTCGATTAATAAAATTTAAAATAAAAATATAATTGTTGTAAAAAAGAAGAAAAAAATATATAACTTTTAAAAATAAAAAAAAATCACACATCAAACATCAAAAAGCATTACTTCTTATTTTCTCCTAATGATGTACATGTCATATTCTTATTCATAAGAATATTATTAGCATCGCTTCTTATTTTCTCTTAAAATGTACATGTCATATTCTAAGTCAAAATAATGTATTGACATCGCTTCTTATTTTCTACTAAGGATGTACATATCATATTCTTAGTTAAAATAATGTATTGACATCACTTCTTATTTTCGCTTAAGGATGTACAAGTCATATTCTTAGTCATAATAATGTATTGACATCACTTCTTATTTTCTCATAAAGATGTACGTGTCATATTCTTATTCATAATAATCTATTGGCATCGCTTCTTATTTTCTCCTAAGGATGTACATGTCATTTTTTTTAACAATAAAAAATTGTATATATTAACAATCATATTAGGTCTCCAAAGCATTTTCCCTAAGGATGTACATGTCATTTTTTTTAACAATAAAAAATGGTATATATTAACAATCATAGTAAGTCTCCAAAGCACAAGATGTACCAAGGAAACCCCTAATATTTATAACCTGTCAATGTTACAAATAGCAATTAGTCAATGCCCAAACACAGTAAGGGGCTTGACCATCATGTGCTAAAACCAAAAACAAAGTTAGCGTTACTATCCTTAAGCCACCATAAAGAATAACGCTTTACTTTATCTAACAAATGAGCTATGGAATTTTCTACATTTTTTTAACATTTTATTATTACGGTCATTCCATATAGTCCAAGCACAAAGTAACCAAACTAGCTGCAAAAAGGATTGCCTTGCACACAAGTCACCCGCCGAATGAGTAAACTGATATAAATGTTCGGAGATACTGTGAGGGTCCAGTCCCCGACACACCAAGCCAAGCACGCACCTCCTGCCATGAAGAGCTGTAGAAATCACATGATAAAAATAAATGTTGAGATGTCTCCAAGTGATCACAACCCGCCACGCAACCCGCATCAGCGTCTGTAACAATGCCGCAATCCAACAGGGTTGATCTTGTAGGCAACCGATCCCGCAAGAGCCTCCAAGCAAAAATTGAAACTTTCAGGGGAACTTGTTTATGCCAAATCAAATTCGCCGCATGATCAACCTGAGAGGTATCCTGAGAGGTTAAGAGCTGGTAAGCACTACGAACCGTGTAGCCTGCAAAAGGATCCAGTTGTCACCTCCAAGAATCTGTAAGATTAAACTGCAAAGAAACACTAGGAAGTCAAGTAACACACTCCCATAACATATCCTCCTCCCACACTCACAACCATCTCCTCCACCTCCATGTCACCCCCGTCCTCCCACCCGAGAGCTGACATAAGCGAAACAGTACATGATTTGTCAACTGCTAGCTCAAATAAACGCCTAAAACGCACACCCAAAGGCACTCCTCCTAACCACGGATCATGCCAGAAAAAAATATCAACACCATCGTCCACCTTTCATGAGACATAATCCTAAAACCACCCTCCGCCAACTACACCTAAACCATCACGGATTTTAGCTATCTTCTGCCACCAAGAAAAACCACTCCAGTATGTCATATTCTTAGTACAAAATAATGTATTAGCATCACTTCTTCCTTTTTTATAAAGATGTACATGTCATATTCTTAGTCATAATAATGTGAGGGCACATTTATCCCTCCTACTAAATCCATCTACAACCTACCCCAAAAGACTAGGCTTAACGTCAAATAACAAAATATTGATCTGAGATAAGACCTTATGGCACAACACAGCAATACACAAAGCATATCCATAAAGTACATAGCAAATTAATACAAAATTAAATCGACAACGTGAGTCATAAGATCCAGTTTTGATCACATTACCACACCACCCACCAAACAACATCTCATGAGCCATCTATACGGGTATTTTTTTTATCCAAGTACCCCAATACAATTCAACATAATACACCAACTGGACCTCTATAGCATTGCCATACCATACAGTAGAAAGGTGATAGGTTAGTCTACATGCACTCACTGATCTTGACCTTTTTCTTTTCATTAATTGAGCAAAACTATAAAACCTCCCAACAAGTAGTACAAGATTGATTTTTTTTTTTTAGCTTGTCATTTCACATTTGCATAGCATCAAAGATTGAATACACCTGCTAATTATCATGTCACCACTTTAACATCACTTATCTCAACAGATCCGAGGCTACAAAAATCAGGAGTCTTAAGCCATTACTATTATTATCAACAATTCTCATTACAAATTACCATCTTCGCTTACACCTACACAACTGATGGGAAAAGAGTAATTAAATCATTCATATATTTTTTTTAAGAATTTAAACTAGTCCATCCAAATTAATACCGGAAAAAAATCGAATTTAAAACTTTGAAAGGAGCACACTCCAAAGTATTTACGCCAATACAACACCTCTATCATTACAAAGTGATTCTTTCCAAACACAACTCGCATAATGTACAGCTCCATCAAACTCCAACCAAGCTTTTGAGAAAATATTTAACTAAGTATTCACTCGAATTACAATGTCTCCACCAATTCTTGTCATTAAATGATGTAGCTGGGATCTATTTTAACCAGAACAAAGATATGTCTTATTTAACCAAGTTGCTTGGACTCCAATGGCAAGGAGCTCCTTCCAAGGACGTACCCAGGGAATATCGGGTTCGATTTCAAGGGGGAACAACGCTTGGTCAATGCACATGCCTCTACGCACGAGCTGGATTAGTCGCTCACCTTTGGTGGGTCGGAAACCGGTGCGAAAGCCAAAAAAATAAATAAAGATATGTCTTATTTAGATCTCTTAGTAGCATGTACCACTTAATTGGCTATCAATTTTTATTTAACTATGTCTAATTCTTTCATGCTTCTTCCTCCGGTGGACTAGATACCATCGACCGTCTATGTTCCCACCCCGTGCATTCTTCTCTGTGTGCTTTAACAACACAACTCTATAATTTCAGTGGATAAGTTCATACAAACCTTTGTTTTGGTTTTAAATTGATTTTCATAAGTGAAAGATAAAATCGAACACCTCAAGTCAGTGGATCTTTGAGTCAAATCCAAATTTTTTTAAAAAAAAAAATAGAAAAATAGCACAACCCTATGTGCAATATTACAAGTTCAAAATATCAAAAAATAGCACAACTTCATCTATTGGACTATACTTTGCCTATTGGGCCACAATCTTATTTGGCCAGAATTCAACTTTCGATTGAAGATTTTACTTTATGCCCCCCCCGACCCCCTCCCCTTTTGTACTTTCACCCCTATATGTTATCCTCATGTATAAAGTTAAAACAACTAATTTTTTTTCCTTCTGTCTCAATATGTTTCCGGTTCGAGTAAACCTTTTGCGACGGCTTAGAGACATATACAACATACTCCAGTTTGCGTTTAAAACTTAAAGGATTTTGGGATTCTATGTATGAGGGAACTTTGAAGTGTAATATAAGATGATTATGCGATAAGCTCTAATTTTGAGCAACTTTTGATTGATTATGATTATGGCGATGCCGATATCATTTTGGAGCGAATTTCAGTTAGAATTCATCAATGTATTCTAGGCTCTAGGACTAGGAGTATGTTTTTCCATGAAGTATTCAAGAGAGATAAAGATAAAAAAAAAGGATCATCAAAGAATACTTGTAGTGTTGTTGGAGTGATTGGTTGCCTTATGGCAAGGTTGGATGTGAAGTGTTTGTCATTTACGTATAAATTGGTAAAACTCAAGCATCTCATTATTACTACACTGGAAAAGATTGTCAAATGATTTCCAAATTCAACTTCGGAAAAATAAATATGACTTTTATGGAGGAAAAAAAAAGAAGAGATAAACCAGAAATGTTTTGAGTAGTTTTTCGAAATTTTAACTCAACATAGAGATGTAAGTTTTTTGAAATTATTCAAGTATTCCTGGAAATACTAGACTACCATATAGGGGTGAACTTATGTTGAACTCATGAATATTGAAAGTGAGGGTGAAAAGAATTAAGGAATAAAAAGTTAATTGGCAAAAATGACAAGATTGGAATTATCAATAATTTGGATGGGTGAAGGTACAAATATTAGGGTATTGGGTAAAATTTTCCTTTCAATTTGCTGTGGACCAAGTCATCAATAGCCATGATCCAAACTGGAAAAAATCATTAGAACCAATTCTCCAGTCATGAACTATTGCCGGTTTCTTCCTTAAAAAAAAAAAAACTTATGCTGGTTTCTTGTGTATTTTCCATAGAAGTGTAATAAGTTAAAAGTTGTTTGGCAAAATATTGTATAAATCTTTGAATTTACAATGAATTAACATAATAAATAAAAAAAATGTTTAAAATATTTTGTTTTTCTTTAGTAAGTACTTAATTGATATTGTGTTTGGCCTACCTTCTCCTTAAAATTGTAGAGAAGTAGAAAAAAAAAGTCGGGTCAAATGGTGACTCTTTTTTATAAGACATAAATTTAAGCTTATGGCTTATAGCTTATAAGCTCGTGTGATTAAAAAAGACCTGCTCGATAACTGTTATTTTTACACGTGCTTATAGCTTATTTTTATGAGATTATAGTTGTTTGTGATAAGCTTATTCAAGTAGCTTATAACTATTATATTTTATCTCAATTTTAACCTTGTAATCTTAATTTGAAATATAATTATTAATGAAATACACTTTTTTATGTCATTTCAAATTTATAAACAACTTCAACCACTAATGATACCAAAGATTACAAATCCTAACTTATAAGTTATCTTCTATAAACTCATCCGATATAAACTAACTTATCAGCTGTCCGCTACTTTTTTTACTACACACAACCTAGATATAGAAGTATTTTTTTGAAAATTATACATTCAATATCTCAAAACTAAAATTTGATTTTTCAATACAAAATTTGTCTTTCAATTTTTTTTTGGCTTCTTAACTTGTACTCGAACGACACATGTGCCCTTCGAGAGTCAATGGTTCAACTTATCAAGCAAGACGCTGACAAATGTGCTGATTTTATTGCTTCTTTAGGCCATAGGATTTCGTTTACTTTAATAGTATTCTAGTTCTTTGCTATACTCTTTGCTTATTGTTGATTGCAAGACTTCTTGTAATCCTCTTGTGTATAGGTAATTAATTCAATTTCTACAAACAAACAAAAAATAATAACACATTCGTTATAATATATGATTAAAAATATAAGCACGTATATAAATTAGGGAATGACTGCAACAAAGGCACCTAGATATACAAGATCTATTAATTTATTTATTTTTTACCGTAAGGAATCAGTTAAAATAGTTCTTTAAGTTAATATATGTAGATGCCGATGTTCGAATCCCGAATATCCTTGACTTATTCAACCTTAAGAGAGACATATTTCTAACCACTAAACTACCAAAATAAAGAGATGAAAGTGCGATCCAGAAGTCCTAGTTCAACTGGCAAAATGCCGAAATTGTTAGGCCGGATGACATGACCGGGGTTCGAACCCCGGTACCTCCACTTGTGTGTGTGAGTTTATAATGGCTTTACCATTTCGTCTATCTACCAACAAAAAAAAAAGATGAAAGTGCGCGCTTTCTTTTTTGAACGGGAAAGTGTGCATTCTTTTCTTTATGATAATTAAAAAGTGTGTGTTGTTGATTGCTAAATAAATAGAGTTAGGATCCTCTCCATTTACTACATTCTTTGCCATGCAATCCAATAAACGAGATTGTGCAATTCTCGGGTGCTTTACTATGCAATCCAAAAAATTAAGTTTATTGTCCAAATTACTTTCTTTGACTAATGAATTTGGTATTGATAGTATATAAAGTTAAATTAATTGGAGAATATTTTAGAGGTAATAAATTAAAAAAATAGAGAATTTGTTAAAAACATCTTGGCTAAAATGTACTCCCCCAAGTTTTTAAAACCAGTGATTTTGGCCCCCTTTAGTTTGAAAATTGCACTTTTAATCCTCCAACTTTCACCCATTTATAGAACAGTGGTCCTCCTTGATTTTGATATGGTCAAAGGTGATGTGGATATTTTTTCTATTGAAATTGTTGCCACTGATTACCAATTTTTATTTGCTTCTTATTATTTATTTTTTGGGTTTTGTTTTGATTTCTTTATTTGAAGTTGGTTAATGTTTTTAGATTTGAATTTTGGTGTTTTTAATTTCTTTATTAAAAATAATAATAATTGTTTTAAATCCAAATGGATTAAGTAAACATAGATGACATTTTATATTAAAAACTAAATGTCCACATCAACTTTGGTCAGGTCAAAATCAGAGAGGGTTATGGTTTTGCAAAAGGTGATGAAAGATGGGAGGCTTAAACTACGATTTTCAAACTAAAGGGGACAAAATCGCTAGTTTTAAAATGTTAAGGACCGAAAAGTATATTTTAGCCAATTATCTTATATTCCGTTCTAAAAATATGAAACCATTGTGTTTATGTTTCATTCTCGATGGTATATCTATTTAGTGGGTCAAAATATAAGAAAATCTAACTAATCTCACCTTATTTAATACAAGTATTTTCAAAATATTCTCCAATGAAGCAATTTCTAATACAAAATTAATTAAAAAGAAAAGATAATTTGGAAAATGCAATTACTTTTTTCATTACATCAAAACAATTAAATGACAATAATCACTTTTTTTTAATCAGCATATAATTAGTTATTTTTGTTTATGATTGAGTAGAGTACCTTACACATATAAGGACAGAACCATGGAACACTAGCTAGAACCTGCAGCACCTCAATGCTGATTAATATATCATGACATATAATATATATGCACTACATTTTGATGGAAAATTTTTCATGACTATTTTTTGAGCTATTTTTTAAACCCCACGTTTTGCTTTATATTCGAAGTCATAGTCTATGAGACCTTAAAAATGACATTGGAATGCAAATGAAGTTAGTGGGGAGCATGGAAGCTTATTTGAAGGGATGCTTTTATGTTCAAATTGCAGCATATATATGGATTCCGAGCTATTGAAATTGATGTTTATAAAGTTTAGAGACCAATTAATTGAGTTTGTTATAAGGTGTACTGTAGGTACTAGCAATTGCAATTACATTTACAAGTTACAGACAGAACCAGAAAGGTGTAAGGTCATATTCATGTGCCACTTAACATGTTGAAGGAGCAGTAAACAAATGCACCACTAGACTCAATGGAGGTATGATTATTACAACCATTTAGGAAATCAGATTCCTTACCTTAAGTCAAATTGTAATTATGTGGCCTCAATTACAGTTGCCTTGCGGTTGAGAGGATTAGGATCCTCCGGAGAGATACATGCATGATTAAAATAAGGGAAATGCTAACTTGAGAAATGATATTAGTCCAATCATTTTATGATTAGACAATTATTTTTTGAGTTTAATGGTGGTGGGTGGATGGTTCAAAACAATTTTGCACACAATCAATCAACACATTTAGAATTGTCACATCAATTAAATTATTGTTAGGTTTTTATTTGACGTGGCAATTCTAAATGTTTTGATTAGTTGTGTTTGCGAAGTTTTTTTGAACTCAACCCACCACCATTAAACTCTTATTTTTTTCATACTCACATTATGTTTTTATTTCTCTCTCGCTTTCTATTGTTTTTGACTAATAGAAAGAAAAAAAAGGTTGTCACAAAAGTTATCACTAAATAGTTCTACAAATATCATTAGTCAATTTCATTTTCTATTGATAGTGGAACCAGGTGGTGGGATGTGATGCCTATTTTTCTTGTAACACTCTCTAACAGTCACTTTCTTATTGGATGAAACTCATTTGGATATACATGGTTGGCACATGCTACTTCTAAGTTACTCTGATTAGAGTCTCTTCTGACATAACTCCAAGTTATCTTTCATCCTCCCACTCTGATGTGTGATAACCTTAGTGTAGTATTGTTGTCTCACAATCCAGTTTTACATACTCATACAAAACATATTGAATTGGACATTCATTTTGTTCCTTTGTGGTTAAGAAAATGTGCATCACACATGTTCCTGCATCTGCTCAAATTACAAATACTATGACTAAGCATCTCTCAACCCTCTACGTTTCAAGACATGAGATACAACCTCAAGGTTGTTTGTTCCAACCCACCTTGATCTTGTGGGGGAGCATTAGTGTATATATGATCATTACTTTGTTTTGTTAGGTTGAGATGATTCAGTTTTATTTGCATCCATTTTCGGTTAGAAAAGTTAAGACATCATCTCTATATTACAAAGCTCTATATATATAAGAGCTGATATTTGACCATTGTATCATGTATGTAAGATGAAGTTTACACAATATTCACTATACCTAGTTAATTTTACATTTCTCTAGTAAAAACATCCCCATAAACACAATTAAAAATACGGACACATGATCAAAATGTAACAGTCGAGATTTTTATATACTAATATGACACTTATTCTGAGAGAGGAACATGACCGACCTAACACATATTGAGGCTCAACGCGAAATCTAAAATGATGTCTTTTAAATTATTACTAGTTTATGCAAAAATAATAGCTTATTAATAGTATTATTTTTTTTTACAAAAGTAGTTTTTTTATTCAAAATTTCATATTTCAAACTTTTTTTGATGCAAAATCATTCATTAAATTATCATAATCGGTTTCGTTTAAAAACTCTTTTTCAATCAATAATATAACAAATCTATTTAATCTTTGTTCACATATTGTTAATTTTAAATAAGATATTAATAACTTTAATTTTGAAAAACTTTTTCGGCAGACGCAACAATGATATGAATTGTTAACATTATTCTATAAACAATATACATCTTTGAAAAAAATGAATCAAAGTTGTTTATGTAATTAAGTATATCAATTGATATTTCATTTTTCTTGATATTTTTTTATCTCTATAACTTAATGAGGTATTGAGTATAATATATAAAAAAAATAAAATATTTTCAGACTTTGGGCAAAGGCCTAGCTTGCCTATAATTTGAGTCAATTCTGCAGAAGAAATATTTGATAATGATAAAGCCTTGTTGGCGATGTAAGTTATGTAGGTTAACAGACAACTAATATTCTATGACAAAATAGTTTAACATCAATGTTAGTCGCTCTATTGGCGACAATAATGATACTCTCTTTTGGGATGATGTCTGGTTGGGTGGTGTGTCGTTACGGGATATATATATAGTAGATTATTTGATTTGTCGACGCTGAAAGGGGTGTCTGTGTCTGTGATGTGCAACTTAGGATGGGGGATAGATGGCGGAGCTTGGAATTGGAGACGTAGGTTGTTTGCTTGGGAAGAGGAGCTGGTAGGGGAACTTAGGCTTTCACTTGAAAATATTAACTTGCAGGTTACTAGGGAAGATAGATGGTTGTGGAGGTTGGAGTCAACTTCTAATTACACCGTTCGTAGTGCCTACAAGTTTTCGAATGAGCAGTTTCATCTTGCTTCTGAGGTCCAGTTACCTTCCATTTGGCATAAGGATGTTCCTTTGAAGGTAGTTTTGTTTGTGTGGCGTTTGTTCCATGATAGACTCCCTACCAGGGACAATCTCTTTCGTCGTCGAATTATTGACATAGAAGGATGTGGTTTGGTGGAAACATCTTCTCACTTATTTTTACATTGTAATTTATTTGGCTCTGTTTGGAACCATATCTATCGGTGGGTTGGTGTTTCTGCAGTCATGCCTGCTAATGTGGAAGATCATTTTATTCAATTTAGTCATATTGGTGGTGCTACTAAGACGAGGCGATCGATATTACAGGTTATTTAGTTTGCAACAACGTGGGCATTATGGAAAGAAAGAAATAACAGAATATTTAATACTATAGAAAGTTCTATTTCTCAGGTGGTGGATAAGATCAAGGCAATAACCTTTAGGTGGTTGAAGGTGAAGCTCGTTACTCTTCCCCTCAATTACCATGGTTGGTGGCTAAGTCTGTTTACATCCTCGGGATAGGCTAATTTTCGGTTTCTTTCTTTTGGTTTTTGTTCATGGCACTCGGTGTTGCCTTGTAAATATTACTGATACTTTTTCTGTATTTCTTGGTGTTTCTTCCTAAATACTTCTTGTGCTAGGAGGGCCAATTGTCGTCGTAATATATTCCATTTTAGTCTCTTCAAAAAACAAATTCTATGACAAAACAATATTTTGAGAGTTCGAGGTCTGATTTATTTTAGGGGTTCATGAAAGGATCATGCTAACCAATCAAAATCCAATGTTTGATGGAATACATGAAAGTTGGGCGGTAAACACGGAGAATATGGTTGTAGTTTATGAGATATTTTTAAAGAAAAGAATCCAAGTCATGCATTGAATTGGGATGAGATTGAGGTAAAAACTCATTCAATTCAAAATAAATTATTTTAGGTTAAATCAGGCGACATAATTAGGTTAAATCTAGAGTTAATATTGCGTTACGGGTTAACCTTTATAAATAAGAGATGTGTTTATTTCTTTCGATAAAAAATAGGATATTTTGTTAAGCATGAAACATCTTGATAAGCATGAAATAATTTAGTAACTATTTAACTTAAAATTCCTTCCCAAAATATTAGGTTAAATCAGGCGACAGAATTAGGTTAAATCTAGGGTTAATATTGCGTTACGGGTTAACATTTATAAATAAGAGATGTGTTTATTTCTTTCCATAAAAAATAGGACATTTTCTTAAGCATGAAACATCTTGATAAGCATGAAACAAATTAGTAACTATTTAACTTAAAATTCCTTCCCAGAAAATTAGGTTTAATAAGGCGACAAAATTAGGTTAAATCTAGGGTTACTGTTGCGTTACGGGTTAACATTTATAAATAAGAGATAATTCAAACCCATCCGATTTAATACAATTTAATCTGAAATGACTTTTTGGATATCCAAAATTGTAAAAAAATTATATTAAAATTTGTTAGGCCGAATGTTGTGACCGGGGTTCGAACTACAACTCCTCCACTTACATGTGTGAGTTTTCAAATGACTATTGTCATTTCATTTATCTACCAAAAGACAATTATACTAATACAGGTATAAAGACAATGTAAAGTAACTTGTTTAACATAAAATATGATATATAATAAACTAAAATAATATCATTATAGAATGACAAATAATAGATTATGTAGATTTTGTTTTACCAAAAATAGATTATGTAGTTGAAACATATATGTGAAATAGTAAAAATAAAAAACTATTAAATTATACTAATAAATATTATTGAAATCAAGTTAAAAAAATGATAGGATTAAATCATGATATCATACTATAAAAAATAGATATTAAAATAAATATATACAATTCGGTTTTGATTTTGAAAAAAGAATTCAAAATTCAATTTCATCCGGCGGTTTTCACAAAATAAATATCCAAACACAACTAACAATCATTTATATACCGATACACTGTTTTAGGATTATTCCTTATACAACCTTGAGCAACAAAATACATGTACAAGTGCTGGGAGATGTACTAAACTTTCTGATATTGTTCAAGGAATGCAGGCACAATGTATGATTATATATTGATGCTACTCTCTTCGGTTTCAAATATAATTAAGCAACTTTTCACTTTTTAAATTTATTTAATAAATGATGTATGTGATTCATATGATAGATAACATACATCATCATTTATTTCTCTCAAAAAAAAATACATCATCATTTATTGAATGAACCTTAAAAGTGAAAAATCGCTTACATTTGAGACCGGAAGGAGTAATACAATCTTAATGTACTCGCTTGTTTAAGGCTTTTATAAGCCCTAGCTTAATTTTCTATTGGACTCAAACTTTTATAGAATTTTGTCAAAGATGAAATCATGTCACTACAATGATAAGTCAAGTGGTGTACAAGAATTAGTCAAGTTGAAATAACAGAAAGGCTAATATCTCTGCCTGCCTAGATTTAAATCAAAGGATAAGGTTCCCAAATTCCATCCATTGGTATTAAGTAGAGGGAATGTATGGCCCATTTCCCAGGGGGGATTCCCCTTCACATAATGAGTTATGATCTCATTAAAAAAAGGGTCAATTTTTCACTGGATTTCCGGGATATGCCATTTATCTTTAGTTTAAGGGTTAGAGAGGTATGAGTTGTTTTGCTAACCACTTTACCACTTGTGGAAGTTTGTGATCCAATGCCTTATATTCCCAATGGTTTTGATAGAATATATTCACAATAATAGTTATTTCTTTATTATGCTAAAGTGAAATAAATGATGAATGGTCTGCATTATCCTTCTCCTACCAAAGTATTACAAAAGAAGAATACTATTAGTGTTAGAGAGTAGAATAGATGACATTTTTTTTCATTTTAAAGATTTGAAAATGAATTTGTTTAATCGACTTTATAATGATTGTATATATATCATAAGAACTCTTAAAGAGCTTCTAAAGTCGGATAGTATATAAAGGTTTGAAATGAAAAATGTTGGATGCACAAAGTTTGTTTGAATTTGCAAATTTATTATTTAAATGAGATTTTATGCATCAAGAAATTTTTATAGCAAATGTATTAAAATAGTTTAATATGGATAAATCTAGTTTATTACGTACTAGAATGATTGCAATGTCATTTGACATGAATAAAGATCATGCCATGCCTCAAGAAAATGATGAACTTGAATTCGTCCTGAAGTACCATATCTTTGTTCAAACGAGGACACTTATATATTTTGCTAATTATATATATCGTGGTATTTTATTTTTGTCAATAATAATAGATAGAATTATTGGAGTTAAGTCAAGGATACAATTTGTATCTTATACAAACAACTATATAATTTGAGCATATGAAAATGTTAACACTACATCTAGGAATTGGAGAATGTTTTTTATTAAGGATTATTATTTTACACATACAAGAATATGAAGATAGACCAGATCTTTCTACAAAGTCACGACCAAGTAAAGATTTTGAGTAACTAGTATAAAAAATTATTTGACCTTCTTCGTCCCATATATAACTGTCTTTATAATGGGGAGAGAAAAATGCGATATGCACTCTTTTTTCCTTAACCATTGTTTTATCCCATAGGTTTTTCCAGGTTAAGTTTCTAACGAGGCAGATCATGACACAAATAGATGTTGTACTCTTTTTCCTTCACTAAAATTTTTTCCCACTTAGTTTTTCTCTAGTAAGGTTTTAATGAGGCATATCCTCGATGGACATTCAAAAGGGAGGTTATGAATATAAGTGGATGTCCATTTAGCAATTGAGTTATTGGGTCATATTATTAGCTCATGCGTATCACTGTCTTTCTTTCTCCAGTCATTGTATTTCAATAGTTGTTGTTCTCACTTCAGTTTTTTTCTTCAAAACACATGAAAATTACATATTTAACCCCAATGATAGCTAACTACCATTCAAGAACAAAGAAAACGAAGAAGCCGGACGGTAGTTAGCTACCGTTGAAGTTAAATGTGTACTTTCCATGTGTTTTCAAGCAAAAACTAAAATGGAAACAACAAATTTCTTGTATTTCTTTGTAAATAGAGTTCATATGTAACCTAATTGTACATCACAAAATAATAATAGAATACTCTCTTGTGGGTTATGACTTATGAACAATTCTTACAAGTGTACAATTTCAAATAAAATTTATATAAACACACACAAACCTCTGAAGCCTAGATACTTCAAAATAGATGACGTATCGTATCCCCTGCGTATCCTACACTGATACATGCTTGATACTTCCCGATACATATTAGGAGAGTATCCAAAGATTAATTTTTTTAAAACAATTATCCAATACTTTTCAGATACATCTGGGATATGAGCGATATGCAGTGGAAAACCGATATGTGCGGGCTACCTGATGTTTATATTATATTTGGTATATATGTAATTGACTAAGTAATGATGCTTTCTATTTAGGATATATCATATATGTAATTGATTAATTGTCGTTTTCTTTATTATTAATATTACTTACATTTATATTTCTACTGTTGTCGCGGTCTGTTTTGTGTCTCTTTGTTTGTTTGAGAACAATGCTATTGTTGATTGTTGTTTGAAGGCAATTTCAATGGCGTGCCTTATTGTTTTTCTATGTCTGTTTGGTCTAGGTTTTGCGCCAATTTTTTTTTTTTTGGCTTTTGAGTTTTAGTCCATATTTTGTATTTTGAGTTTTAATATGTAGTTTAAATTTAATTTTTTATTGAAGTATCTCAGCCGTATCATATCTTAAATTTTAAAATTTTTCCATATCAACGTATCGGTGCCGTATTGTATCCGTATCGACGTAGCAGTCACAAACGAATAAAATAAAAAAGAAATAATTTTGCCATATCATTATTTTCTATTTTTACTTTTTTTGGTAGATACTTGTTTTTATTTGTTTATGTGTCCAATTTTATTTTATTTTACATTTAGAGTTGTTCTGAATTATTTATGATAGGACATTGTTTTACCCTGATAACAGTTCTTTGGTGGATCCACACCTTGATAACAAAGTCATCAAATTCAAATGACCTTGAATCACATGAATGGTGGATGTCTCTTTCACCTATGCATTTTAAGGTCCACTTTCTGCCACACTATTACTGTGCTTCTGCTAAGGGTGCCCTCACTCACCTCCAAATATATATACCCTATTATGCTATAACAATTTTTTTTAGGCAAATACACTATAACAATTAAAATTTAAGAGATCTACCATTATAACAAACTTCTTTATTTTGCTACATATTGATTTGAGAGACTAAAGTAGTCGTTTATTAATTCCATATTAGATATTGTTGTCACGTCTTTTGAACCTAAATTACAGTTATTAAATGAATTTTTGTTTTGCTTAGGATTCCATATTTCTAAATAATCAAACATCAATAGATTAGTTTGGCCAATCACGTGCGAGATACCTTGTTTTTTTCTTCTTTAAGTGGTAGTCATGATTGGGCTTATAATTGTAGGCATGAATAAGGACTCATATTATTTCTAAAATAACAATTATTTTAAAAAATATCTTAAAAAGTTAAATGAGTGTATATAATAGGGCAATGTTAACAAATATATTTATGACTTTGCATTGAAAATTACAATTTTAAATTTTTATAAAGTTAAATTCATCACTTTTTCACTACTTCCCTACATTATATTTTTATTCTTGTTTTCTTAATCAATGTCTTAACTACACTCTTTATTGTTTTCCCCTATAATAAAATAAAATGATGCATAAGTACAAAGAAGGAAAGTTATTTACCAATATTTTGTAGAAAAAATGAGTATGAATTGACAGTTCGCTAGAGAGTTCACAATCAATATAATGGATGTGGGGTTCAAAGTGATTTGGGTAGTTATTTGTGAATTGTGATGGCAAGTTTGTCTATATATGAGGGGAAACCGATCTTGGTCTGCTGTATTTGTCATTTGGGACCATCTTAGAGCATTGCTAGCTTCTTCATTGCACAAAACATGCATTCTCATCTATAATTATCAATAAACACATCAAACCTACTCAAAAAATAAATAAATCGATTTTTTTGGGTACAAAAATAAATCGATTTAACCTTCAAATAATGTAGGAAAATTTAAAGTTCCAACCCACCATTAATTAACAAGTCAATCTTTCCACATACTCATCCGTAGCAAATTTAATATAAATAAAAAGATTTGAATGTAAATGATTTATTTTTTATGTGAAAGAAATTCAAATCATTTCATTAGATAATAAGTCATTGATATATAGTAGGACATCAATAAACAATTGGGAACTAATGTTTAATTAGACTGTGTTATTTTATGAGTGACCTCATTTGCTTGTCTCTGATTAAGCTCAACCAATGAGTTGTGAAAAGAATTACTAAAAACTTGCCTACAATACTAAATTACACTACCAAACTCAGAATTGTGTTTGCTTCCACCGTTGAAAGCATCTATCATTATTTTAAAATCAAGCGAGAAATCGATACCATCAAAACCCAACTCAGCGACCCACTGCAATGCTTGAGAAATACCCATTGTTTCGCCTAACTCAACCAAACATAATGGAGAGAACCATTTAGTTCTCGCAAGGACAAAGCTACCATTGGAATCACGAATGCACATTCCTTTATCAACTTTATTAAGATCGTATGAGAAAGATGCATCAACACTGCATTCATATCTACCTGATGCGGGGCTCTACCATGTATGAGTGTGTGTACGGCTTTGTCTTTGTTGAAACTGCTCTTCGGTCGTCCTATCACTTTTTCGCATCTCCTGCGCGAGCTTCCAATCTTCTAGCATAAGCA
>Ga0315913_1002804_pt1 | contig 20692 bp, 9 predicted proteins | sample MpolsnodulesMG_FD_207736 | JGI IMG/M metagenome (GOLD analysis project Ga0315913, IMG submission 207736) | Medicago polymorpha root nodule microbial communities from Los Angeles, California, United States - small nodules | ecosystem: Host-associated > Plants > Roots > Nodule | place: USA... | reverse complement strand
TGATTCATGTGTTAAGTGATGTTTTTTGTAATGATTAGTAGGGGCTCTAGAGAGACTCTCATGTTATGAATATGGTTATATGGTATATGTTAATTCAGAAGTATAGCTATTGGTAATGTCCATCCAGAAATATAGCTATGATTATAGTTTTGGAGATTTATAATCCAGTGTTATTTCCTGGCTTGTGCTTCAATTTTAGCACTATTTTATTCTTCATTATTTTTGTTGATCTTACAATTTGCAGCCTTTGGCTAATAACAAATCCAAATTTGTTATTAAGTAATTGGTTCCGGAATCACGACTTGTTTGATCAAGAATGGAAGTCTGATTTTAGACTAAAAATCAGGGATTTTGGATAATCAATAGCCACAGGATAATAATGCTACCAATTTTAGACTAAAAATCTGAAATGTTGTTTAGACCAATGGTTGAACCCAATAATGGGGATGGTAGGGCATGTATTAAGGTGATGTGTGGGGAGTTGTGTTCCTATGGATGCCCTCTTCCTCCGCCTTAATTTTTGGTAATAATTCCACATATATCCATAAAAATCTTCAACTTTTATGAGTAGAAACATTAAGATACAGGTCTTAATTGATTACAAATCACTAACCAACAAGGGGAAGCTTTCTATAGATTAATTATTGGGTAAACATGAATGAACAAGCTAAGGTAATAAAACTCCTACCATTTGCTCCTTGTGTTTTTATTTTATTTTTATGACTAATGAATTTGTATAAATTTTTCTGTCAGAACCAGGCTATGAATGTAAGAAGTTCCATTGAGAAAAAGGTGGAAACTGTCGATCATCGATCTTCAGCAGGGCAAGGGCAAGCAGAGAGGAATGTGCAGGTTATTCATGAACCCCATTCCAAAACTAGTGGTGGTGTTCTTACTGGTGCTGCTGCTGCCGTGGCATCCACTCTACAATCTGCCAAGGATGCAATTTCTAAAAAATAATGTAAATTAGAATTGTCATTTTTTATCTGCAAAGGACATAGGTTTGATGGTGTGTTTCATTCTTGTACAACTAGTTGTCCTTTGACATAGACATGAACATAGTGTTAATGATGTATTGTATCAATTGATTCCATAAATCTTGTTTTTACTTTTGCCTAATGCATCAAATTCTTTCTTTAATTTTCAGTAACTATACAATAACCATAATAATTAAATAATAAATAATTAAAATCTACAACAATGGTTTGGCCTTGTTGTTTATCAAATGCTTAGGTTTGACGCTGCCCTAACTTTTGTACTGTGCCATACGAATCTCATGTAGATAAATTAATTAACATTACTTTAGCTGCCCAACTAGCATCTTAATCTCAATTATTAGCCGGTTTTTATTTTCAATGCTATGGTGACTTCACATTTGATGCCTATCGTATAAACGATGATTATACCACAATCTTTTTTAAATTGCGGTCGCGGTCCTGATTATACCGCAACTACAATCTAGAATGCGGGAAAATGTCGCCGATGCAGTCGAAATTGAAGTTGATGATGTCGTTGCGGAGACTTCAAACCTGCATCATTGCAGCTACAATTGCGATCACGAACCTCATTTTAAACCATGATTTCAGTCATAAGTGGCCTCAATCTTAAGCTAAACAAAGATACCACACACCTTTTATTATCCGAATCTTATTCTAGCTTTTTATATTGGAGTATTGATGCCTGACGCAATTTTTTCTGGTCTCATATTCATATAATATACAATAACTCATTAGATTTTGAGGTAAGTTATAACCTTCCCCTTCTTTCATAAATCATAAGAAATTGAACTCAGAAGAATTCAAGTTTTATACTTTTTAGGTTGCTTTTTTGGGCTAAATTTTGCTTGAAACAAATACAAAAATGGGGTTGACAGTGTCACGGATAATGAGATTATTTTATGCAAAGAAAGAAATGAGGATTCTGATGGTAGGTCTTGATGCTGCTGGAAAAACAACAATACTCTACAAACTGAAGCTTGGAGAAATTGTCACTACCATACCAACCATAGGTTCCAAATAGTAACATTGAAAAATAAGATATATTTATTATTTTTTCTGTTTAGTATGATCATTCTATATGCGAAAAACGATTGAAAATTGACATAATTTAATGTCTCAAATGAACCAGGCTTCAATGTAGAGACTGTTGAGTACAAAAATGTTAGCTTCACTGTTTGGGATGTTGGAGGACAAGACAAGGTATTATTCATGATTTCTAGCTGCCATGTTCAAATTACAAACTGTAAATAAATGCTTATTTAATATGATTATACACATGTTACTCAAAGACTACTCTGATATGATTATATGCCAAATTCCATGTAGATTCGACCATTGTGGAGACACTACTTTCAGAATACACAAGGTCTTATCTTTGTGATAGATAGTAATGATAGAGAAAGAATTTTAGAAGCCAGAGATGAACTTCATAGAATGCTAAGTGAGGTTAGTAGCTTTTAATAGTCTAGTAATTTTTGTAATACATGATTTTCCTTTCAACATAAAAGTAAAATATTGTTGCAATCATGTTAATAAACATTTACATTGTAGGATGAACTTCGTGATGCCACTTTACTTGTATTTGCCAATAAGCAAGACCTTCCAAATGCTTTGAGTGTTTCAGAAATTACTGATAAACTTGGTTTGCATTCACTTCGCCAGCGTCGTTGGTAAGTCGCATTTTACTTACAATGAATCGTTAGCCAAATCTTGAAATCATAGATTGAAACTTCAAATTTTAATTACATCATAATCCAAAGTTGAGTTCAGGGTGGTTTTGATTGGTTCAGGTACATCCAGTCAACTTGTGCCACGTCTGGACAAGGACTCTACGAAGGCCTTGATTGGTTATCAAGTAACATATCTAACAAGATAAGATGAATCAAGATCTGAGTTACTTTGAACTTTATCATATGGATATTGAGACTTTGCTGCACATTCTATAATATGTACTGTATGACGTATTGTTTGCTTATATACTGGCATGAACTTGAGTACCTTTTGTTAATTTGAACTATGAACCAACTATTATAATATCAATCACTATGTACACTCTTTAATAGTTCAGGGGGATTGTAAGTATTATAGATACAACTCATTGCAGCTTTAAATAATACTCGTATTTGTAACTTTTAAACAAATCATAACCAATTGAGCAAGCCGACCAATATTTTCCTAGTGCTTCTATCAATTTTAAAGAAAGCACTGTATGCAACTCTACCAAATTTGAAAATGAAATATTCACATCATGCATTAAGCTGATTTGTGTCCCCCTTAGCTCGAATAAAAAGATTAGCCAAATGATCCTTGGAGTATATTAGTTAGTTGGAGAATCAACAAATTAACTACAATTACTAACTAACTCTACCTTTTTTTTAACTAACTTTTATATTTTTATTAGTCTGTTTAGGAACAAAGTTCAGAGTATGTTCTACAGAAACCAAGCATATTTACGCACACGTATGGGCAATTAATTATCCTTTGTAGCCTTGTAGGCATCATTACACTGTGTAGTATCAGTCTATCAATCAGACTAAGAGGATCGGTAAACATTAACCAAAGATATAAAAAGATGCATGTGCTTTTATAACTTTGGTTTTAAAACAAAACAAAAAATTAAAACAATATAACTTCAGTAAATAAGCTAAGCCAGAGAAATTTCTGGGAACTCTAACAAAGATCTTGAAACATTAATTTTAACTCCCTCCTCTAATAAAAAAAAAATCAATTTTAACTCCCTAGAAAGAAACACAATGGTTTAAAACTTTACCTGCATAAAACATCAAAATATGTCATAATGTAATCTTTTGTATGTTTACCTAAATTAATAAATGAACCTGGAAAACTACGTTAGGTTTTGAAAACATGTAATTTTTAAAAATATATTCTATGTAAACAAGTCACACACATCTTAATGTGAGGTGTTGGATTTGTTATGAAGCTCTGTAATTGTGAAAGAAGATAGCTGTTGTATACTGTCTTGGATTTGCAATATTTTGTTAAGGGTGTTAGAGTTCTCCTAAGGTCCTCAAGGACAGAGAGGAATATCATACGGACTTTAAAAATATACAAAATTAACAAAAAAGGGGCAAATGCAATGAATTCCATAATGTGCCTGATCCTTTTACCTGTGGGTATGATCCCGGTGTAAAGGGCTATACACAAATTCCTGAATATTAACAAATTTGAACAAGAATTTAACTCGGCTCCTCTCAATCACTCTCAAAATCTTCATCTCCAAAAGAAAAAACTGAAGCATCTGCTGCAATTGCCTTGAATTCACTTGTCCCTATAGATTCCATGTTGGTGGTGTTAGGACCTGCATGAATATTATGAAGTTTATCTGTAGTTGATGCTTCAGAAACATTGTTTTCCGTACGTTCCTCATGCTGCTGGAGTGACAACTGATCCGTTGCGTGCGACAACATGCCTACATGGTCAGTAGTGGCCTCAGATGCTTGATGAGGTTCCATATATTTGTAATCAGTTGTAGCTTCCTTCCTTTGTGTTCCCTTGGTCTCCTCTTCATCGCTATCTGAGAATACATCATCATCTCCATTTTTAGGTATCTTACTCTTACTTGAATTAGATGTTGGCTTTGCACCAGATGAGACATTGCTTATGTCAGATCCTTTGCTTGCAGGGTTGACTTTTCCAGGTAGGGTGCCATCATAGTCTACCATCACAACTTCGACCTGGAACCCTGGAGCTGGGATCTTTCTCTGAAGGGAACAGTCATAATGTTTAATTAGTGAAAAAGTTCAGTGAATCAACGGATTATTAAGTGTTACTTAATGCCCACAAAATAACATTGAAAAATAAGCGTAGTGTACCTTGTCAAAATCATCAAGATCTGAGCCATCTAAAATTTTTCTGTTCTCTATCATTGTTGTATTCATCCAACTGCCAAGGAGAAACTGACGTATTAAAAACACTGTTAATCATTGTTATAAAAACACTGCCAAGGAGAAACAGCTCAGAAGAGAAAAAATTTGGAATGTATGGCAGAGCTGGGAATCAAAATTTCATCATTATAAAAACATTTGGTTTCCATATCAAAATGATAAAGAAGACAAGTAGGTATGCTCGCCAATGAGGAATTTATTTAAATAAAGCTATAATAATGTAAAGTACAATCATAATGATTCCGACAAATCCAAGTTTCTTTTCAGAACTAATTCAAAGATGAAAAAGCTAAAGTATAAAGTGGCCTGAAGAAGTAGCCATTTTAAACGAACCAGTAGAAATCTCCCTGTCGATCATGAAAATGAATTTTGAAGTCCCCAACCAATTCTGTCAGACCTGGCTCCCCTGGTAATGCAAAGACCAAAATTCCTTTCTTTGATGCATTGATCCAAAAATCTTCTGGCTGAAAATGAGATATAAAAGTAAGTTAGTAATCAAATTCAAAGCCATGCATTAGCATGTGTGTACCATCAAATGAAGGCATAAAAGTGGAATGGGTGTACCATTAGATCCTTTGTCTTGGGATGCTTTCTAGTTGTGAAAAGAATTCCTGAGAATAAGTGAAGACATCAGCCTTCTCTAGATTAATAAAATGTTGGTTATAAAAACAGCTTGACAAGTTGCATTTGACACTCACCGTTATGATCAGAAATTGTAATGGATGGTCTAACCCAATAAGGGCATTTGTGAAGCCGAAACCCTCTCAGCATACACCTGCGGAAGTCCAAATTAAGAAAAGCCTTCTTTGGATTTGGCACATTGTAACAAAGTTTCGTCTTACCTTCGTCCAGGCTGGACTTCTCCGTTGAAGTGTGTTAAGGTCCGTTCAAAATATTTGACATATCTCTACAAATTACAGAAATAAATGATTTTAGAAGAATATGTTTTAGATTAAATCTCCATAATACGATAAACTAAAAAAAATTACTAACAATTTGACTTGGGAGAGTTAGAGCCTTTCCATCTACACATCTTTTCTGGTTAAAGGAATCAATGGCTTCCTCAGCAGTGGGGAAAAACTGCAAAATAGTTCCCAGCAAGTAATTAATTTCAAAATTGCACAATTCACCGAGTAAAAAAAATGCTGATCAACTAAGATCCTCAAGTCTCTGAAGTCAACTCTCAAAACTTACCTTAAGATACAAAAGAAGGCTACAAATCATCAGTCCTGTCCTTCCCATACCAGCTTTACAATGAACAACGACCACATTTTGGATATCCTCCTTCAACCATGAATATGCACTTCGACAAAATGATGCTATAAGTTGAATAGGAGGGCAATTATGATCACTAAATGGGAAACTTGCAACCTGTAAACAATCCCAAGAAATCAATAGGGCAGACGTAAATATTAGAATAATTTTGTAAAAAATAAACTAGTGGTACATTCTTCATTTCTATTTTTGAATCTACAAAACCAAACAGAAATAAAAGAAAATTATTGTCTGTATTTCTATATCCAATTTTTATCTGTTTTATGCCATGGTTTTTTGAAACATATCTACAACTCAAATAAAGAGTCTATACCTTCGGAAGTCTCAGTCTTGTAAGCATAATTCTTCATTACTTTTTTTATCAATAGTGAGTGTACACTGGATATTAATTTCATGATCAAAACCTCAATATTGTGTATGATTCAATTTTTGATTTATTTATTAATTTATTTACTTATAAATTAATTCATTGTTAAGAGCTTTTAAACCTAAGAGTCTATGAAACTAGAGGAATCTATGTAGAGTCATAAGCGCACACACAATACAAAAACAATGTTTAAATCATCTATCATAGTTTCTAAACATAATATATGATAGTAAATATTTTTTTATGAAGAACCTAAATTGGCACCGAGACCTTGAGAGGAGCACACTCCAAGATCCCAAGTCAACACCACTATATGATAGTAAATATTAAGAAAGGAAACAACAACAACAAAATTTTGAACTAGTAGTATGGGTTTAAAGACAATAACAGAAAACAATACATAGCATCACAACTCAAAACTGATGGACAAATTCACAAATCAAAAGATAGATTCACAACTCAGCATGCAAAAGCCAAGAAGAGCATGAAATGTTAAAAATCAAAAGAAACATTGACAAAACACAAGATTCAAAATTACTAGAGAGTGGAAGATGGTTAGACTATGTTCCAGTTGGAGGCAAATGATGGGCCACCATCAAGATTATTACATGTCTATACTGATGATGTACCAATTAGTGCAATAGTGCAAATATAATAAAACTATACCTTCCCCTGGAAAAGTGATCCATCGTACAACCTCTCTGAACAAAGATTGTATACTTTGTACTTTCCCTGCACAAATTAAGGTTTCAAGAGACTAAAATTGTCAAAAGATAATAGATAAGTTGTCAACTTTCAGAACATGAAGATTCAGACAGAGTTTAATTTCATGATCTTCAAATACTCAAATTATCTTTTTCACTCAAAGCAGAAGAGTTCAAGATCAACCTAACATACCAAGTTTTCATCTAAAGTGTAGGGTAAATGAAGTACAATAAAAGTGGTCAACTGTAAATAACTGTCCGGTTGCTGTATGAGCTTGTAGGTGGATGTTGCTCAAAATACTAATAGCGCAAGTCCAATTTCCATATCATTTATATTTTACTAATCAGTTTCTTATGATTTGACTTTAGGTAAAGATATTTCTAAGCTATACGAAGGGATATAATGGAGTGCTAGTTCACATTTTCAAATAAAAAGTTTTTTTTTCTATATTCCAAGGTTGTAAACTTGAAGAAAAGTACTCTTTGATTTCATTCGAGATTTCTTTGACTATTCAACTCTACCCATTTCTTGAGTACTACCAAATGAGCAGATAATGTCAATGAGATTCCAAATTTGAAATAGATGCCATGTTACCTTGTGATGAGTTTCAAAAAACTTGATTACTTCTTCCATGTGATTTCGATAGAACCCCTGCAACACAGTTCTCTCTTAAAACAAATTGACTCATGACTGAATCTGGTTATGAGGGGCAAGACTGACTGTCTATAAATATACCTCAATGTACCCAAAAATTCCAGAGCTAAAATCACCACCAGGAAATCCCATAGCTATTATATTTTCAGTGATGTATGTCATATCCAAATCAAATCCACCTTCCTGTTACAAAGAGTTAAATGTGAAAGTAAGAGAAAACTGAAATCAATATGGAAGATGAGTTAATTCTACACAAAACATAGAAATGTTCCATTCAAAATACAATAGACTCAATAGAATTATGTAAGTTTATAACTGAGAGAGTATCAAATACATAACGAATGTAATTCGGTACCTAAGAAATCAACACCAATTTGATTCTTTAATAGATGAAGTCAAAGGAATGCCTATCTCTGTGATGATGCCTTTAACATGATGGGGAACACAACCTTTTTGTCTAACTAAGAATGCTAGAGGACATATCAATTCTTATGTAGGAGATAATAAATCTAGGATTCTAAGCAGATGTTTTTATACTATTTCGAGGCAGATATTTGTGAAATACAATAATACGAGCATATGATCCTGTACACAATTTTGCAGTTCTAGTTTGTAACAGGTTTCAAAACCTCCATATGAGATGATTTTCTTGAGCACATTTCATAGCCACACATGCATTGGAAAATGAGTGTGCCTGAAGTTTTGGTACGTTGTGTGAACTATTTGAATGATGAACAACAAGACAAAATGTAATGCTAATGATATTGAGATTAAAATCTAGCATATTTAAGTTTACAAGAGCATGTTGTTGAGGAACATTTATGGTTATTACCAGACATTTTAAAATAAAATAAAAAATCATGACCTAAATCCTTTATACATTGTCAGTAACACAGGCAAAATTGAAGCAGGTGTAAATTGTTAACTGACCTGGTATCTGCGTTTATTTTGAGAAACAATATGTCGTGCTTTGGTCTGCACTGCCTTTACTGCTTCCTTTGAAGAGTCCACCAACCCTTTAGTGAATGATTCAATTATATTAGGTTGCTCGGCTCCTGAACTGCTCGTAGCAAGCTCATTTGAGGGACTTCGTAGTCCAATCCCACTAGTAAGACGAGCAAATGCCGACATGCCATTGTTCTCAGTCTGTGAGTTCTGATCTGCAGCCCCAAACCTCAGATTTCTCGCCCAGGAAGATATACTAGAAACTGGTGACAAGGATGGTGAATCACGTGCATTGTCATTTTCAGCAGGCACTTTGGCGGAGTAAGGTTCAGTCTTCGAAGATGGAGGAGCGGGTTCCATCAATGAGTCACTCAAATGCAGTTCTGTAAAATAGAAAGCCAATCTAAGGCACTTGCAGTTTAAGCAGCTAACAACAAATTAACTCGATAAGGGTTTTATGCCTCTATAGGTTGATTAAGTCTAGCAAAATACTAAGTGAAAAACATGATAAACAAACAACAAAGAATGTTTATGAACCGTAATAAAAAATAAAAAATAAAAAAAAAACGTTTATGATTAAATTGCTATGAATGTGTCTGGATTGACTTATTTGAACTTATCTACTGGCATAAACACCTATGAAACCGTTTGAGAGAGCTTACGGTCAGAAATAGCTTAAGACATGTTCATAAGCTGAAAACATCTTATTATTAGAGATTTAAAAGTTAGTTACATAACTCGTAACTAATCTAACTAATATGTAACTAACTTTTAAATCTCTAATACTTATTTCCATAAGCTTTCCTGGATAGCTTATAAAAACAACTGATAGCTTATTCGAAAATAATTCGATTTTATTTCATCTTTTTGTAACAAAAATAGTCTATACATAAAAAATAAGCACTTATGCTTTAAGTGCTTAATTCAAGTTGTTTATCCAAACAGAGCGTAAATAAAAAGGCGTGATGAAATGATGCTAAAAAAGCACCTAGTTTGTAAACATGATGAAAACACCTACAGCATAAGCCAATTGATTTCTGAATAGAATCATTAACTCGATTGTGAAATGAATCGAATCAAAACAGTGCAAAAACATGAGCATTGGAAATTAAACAGAGAGATCTGAAAATGGAGTTTTCATTGATACAACAGATTGAGGTGATTTGTAAACAATGCCGAAGCATGATCGCGCCGTTGATACAAGAAATGGAAAACGAAAGAGAAGTGGATCGCTTACCGGCGACCGTGACGGTGTAACTAATTTTCCGATCTTTGTTCGGAGGGAATAACAGTTTTTTGAACGGAAAAGAAAGCGTGTGAGATTTGCAGAGATTGAGATTCGGATCAATGTAGGTTCATTTGATTATAGTGTAGAGTCACCGGCACGGAACAGAGTGTTTACCATTTTAGAGAATGAAAGAAACAAGATTCATATGCTTACTTATTTCATAATCCATTCAGCTAGAGATTAGGACATGCGATCAAAGTTAACTGAAATTCAGTAAGGTAATTTGTAAAAACTTAGAAAATAATATAGGGGTTACATAATTTTTTTTGTGCAACCTATTTTTTAATATACTAAAATTATACTCATTGATATTTCCACTCTTAAATTTATTAATTCTAATTTGGTCGCTAAAAATATGTCCTTGTTTTTTTTGACAAGAAAAATATGTCCTTGTTAACTCTTATTATTATTTATTATAGTGGTTATCAAATGAATCGTATGACTAAGATTTATTATTATCAACTAATCTCATACACAATGTCTTCGTCTCACCATATTTATTTATTCTTTTTTTTTTATTACAAGAATCTTACCTTTTAATAACTACCTCTTATTTATTCATCTATTTTATCATTTTTTTAAGAAAGAAAAAAATATAATCAATCGTTTGTTGTTATGTTCGACCAAACTTTAAATAAATAAAAAAGAATTTAACACCTAAAATTGGTCTAATAGTATTACATTAAAAACTTGGAGTATACTCATCCTCAATATTTCAAATTCGATTTTTTAGTCAATTTGAGTTGGCTAGTTTAATTTCTTAAAAAATCAAAAAAACTCTATGGTGTATTTAAACTATGTTATTACAATTACCAACCAAAAAAAAACTCTAATATTACAATAATAATTAATTAAGTCAAAAAAATGATTAGAATAGTTAACGGAATGAAAAAAAATGAGATGATTCCCAGAAATTTACTCACTGAAATTGCATAAACTCTTCTTAACCCTTTGTAAGATTCCACAAGTAATTTCTAATTTCTGCATCTAGTCCAGCTCGTTACATCCGATCCAATCCAATTTGCGCGTGATGGAGCCGGCAGCACCAGCAGTCGTCGTCGACGCCGGCACCGGCACCGGAACCGAAGAGGTTTCCCCGGCGGAAACCGCAATACTACAATTGAAACAAGCGATATGGCAACAGTATCAACACGTGCTAGACAAAACAACCCCGCACGTGCTACCGCGATGGATAGGGTTTTCGGTCGTCGCTTTCATCTACATCCTCCGCGTCTACTTACTAGAAGGCTTCTACATCGTTACGTACGGTCTTGGCATTTACATCCTCAATCTCCTCATCGGTTTCCTCTCCCCTCAGGTTGATCCCGCCATCTCCGACGCCGCTGACGGTCCTACTCTCCCTATTAGAGCTTCCGATGAATTCCGTCCTTTCGTTCGCCGCCTCCCTGAATTCAAGTTCTGGTAGGTTATTCAATTTTTTTTTTAATTGCAACACTGTTAGCCCCAATTTTATTTTTGATTATTAATTATAGTTTAATTGATTGATTTTGGTATAGGATTTAATTCATATACACTGTCAGTGTTAAGAGTTTTGAGTTTTTACTCCGTCAATCAATCATAACCATCGGTTTACACACACGTTTAAGGTTATAGTTGCGTTATGATCCTTGATGATATTGTTCATAATTATTGTTAAGTGTGGTTGATACTTTATGTTGTCTTAGTTGTGTTAAAACCTTGATATTGCAAGCTAGATTGTGGATGCGGACATTCATTTAAAATGTTCTATGTGAAGATTATGAGTTCCAAAAAGCAATTTTGATGAGTTGAATTAATTTGAGTCATCAACCACATTGCTCTGCTTCTCTTCATTTTCTTCATAGGGCCTGTTTGGGTTGGTTTATTTGAGTTTATCTATTAGCATCAACACAGATGAGACTGTTTCATTGAGCTTATGGAAACAATTTATGACAGGGCTATAATTTGTTTTCAGCTTATCTCCATAAGCTCTCCAGTATAATTTATGAAAACAACATATAACTTATATGTATATGGTTTGATTTTATCTTTTGTTAATGAAACAACTTATACATAAGCACATATATGATGAGTTTACTGGGTTTAATCAATTTCTTTATCCAAAGAGGACCATAGTCTGGGTCTTCCACATTGATATGTTGCTTTAGGCATAAAAAAAGTGCCTACCTAGATGATGCTGTCTTCTTCAGTTTTGGTGCTGTTGTTGAAGTTTCTTTTTCACTTAGTAAGGTCTGCAGAAGGTTGCTTTTACTAAAGCTGCTCAATTTTCCTTTGTGGGCAGGTACTCGATCACAGTGGCATTTTGCATTGCATTTGTGATGACTTTCTTTAGTGCGTTTGATATTCCAGTCTTCTGGCCTATACTCCTCTTCTACTGGGTGGTCCTGTTCTCGCTTACTATGAGGAGACAGATATCACATATGATCAAATACCGATATGTACCGTTCACGCTTGGAAAACAGGTAATTTAGATTCAAAATTGTTGTTGTGTGGTTATTGATTCAATGATTGTGTTGATTGTTGTTATAAGGATTACATCTTTTTTGCTATTACTAAGCTTTTTTTTGTCTATTTTACTTTTAGCACTATCAGAAAAAGAGAGCATCAGAAGAAGAAAGCACAAGTCTTCCTGTGGACTGAAATTTTCAGTTTTGCTGCACATTTAAGTCAAAACTGAACCCCAAACATGAAGCTTTGCATTATATTTTAGCAACTTGAGCAATCTATTGACGTGGTGACTGGTTAAGATTGCTTTGAGGTCTAGCGTATATGTGAACATCTGGATGTTCAATTCCCTATTGGGCCAATATCTGGATGTTCAATTCCCTATTGGGCCAACTATTTGAATGCCTTCGATGGCTTTGGGAAGATGTTGGGAACTGTTTCTTTACATCTCCTTTTGTGAAATACTTTTTACTTTTTTTTCTTCTTTCTTTCTATATAGAAGGGCAAATTCCAAACTCTTATTGCTGAATTCATAGTCCAATAACAAAAAAATTGCAAAACCTGTGCAGAAGTCCCTTTTATTATTTGCAGATGGGGTTAACACTGATATGTCTCTTCCATTGCATTTTTTCCCTTTCCTTTTAATATATGATTTTAGGAATCCCTCTCTTGGGTTATTTTCACTTGGCATTTCTCTTATCTGTTATTTCATGGCACCAAACACCTTTTCTGATATTAATTTTATCAATTGAAGTTTATTTATCCAATCATCTGAGACTGTTAAATTGAAGCTTCTTCACTAGATACAACCAGTTGGTGATGGTAGTTGTTCCCCCTTCACCCTTGGGTCTGTTTGGTATACCATCTGCTCATTTTTGCTGTGATCTTCACACGCTTTGGAAATTACATATGGTGTACTACAACATGAAAAATTATCTCCTTTTTCTTAACCTGTTCAAGTATCCTTTCTTTTGAATCTTCTGCAACTTTGGAGATGCCTAGTACTTTGAAGTAGCCTTATGTTTGGTTTATATTTTTGTTGAAGTAACAAAAAAGAACTTTACAATCTAATTAGGATTGAATTTGCATACATTTTTTAGGGTGGGACTTCAGTGACTTTGGTGACTTTGGTGTATTTTAGAGGAAAGAGAGTGATGATGGAATGATTAAAATAAATTATTTTGATGAGAGAGAATTATTGGTTAGGAGAGAGATAGAGCCAAAGACACCGAAAGACACCGAAGCCAAAGGCACCCAAGTGCTACCTTTTTTTATGTAAAAGTTCTTTATATTGTCAATCAATCATAGCAATCAAATCAAATTATTGATTTTTATTTTTTTTTGCTTTAACAATAGCTATTTCTAAAGCCAAACATGAGTGGTTCTGATTTGTCCACAATATAAAACTGTGTATGAAAATTAATTTCATCTCATTATACTTGGTTTAGTGTCGCCTTATAGATCTTCTAATTTCACCCAAGGGTTTTGCGCCAACTATTATCGAACAAGGTGAAATTTCAATGCATTTTTATACTAAAAGTTAATTAGGCTCTACTTCAAAATACATTGTTCATCGTCTCAAAATCTATAATAAACGAAGCATTACAGTAGTAGAATATGAAATGAATGCACCCTTCAAAATTGAAAATGTAAAGAAAGCTCGTTATGAAACAAAGCTGGAGTTGTTTGATAAACACTTGCATCACAACTTGAATTACAAGTTGTAGCCACTAGCCAGTATATTCAAAAGTGCCAAAATAAATTACCAAATAACAAAACTTCAAAAGTCTTCAACCTTCAAACTCATTTCTAAGCTTCATTCTTGAAGCTTACATAAACTCATCAATGTCTCACACTTAAGAAAGAATCAATGATAGAAAATGTATCGATGAATGTGACATGAAATACCCTGCTGGTGCAATACTTGTACCAATCAGTTACTGCGCTGGTCTATAATATCCATATACACTGAAGTAGGTTTGTGCAAAAGTAAGTAGCAACAAGACTACAGCAGCAACAAAAGAGATGATGGCCCAAGGATTATTGAAGTAATTGTGTCTCAAGCTTGCACACCAAGTATTCCATCTATGATTGTAGTATCTATTCACAGACTCTGATAATGGAGAAAGGTAACTGTTATTGATGTCAAACACAACCTCTTGGCATAACCTGTTGAAAAGGTCTGCAACTTCAGTGTCACTTCCAAGCCAGTGTTCGATTATCCCGCGGTAATGAAGGTACCCAACATCTTCTGGAGAGTTAATCAAGTTATCCATGAAGATAACATAGGATGTGATGTCATTACTGCAATCAAGATGACACTGCTCAAATGCAATGAGGTTTAGAAACAGAGATTTTGTTCCATCATGGATCAAGAGCCTCGGAATCCGCAGGATTCCATCCTTAAATTTAATATCCCAGAAGCGATCGGTCTTCCTTTTCTTGAACTTGATTCCAGCCTCTTTTAGCTCAGTGACACAATGTATCAGTTGCTGGCGCCGTTTGTCTGCAACTCTATTAGCGTTCGACCTGCGTTTGATCCATATTCTAGGCGCTGGTTGAGGCCCTGAGCGCAGTAAGCTTCGCCTAAATACATCGAGACAGTGAAGACCTCCTTGATCGGATAAAGGATCAAAGGTGGCATTGGTAGTACTTTTTCTAAATGTTGATTCCAGTTTATTTCTATCACTTTTTGTTAATGGTTCATCTGTCGGCATTAAAGGGTCAAAGAATCTGAGTGCAAGGTTTGCAACAAGTCCTTTCAAATCTGGTTTACCAAGCTGAATTCCCAGAAGCAAATCTAGTATGAAAAGAGGTAGCTGATTTTCTAGCATAATCATGTCTCTTTGAATCGAATGCATTGATCCACGCATCGCGAAAACAGGATCGTTCCTTGAATAACCAAGTTCCTTAAACCCTTCTGTTGCTCCTCTAAACAGCTCAATCACAAAACAACCATCAAGGACCAACATTTCCACGAATTCATTGCTGCTTAACCCGATCATTCCTTCATAACAAGATCTTGCTTTTTCTTCCATCTCTTTCATTGCATCCAGATAAAGCCTAATGTCATGTTTCGTCCTCTTAAGGACGTGGTTAATGGAACGCCATTTATGACGTTCCATTTGTCGAAGGCGTTTTTTACCATGATGGTAAGGTCCTAAGGACACAATCTGTGGCGCAAAAGCTTTGTCGTCGCCACTACTATCTCTAAGGTAATGAGGGATTTTGTAGATTGATAGCTTGGTCCATGAACTCGCTACATCGTCTTGATTCGCCTCCTCAAGTTTTTCCTTGATGGAAATCACCCATTCAGATGCTGGTGAGCTTGCTTCCACAACCAAATTTTCACCATTTTGGTTGGTTATAAGCACCTGCAATGATTCTGAAGGTAGTTGCTCAAGCTTTTGCTCCTGTTGTTGCTGAGGTAACTCGATCGATCGTGTACCTGAATTCGGAGACGTTGATGGAATCCCTGATTCTAAGGTTTCTCTAAGTTTAAGGGTGATAAGGTACCAGCTCAAGAGCTCTTTGTTGAACACAGCTACCATTTTTTTCTTTCTTTCAGGAAACTGATATTTTCTGTTTCTTGTTACTTAATGTTCTGAAAGGTGTTATGATCCAATCAGAAATAAATGAATTGAATAGTTGGTGAATTGAGTTAAAGTCCTTAAAGGACATTTTCTTGTTACTTCTGAAAGATGATAATCCAATCAGAAATAAATGAATTGATTAGTTGGTGAATTGAATGAATTAAAGGCCTTAAAGGACATTGACTTGATGAGATTGTGCAGCTCATATGGGACCCCTTTGAGCTAAATAGTAGGAGTTTCATGGTAACTTGTCAATTTTTAAGCGTGCTATTATATTCTTAATTAGAATGGTATGTAGTACGTCATTTATTTTGTTGGAAAAAAATGGCTTAAATAATGTATAGTATCAGATGATGGATGAATGTGGCCTAAACATGTTCACAAATGACAAAACCTGTTTTATCCAATGGGCAGTGACATACCATTTGATAACCCATTTTCTTTCTTTTTTACCCATAATTGAACATGTATGATTATACATGCTTATCATCAACTTTACTTCTTTGTCACACAAGCAAAGCTTTAATTACTTTTTCTTGGTTAATCTATCTTGGACACCAAATCGTGGGTAAGAATTAGTCATTTATTGACTGATTATTATTATAGAATTATTGTATTATTATTATATTATGTATGACAATTGTAGCTAACATCAAGGGATTATGTAGAGACAGTAAATCTCTCTTATTATTTTGATTCTGATTTATTTCTTTTCTTATATTAGGATAGGATCTGCTCTATTTAATCCAATGCACGGATGATATCGAAGTAGTTCTGCCAGAGCTTTCTGAATTGAATAGCATTTAACTAGCCACATGAGCAATAATAATTCTGCACAATGCACGTTTATAAGTTCCTCTAAAAAAAATGCACGTTTATAAATTATTGTGGCTACCTCCTCTTGGTCCCGTTTGTTTTTGTATTAATAAAAAAAATGAATAAGCTAAGCTGCATGGAGGAAGTAAGGTGGAGCCAGGTAGGCACAAAAGGGTGGGAGAAACGTGAAAGAAATCAAAATTTCATCTACTTGTTAATCTGACTTGGAGATGGAGCATGTCTTAATTATACATTTATACACCTGTAATGGGACCGGTGATCATCAAGGTGCTAGAAAATCAACTAGCAATGGGACCACTGTGGGGTCACAGGAGCTCCACGTGGACCTTGGCGGCTCGGTGTGAATTCTATATTTTGTTTTTCACAAGTATACAGAAGGAAAGAGAAGAAAATTACACTTTATCTATTAAAATAACATAAACACCCTTTAAGTTTCTATCATGTCTCTGTATCATAAAACAAACTCATAGTTTTAAAACTTATGTTAACTTCCTTATGTTAACTTCATTAAAATGTAAAATTAAGGAAAAATCTTGAACAACTAATCACCTTATTTTTGGACACCAAGATCATTTCCAATAACGATCCATACTACCTTACTCTATTCATTGAATTTTGATCGTAGCAATGTTTAGTTTAAAATTTAGATTGCTTTTATTTCGGAGTTGTACAATGCTTCTTGTTTTTCTAGTTTCTTATTGGACCTTTGTAGCTCATTATTGTGTGATGACCCAAAGTGTAGGTATAAATAACAACTTTGTTATCATTTTTGAGGAGGTTAATACTTAACTTGATATTTCAATCTTTGATTGATGAGAGAGCTAGAAGTGCTCTTCAAGATTCTTAGATGAACCAAATCTAGATCCTTATAAAGAACATCTTAATCTAGTGACGGATCCGTGATTCGATCTTATCATTTATCTTGAATGTGACGAACATTCTTCACACTTGTCATCTAATTCCATTTTGTATGTTTTCTTTCTATTCCTAGTTTGGTTAACTTTCTTGGGTTTTATTAGATTTTCTACCATTTACTTTCATTTTCTATCTCAATTCGAGAAATTTACACTAAGGTTAAAGACCATTGTATGCTGAATCATATTGGATCCACATCATTATTTTTTATTTTTTTACAATCAAGATTGTCATTTTTTTTTAGAAAATTGTTGTTGACACATTTAAGAAGGCTGAAAAACACATGTAAAATACTGAAATGCTCTTCGACAGTTAACTGCCAAGGAAGTTCAAAACCGGCTGCAGTTAACTACCTAGGACCGAAATCTTACATAAACCTCATCATCTCTTTCATCACTCTCACGCTCTCCTTCCATGTTCAACCGGTGCCATTTCAATTTTTTCATCTAATCACAAAACACCCATCAATAAAGTTTTGTTTTTTAAGCTTTTTCAATAAACCCTTTTCATGAAGTTTCATTATTAGCACCCTTTTAACCTCTTTCAATGGCTGAAAGCTTTGACAGTGCTGAATGTAATCTTTTATGTAGTGAAAACAATAGCACATGTTTTGATGATGTTGTTGATGGTTATGGAATCTCACCTTCTTGGGACCACACAAATGTTAACTTGGACAACGTTGGATCGGATTCATTTCTATGTTTTGTTGCACAAAGTGAGGAAATTGTGAAGGTTATGGTTGAGAAAGAGAAGAATCATTTGCCTACCTACTTCGGCACTTAAGTGCTATGGATTGTATGTGGATTTCGGCGGTTAACTACCGCTGGTTTACGCCATCGGCAGTTAACTACCTAGGGTTCATTTAAGTCTTTTATAGGTGTTTTTCAGCTAAACATAATGTGTCAATAACGGTTTTTTTTTTATTTTTTAAGGCTGGGTAACTCAACTGCCTTTAGTTAATGGTTAAGGAGTTAGAGGTTCAGAGTTTAAGTCCTCACAAGAAGAAAAAATTAACATAACAATTAATATTATAACATTTGTTATTCAAAAAAAATTGTTATTTTTACATAAACTATTTTGCTGAGAGAACATTTTTCATTAACATTTAATTGAAATTCTTGAATTGCTGGTGGGATGGAGAAAAAGAAAAAACAAAAAAAAAAGGCAAATTCATTGTCGAGTCCACAGTTAATGGTCAATCCACTAATGTCATTAATCAAATCCAAATATGAGTATGGATCAAAATTTGGTGGTTTCTCTCTATTTTGATCAATTTTAATTTGGTTTGTTTGTGATTAATTAAGGAATGAATGAGAGTGTGTTGACAAATGTGATGTCTTTATCTGGTTTGATAAATGGTCAGAAATTGATTACTCCAACAAAATCCAACTTAATCAAAGCTATGAACCATGAACTACAATCCACACTATACTTTTTTTTTTTTTTGGAAGAGCAAAGATAATTTCATTAGTTCTATAGCACAAGATGTGCAAAGTACAAACAGAACATGTACAATATACATAAGGACCACAATTTCCTCTTCTTCATCCACCAAACAGGGGTGGTTTATGGTCAATTTTTGACCCCAAATCACCCCTCTACATCGTTTTCTCCTTCCCTTTTACTTAAATAAGTGATTTTCACATCGAATTAGGTTTTTCTTCTGTGATTTTGATTGTTGTCCATGCAGAATTCTTTGAAGGAAGGTGAGATTCCAGCTGAAAAAGCATTGGATTTGAGTTCAGAAAATGGAGGAAAGTTAGTTGAGGTAAAACAATTGTGGTCTATCTCAAATTATAAACGCTGAATACAATCATATATGTACTCTTAACCTCTTATTATTTTCTCTGGTTTCCTTCTCAGTTTAAACTTTTATTTTGTGTGCATGTTTCTTGGTTGGATAATATAGTCATTTGTGATAATGCTATTGCCTTGATGCTTTTCTTCTCAGCTGATTACTGTATTTGTAGACTAAATTATCTGTATTATATGGTAATCTAGGTAAAATGTAAGATCCTTCATTTTATGGTTAATTCTAAAATTATTTTTCTGCTAGTAAAGAAATAGTTACGAGATGCATGGAACTCGATTGTTATCCTGCTAGTGCCAATTGATTTGAAGTTTTATCTTCATTCATGGATATTATTGACACCTGTTATTTGTGAGCTGCACTTCAATTTTTTTTGTAAATTGGAATAGCAGAGGAATAGTAGTATTGTTAGTGCTTGTATGCTAGCTTAGAAGTCTCGATTCTCTCTGTTTTTTTTAAACAGAAAATGTTAGTATTGTTACTTTGATAGTACCTTAGTGTTATGTCAGGAATGGGGAACTGGGGATCAAACCCTCGACCGCCTTATCACTTCACTCTTTAACTCTCCGTCCTAACCACAATGTCACCCTTATATCCCATGATTCTCTTTGATGTTTTACTTCTGATTAGTAATGAAATATCAATGTAGGTAACTCATGAATCTGTGGTTTCTGATGCTGAATGGGTTTGCAAAAGTCCTGATGGTGGATTATCTTCAACAACTTCAGGATGGCCGGCCTTCAACACTAAACCATGTTCTTACCCTTATTCTCTTGTGGGGAACGAGGAAGCGATTATGTCAGTTTTGCATTTGCAGCACAATGCAATAGATGCTTGCCAAAAGTTCTTAGCTCCTAAAGTTGGTTCTGACAGTGATGAGGATGTTATTGAAGATGAAGATGAAGATGAGGATGAAGGTGAAGATGAGTTTGGAGAAAATTGTGATGAAGAATCT
>Ga0315913_1002803_pt1 | contig 20693 bp, 10 predicted proteins | sample MpolsnodulesMG_FD_207736 | JGI IMG/M metagenome (GOLD analysis project Ga0315913, IMG submission 207736) | Medicago polymorpha root nodule microbial communities from Los Angeles, California, United States - small nodules | ecosystem: Host-associated > Plants > Roots > Nodule | place: USA... | reverse complement strand
CGCTTTTTTTTTTTTTTGGAAAAATATAATTTCCTTTCCCACCCTATGCACTTCTTGCAAGCCCTCCGAATTGATCATTTTACTCAATCTGTATTTTATAATACGAAGTATATTTGATGTTTTTCAGATAATAAAATCCGAAATGTGTTTGCTCAGTTTTTGGTCATATTCAAATTATTTTATTAACAAGTCATAATTAAAATGACACAACTTAAAGTGACAATATAAAATAGACAGCCAAATTTAATAATTCAACACATTATTAGTTGAAAATGAATTCATAATACATTTACTTTAACATAACTCTAATTAGAACAATATGTTTGACACCTAAAGTTAAATTTGTAGTATAAGATGGAGAATGAGTGGGTGGAAACTGCTATGAACAATTCCAGATCCAAATTGATACGAAAACACAAGATGGGGAGAAATAGCCTCATGAAAGGCTAACAATAAAATATTGACATCATAACCGCCCCTAAAGAAAACTAAGAAAGAAAAGGGAAGGAAGATGAGATTCGAAGGAAATGGAAGAAAGGAAGAGTATTTATAGGTGAAGGATCACATACAATGTATCTACAGTCAATCAACATGTGCAATACAATATAATAATGTGTAAAACATCACATTTGGACTCCAGAATTATATGATCTTTCAATGACTTCCCCACCAAGCCACCGTCTATATTTTGGGTTGTTTTGATTTATCTAATTCTAACGAATGTCGAGTAAAGGTTTAGATCATATGATTCAAAAATGTGCTTAGATTGTTGAAAAACTTGTGCTTTGGAGGGTTTGTCACGATTCATATTATATAATTCACACCAATCAAATATAGGATTTTTCTATGATCCACGACATATAGAGACTTCTATAAATTTACATGTTTGGTTCATTTGCAAACCATACCATATAACAATGAACACTTATCCAGTAGATATGAACACTAAGCTACCTGTAGTTTATCACAATGAGGGGAAACCTAATCTGTTTAGGGTCCACATTGATGTTACATTGTCTCCGTTGAAGGGTCTGCTCGACAAATTAACGACCGTCTCAACCATAGAGACACAAGGAATGTGGTCAATGTTGACTATCATCGTCCATTGTTCGACTTAGATGGGCTCATTTAATTCACCAGATGAAACTCCAGAATGACGACATGAGAACCATGTTCTCTATATTTGATCAATATAGTTCAAAGGGATCAATCGAGTTAGACGTTTTTTTTGGTAAGATATTTTCATGATATTCATGACAATTTGATACAACTTAAGACCTACGAACAAATGTGAGCTTGCATGGATAAAAAGATGAAGAATTTTGTTTGGTTGATCCATGATCTTGTTTGTGCTTAAGTTGTTGTTGAAATTGTTATGTTTAATTTTTGTTATTTTAGAATTTTATTTAATGGGGCAGATTTTTCTTTTTCTGTAATCTAAACAACATTCAAATTATATAATCTGAAATGTGTCAAACCCACCAAAACACAAGTTTTCATATCGTTTAGTCACGTTTCAGATTATATAATCCGAATCATTACTAGGCATGCGTTTGGATCATATAATCTAAAATAGTCCAAAATTCGAACAGTGACCCAATCAACAAGGTTTGAAAGGTCAAATGATTTTGACTGGTCAAATGATACACATTTTTATTTATTGATGATACATTCTATGTTCAATGTTTGCCTATAATTATCCTTCCTTTCTTCCATATTCTTCATTATAAAACTCGTTTTCTTTAGTTTTTTTATTTTATTTCTTACTTTTCTTTTGGGGCGGTTATGATCCCATGATCACTATAGACCATCATACCATCCCCAAAACTTGCGTGTGATTTTTTTGTGAGGATGTTATGATGGTCAACTTAGATCTTTGATCATCTTTTTTTTATTTTTTTTTATTATCATATTTGATCATCTATTTCTTTTTTTTTTATAGGGGATTCAGATTATATAATCTGAATAGGACAATTTGAACATTTTGGAGAGGACATGAGAAGTTAGTAGGATGGGAAAAGAAAATATACATGCATTTACTATCAAACGAATTTCATACCCAGAGATTAGGCTATCATTGCAAGAGGAGTTTCTTTTGGCAAAGATCGGTCTGCAATCCATTTCTTAAACAATATGAAAAAGATGGTTGCTCTTCAGATGCCTTTGTGTTGCTCAAAACAAACAAAATAGTTAATCAGAAGATAGTTTACAAAAGACTATTTTTCAGGGAAAAAAAGAAGAGAGTAAAAAAAATGAAGAATTGAAGGATAACTTCAAGTAGAAATTGAGAGGCTTCAGAGCAACATGGAAGAAATAAAGAGCAATTATCTATAAAAAAAAAAAACTTCCGTAATAAGATAGGGTTGATATTTTAAGACATGACTTTTTTCTTTCTTATGGAAGAGTACTTTGAACTGTTTTGGACGGTTACTTGCTCAGCAAGAGTAACTCATTTGAACACGTTTTTTGACCTATAATTAAGAGTCGTTACACTCTAAGCGACTCATTCTTCACAAATTTCTCCTATAAACACCCTTCAATTCTTCACAATTTCTCACACCATCATCTCATACTCTCTCCTCCTCTTCCTTCTACAACAATATGATTCCATCGTTGGTCTTTCATACAAAAGACTACTTTGAAAATTCAGGATTGTATGAACGGTCAATGGAGACGGTGTCACGCTGCTAAGAAGCGCGGTCTGTTTGGGTGCGAGGTTGGTTTGTTTGGGTGTAAGGTTGACCATCAAGGTATCTTTCTTCCTAGAAAGAAAATAAACCTTACCCCAACCCCCTCCCCTCCACCATCCTTTTCTCCTTCCCCCTCCATCTTCTTGCACCACAACTTAAGTTTTTAATAGATTAGCATTAGGTGTTTGAATATTTTATGTAATAAGTTTTAAACTTAAGCTTTATTTTATTGTCAATGTATTGATATATTAATAAAATGAGATTCTGTTTGTGTCATTTTGTCCTTTCAATTTTGTTTATATTTAAAATTTATTTTATATTTTGTCATTTATATTTATGTCATTGAAATAATATAAATCATTGTTTCTTTAAATATCTGAGCAAAACATATTTTAGATTATATAATTCGAAAAACCTATCAATTTGTTTTAGATTCTAAAATCCAAACAAAAAATATTTTAAAAAAAAAAAGGACGCGTGAGAAACTGATAGAGTGGAAAAAGCAACCGCGTAAAACAAGCGCTTTAAGAAGAAAATACTTTTTGACAAATCGCATTGGCAATCAAGCTTCGTTTTAACTGATGTTAGACATGTGTTTAACTTCAAAAATATATTCGACATCAAAAGTCATTTTCGCTGTGGTCATTGGACAAGTGTTTACAAATTTGAGTTTAATAAAATAGGTTTAATTGCATGTTTGATCCCTTATGTTTATTTTAGTTTTGAAGTTGGTCCCTTATGTTTTAAAAGTTTCAAGTTGGTCCCTTACGTTTTAAAAGTTTCAAGTTGGTCCAAAACGTTACTCCCGTTGGAATAAGTTAGTCCCTTCAGTCACATAACAGTTAAAGATTTGGGTTGACAATATAGGTGATGGAACTTAACTTCTTTAGAAAATCAGTTTTAAGACATTATTTTAATTTTTTTTGTTTTATTAAACTCAATATCATGTCGCGGAATGGACTAACTTATTCCAATATGAGTAACGTTTTGGACCAATTTGAAACTTTTAAAACGTAAGGGACCAACTTAAAACTTTCAAAACATAAGAGACCAAATTGAAAACTAAAATAAACATAAGGGATCAAACATGCGATTAAGCCAATAAAATACTACTTAGCAAACATGTTTCCTTTATTTATTACACAATATTCATTGTGAATAAAAATCTAAAGATAATATCCTTAAAAAAACAATCTAAAAAAACAAAGATCACGAGTAACAATTATGGAGGATTCATCGCATGTTTGTATTTGTTAAGTTTTTTTCTTTTCTTCCTGTAATAAGAATAGTCTTCCCAGACATAGGTTATGCTTGTCCAAAGTTTGGTTTAATTTGCCACCCTCTGGTTCCTTTGTTTTTTTCTTTGTTAACTTTTCACTTTTATAATATTTTGGGGTACCCCAAGTGATTAGTTCTACTTTTGATACCAATCTAACTGGGATTACTAGTTTGAACAATAATGCCTTTGCACTCTTTTTAGTTTTTTTTTTTAAAAACAAAAATAGCATATGCTTCATACTACATAGTCAAATCTTCAACTTTATGTAATTGTGGTAATAATGAATGGACAACACTTAATATTGTAAATTTTATATACCATTTCTTTCGTTATTGTCATTTCTTAATATGTGTAAAATGAATGTGTCACTTGTTGTGAGATGAATATGATAATTTCTAATTAATAATCAAACAAAATAACTCTATTATGACATGACATATGAGAAAAATGAAATTAACCTTAACCGGAAGTTTTATGCAAGTTTTTTTTTTGAAGGAAGTTTTAGGCTAGCTATGAATACTATATCAAAAGAAGAGTTAATATGATGTTTTTAGTTGCTATAACCTTTTTTTTTTTTTTTTTTTACCATTTTTAATCCATACCTTTTATAAAATTGGCTGCTTATAATCCTTTGCATAGGGAATAAAAAGCACATGTTGAAAAAAAAAAAATACACACATATTTTTTAGACAGTAATTTTTACAAATATGATAGTAAAAAAAAAAAGGAAAGGTAGGGTGCAGTAAAAGAGATGATATTGTCTTAATTAAAATATTGAAATACTTTATAACTTTTCTAAAAACAATTTCTCCTTTTTTCTTTAAATAAATCAAAATTAACTTTCACTAGGACTAAGTGCATATCCTACTTGATCTTTACATAGCATTTACTCTTTAATATTTTTTTTCCTCTCCTTTTTGATAAAGTAATATATAGTTTCTTTATCTCTAAATAAAAAACACTTTCAATCAATTGGGGAAGTATCCTCCGCAATGAACGGTTCTGATAAATGGGCCATCTGTTATCTGACAAAGTGAAAAAAATAAACATGGTCACGAGAAAACATTTTAAAAAATAAAAACATAACTGGTCCAGTAGTTGACATATCACTATCAATGTACATTTTCTTATAGGAAAATACCAAAAATTAAAACATTTGAAAATTTGACAAGATTAAAAAAGGGAAACACACACACTGGAAAAAGATATGTCAAGCAAAGATAGCACATGGGATTTTGAGTAAACTGAACGCACCAGAAGCATAACAGCATGTGGATGAGAAGATTCATTACCTATTTCTTTTCTTTTCCCCATTTCAATTTTGAAATTTTTTGTTTATTTAATTAGAAAAAATATTTAATATGAGAAACTAAAAGAATATTAACATTGAAACTTTAAATTGTTAGGACTTAAGCTCATGAGGAGAGCCAAATTCCCTAAAGACTAGTTCATTAGGTGGGAGAATCTCATGATTTAAGTACCACATTTAACACTTTTATTTACACGTCTACACAACTTTCACTCTATTTATATTGACCCGATGGTAGCCCATTTCCTTTTTGGTGGCTTCACTCACCAATCAGTATCTGGTGGAGCACCTCAATCCAGCTTATAGGTAGCCTTTTCCGTGGTCTAACTTTCAATAAAAGCATCAGTTGTTAGGACTTAAGCCCATGTAGAGAGCCAAATTCAAAAGACTTGTCCATTAAACCGGAGAAACTCATAATTTAAGTACCTCATCAAAAGTTTTATTTATCCGATATGAGACTTCTAACAATTCCACCCCATACTAATGCAAATTTCCAACTAATAAAGGGCATGTGAATCAATGAGAACTCAATTGTCTTTGGTTAGCTACATATCAAAGCAGTGTTTGCATGGGACCTTCCTTATAACTGTCCTATCATCACAATACATAGATTCATCAATATATCTACTACTTTTATTAAGACTATATACTTTCCCTTGTTTTAGAACATCCTATTCACTTTTAATTGACTATATTATATTTCGTAGTCAAGTGGACTCGTGTAAGTTCGTATTCATATAATGGACAAAGATATCTTAACGTATATTTTTTGTATGAGCATGACTCAAACAAAGACATATGAAGACATTGATTATATAGTCAAGAAAACAAAGTATTTGCCACTTTAACCCACTTATACTAATCTCCAAGTTAAAGATTCAAACCTCACTTTAGAACAAAATATTATTATACTAATATTGGACATTTTGAAAACACAACATATGTTAATTAGGGCTAAGTTTATGGTGCACAAGGGACATATGTTATTCACCATGCATAAGGTTGTTTCTATCATTGGATCAATAAATCTTACTACTAAATTAAATAAAGAGGACTGCTATATGTCCTGACAGATTTCTTCACGAAGGGATCACGAAAAGCCATTTTGTCCAGTTAAATCTTCTGCTGGCCGGAATACACAACATTTTTGGTGTTATTTAATTTTTAATTAAATCTGATTGTTATTTTTTTATGATGAAGCGGTGATTTTTTTATTTTTATGAAGTGATCAATAATTTACAACACAAGATCTAACGGATGTTAATCTGCCAACTCGCTCAGGAAGCTTTCGGAAACATAAATTTCTCTGCATCTAGCATTATTCTTGAATAAAATATGATGAGATTTAATGATCCAATAATGGGAAACATGTCAGATTGAAAACATACATAATACAAACACTTTATATTAAAAACATGTTTGGTGTCCGACACAATTATCAAATTATATTGTTGTACATAAGTATGTAATTCGAGTAACAAAAAAAACATAAATATTGAGTTCTTAAATAGATACTCTATTCGTTTCAAAATACATGTCACAATCAATAATAACTACTATATGAATTTATATTAGTGTCGGAATCACAATAGTGATTACAACACATTAGAAAAATGCGACATATATTTAAAAAAGGTGAAAGTAACTTATAATTATTCTGTATACATACGAGTTCTATACAGGAATTAATTTTATATGACTATATATCAATAGTGACTACTATATGGATTTATATTAGTGTCAGAATCACAACATCAATTATAGCTGTTGAATCAAGTGATGTACTCATCAGAAAGTCTCGAAGGGTTCAAATCAAAGAGGAACTTATGGTCGTGCATGTTTATGGCTGATGATCTAGCCAATTTGGGACCATGTATTAGAAATTTAATTCCTTTCATGGGTCCTATGTGTCTCTTAAACTTCCTGTTTCAAATATTAGATATATATCGAAGATCGATTGTGACAGAACAATAACGGAAAAAATAACAGTAGTGAAGTTAAAGTGTACTCTTTACTTCATAATATGTACTGTAGGTGAATGTTCATTTCCCTCATATTGATACTATCAGCGTGATGTACTTCTTTATTTGATACTGTTTTTTCATCTCCAATTGTATGAAAATTGCAATCATCATACCAAAATTGTACATGTCCTTTTCACTAGTTTTATGTGAAAAACTATAGTTCCAAAGTTACTTCGGACCGTATCAAATAGTTTGATCAATGATCGAAGTGTAGGTTGATCCAGTTGATAAGGATTCAAGCCAAATTCCATAGGGATTTGTGTTCAAATTTCTTAGTTGATTCATGACCTTAGTAGATAGTATGTAAGTAGAGCGGGGATGAGGAACTCACTTGATTGAGATAAGAGACAGATGAGAAAATACTAACGTAACAATTAACATAATAGTTCTTAAAAAAAATTAACATACTAACATTTGTCATTAACAAAAAAATTCAAAAAGTGTTATCTGAATCCTTAAGATTTTTCTGAGTCTGGTCGATCAATGAGCCATCGAAATCCAACTCGACTACAACTGCAATTTATTTTATAAAAGACTATAGACCCTCCAGCAAATGGTAACAGAGTGGAAGCTACTGTAGTTTCCAGCATAGTCAATAAAATTTGTTGCATGTAAAATTATGAGTGAACAGAACTACAGATTTGGATAATCTATGATTGCAATTCTAGTATTTGAGTATTTTGATTCTCGACAGTTAGAGAAATATCTCATGGTGTCGAGAACTATTGACTACACCAATTATAGAGTTGGGTACTTGGAAAGAACTCAAACTAACCCGGGGGTATGTATATTATGTTTGAAGGGGAATGGTGTAACATCTATGAAGCACAGATACGGACACAGCACCGAACACGACACATACACTGACATGCTGACACAACTAGTAATTTGAAAAAAAATCATATAATGCAGTATAATTACAAGTGTTGATGTCGTTTCGGTGTCGAACACGACACGTTTCTGACACATGACACGTCTAATCCGAGAAGGGTCCGTGCTTCAATGCTAACCAATGCATTTTTGCTATTAAAAACTGTGTAATCTTGGTGGTATTAATACACCATTGACTTAATTTTTCCACAAGTCGATTTCTTCCATCAATTTTTTCTATATCCAATTTCACACGTTGCAGTTGTAGGTAAATATATAGACATGCATCAGGTAGGTTCTTATAAAAGAGAGATGAGTCAATAGTCACACGTAAAATTACCAAATTTTTTATAGCCAAATAATTTCGAAAACAACTCTTTCATATTTCCTCCTTTCTTGTTCGATGTGGAAGATCAAATAGCTACAACACATAGCATACTAAGAATGCAGATCCTTGAATTGAACTAAAGCTTTGATACAATTGATTTGGGAGTTTGCGAAGCATCAGAGAAACAACGTGCTAATGATCCAATACTTGTAAGAGATATTGACACCACATCTCCATTGAAAATCTTTAGACTAAGGAATATATAAGTTACATATCTTATATATCAAAATTTAATCCATTCATAGTTGATATTGTTAACAATATAGATAATCAAATAGAATAAGACGATTACAATTTCTTAGAATACCAATAGGTCAGAATTACAAAAAGTTACAAGAGAATATATATAAAACATGATGGACCGATAACTAATTAGTAGTATAAAGATCCAATAACTTAAGACCAATAATTTATTATCTAACATCTGCCTTCAAACTCATGATGCATCAACAAGAAGCATCATGAATTTGTCAAACAAAATACAAAAAGCATGATAACATAAAGTTCTAACACTACCCAAAGTGAGTTATCATCATAAAGAGAGGAGCAACCAAAGTGAGTTATCATCGTAGAAGGAGTAGCAAGAACCATCACCATCATCCAGCCAAAGAAACCATCCAAACAGAAGACCCGGTAGGGAGAAGTCCAATCAATCAAAAGAATCAACATAGAGAAGTGTAATCAAACAAAAGAATCAATATGAAGAAGTTCAATCAAGCAAAGAGGATGAACCAAATAAAAAGAGACAATCAAACATAAGAATCATAAAAAAAGAGATCAAACAGAAGAAGCAACCAAAAAGATGAATCAAAAGAAAAAAGAACAATTAAAGGAAAATTCACAACCTAAAGAGCATAACTATCCATCATAAAATTTAAAACCTGGCCGAAAGCTGAAACTCAAACAAATTAAATTCACACATGCATATACCATACTCAATATTGCACCAAACACGCTATCCCAAAACAAAAATTCTAAAATTGAACCTTGCTTTCTTTATTTCGTTTCCAAACAGCAAGTGAATCATAAATTCACTCTAATTCAATTTCAAAAATAATAAAGAAAACAACACAATTCCATGTTTTTGGGAATTCAATAGCGGAAGTTATAAATGATTCAAGACCGATCAAATTATGCTCTTGATACCATGTTAACAATATAGATAATTAGATAGAATAACATAGATGTCGGGGTTTCATAAAATACTAATAGCTTGACATTACAAAATATAAAAGAATATATATAAAATCTAATAGACAACTAACTTAGTAATATAAATGACAAATAACTTAAGCTCAACACTTTATTATCTAACATATAAGACTAATTATTTGCAATTCTTTTTTTTAAAGAAATATGCTTATATCATTTGATGAATATGCATTGTTTTATAAGAAATACTCTACTCACATAAAAAATTATAGGGGTCTAATCTCAGACAAAACTTACATTCTAATAACTATTTGTTATGTAAAAAAACTTTGTTCACCCAAATAAAATCAAAAATACTTCAAAATGCAAAAATATAAATCAATTAAAAAAGGTGACATCATGCGGCACTTTATGAATAGTGTAACTAATCTAGAAGGGCAAGTTCTCCTTTATCATATTATATTTATTTAGATTATAGGTCCAGCCTAAAGATATCTAGATATAGGTGTAGATAAAATTATTTTGCATGCAGTACTGTAACTAACCTTAAAAAATAAAACGGCACCTTATTATATTACAGCACAAAACCCTTCAAGAAAATATTACAGTACAAATATCTCCTTTATATATGTCCATGACAATCATGTTTGACTTCTCTTGTATGGTAAAACGTCAGACACATCGATTTTCACAAAGCATATACCGAATATAGAAGGAGAAATATTTATATTAGATATGTTATTTAAACAACTATTTTATTATAATTTAGAAAAAATTATCTCTTTTATTTAATTGTGTTTCTACTATTTCTGCATCTTTCTTTTACTATTGTTTTTGGCTGATAAGAAGTGATAAGAAGAGAGAAGAAGAAATTGTTCTAAAATAGTTGTATAAATATCATTATTCTATTTATAAAAATCTTCAAATCATAATTATTTAAACACATACTACATATCATTTAATTATTTTTAAAATACACGTCACTTAATTTTTTCTTTTTTTAATTATATGCGTATGTCTAAATGAATTTTATTTAAACTTGTGAACATACAGTGTAACTCATAACAAAGATGTTTGGTTTGTTATTAGAGATTTTAATTGTTTGTTATTGAAGCTTGAGCAAGTACGGAAGAGGTTGGAATTAAAAAAAAAAAAAACGTATATAAAAAGATGCCCCTTTCTAAATATATAAGGAACATATTTGATGTTGTTTTGAAATCCGTGGGGTTCTGTCATGCTGAGTGGCACATGGATTCTGAAGTTATCGTAAACTGCATCACTGGTGTGCTTTGTATTGGCGTTCTTGTCGTTATCGACTTAAGTTTATCAAGAGGCTGCTGCAATTGTTAGGAATAATAATGCTTTTCTCAGAAAGGGTGAGGTCTAACATGAGGGAGTGAATAGGTCCCTCACCATATGAGGGAGCAAATAACGGTCTTAGGATTAGAGCAATAGATTGGATCTCTTCCACCTCAGCAAGAGAACACTTGCATCTCTTCGCACTCAACCCAAAATCATAGTCCCCCCCCAAAAAAAATGACACATCATCACAATTCATTTTTCAATCTCTACTCCGATCCAACCTCATCTTCCCTACTCACCATTGCCGGTCACTGTTAATGGCGGCGATCCGAAGAAAAAGACGAGGACAAAACCACGATCATATCACAAAGCTGCACTGAAGTTGTCTGTCCTCAGTTATCATCGCTTTGGTCGGTAATGCTTGCCGGTGACCTTTTACAATGAAGACACTCCCTTTTTCCACACACACAACAAACATGTGTGTGACACAAATTGGTTTTTTTAAGACTATGTTTAATTAAAAAAATTCCTTCATGTGAAATTTTGATTGATAAGGAATGCATGAAAAATATACTCTTATGCAAATCAATGATAACATATACCATATAAAATTAACCTCCATCAATAAACCATGTCCTTTCTTAAACTTGTTAAAATGATATTTAAAACATCCATACGAAATATACACCACATACGAAATATATACCCATGGCTGTTCCTACGAATCCGGCGGCACAGTTCTGTAAGTGAAAAGAGGCCCGTAATAAAATAAAAACGTATTTTTTAAAAAAAAGAACAATTGTCTATTTAAGTTTTTGAAAAGATAAATACAAGGTGCCATGTATATGTGATACACCCAAAGGTGAAAATCACTACCGTATACATGAGGAACCGCAAACCACCCTCCCAAAAAAACACCTACCTAGCACCAAAAGCAAGAGGACCCAATTCTAATAGGCCTAAAACAGGACAACAGAAGAGGAAAAGGAAATCAAATCAGGGAAGAAGAAAAGAAAAGTCCGATGGAGTGATGATGATGGAATGCGTGGTATCAGAGAGAAAGAGAATAAAGAATTTTTTTTAGTTAGTACTACTGAACTATAATTTTTTTTTGAGGCCCATACCTTAGGAAGACCCGGTTCCATTGAGCTCCTTGCACACTCCAAGACCCAGCCCTGTATATACCACATAAATCACTACCAAAAAAAATATTAAAGGACACTACCAAAAAAACATATATACCACAAAAACATTCATGTAAGTACATAGAGAATTTGTGACAAGTCACAAAGTGGATACATATATAATAAAATAGTTACAGACTTTAAAATTTAAAATAGATTATTTTTTGGTCTAAGTCCCCCTAAAAGCTTAATTATGCATACAATTGTATCTCCTCTACTTCCAACACTGGCAACACATATGTAATTCATAATACATGAGAAGTCAATTGCTAAAAAGTATATTCAAATTGTAAATAAAATGGAAGGATTATTAACGAGTACAACTTACCATGAGGTCCAAGTTCCTTTAAACACATTATGTGTACAAATGAGGAGTTCTACAATTTTAAGGGTAGGCAATTAATATACTTACGCAAGATACAGAGTTCCAGGCTAAATGAATTTTCAAAAGCCGCTATTATGATTGAAATGCTTAAAATTTCACGAAACTATTATTGCAAGCTAAGAAAATAAAAACTATTTAACGTTCCAATATTGGGTCAATAGTGGAATGTTTTACTACTAGTTGAGTTTTGTAATAAATTTAAGAAAGGATGTTGTTAACAAGTGCCCTAAGGACATTGTTTAAGGAACCCATAAAAAGAAATTATACCTTGAAAATATAAATCAAACACTTGTTGAAGTTATAACCGTACAATTTCCAATACAAAAGTTGTTACTTTTAGATGATTAAAGAATGTCCTTATGACACTTGTTAACGTTTTCTTTTAAGAAATTGGCACTACAGTGAAGATTTTCATTGAATACCTTTGAACCATATCAATTCATCCTAAATAGACAACTCTTTGGTCGTGCGTGCTTTTTACAAGATGTATCAATGGTGACAAGGTTGCTGGAAGCTTGCGCATTGCGTAGGAAATTTGAAAATTTGAAGGATGGCATTCTTCCCGGTGCACATCATTCATTGAAGACCTACACATTGTTCAGGGTCTACGAAAGGAGTGTGCATTGCAGACTAGTGCACATCACACACAAATACCCATGATTTCGGGGTCATTTTTCTATATAAGGGAATGTCCAAAACAGACCCAAGGGTCGAAAAATACAGAAAAGCCCAGAAACTCGATTTCCAGGCATTGGAGGCTGAAAATTCAATTTGGAAATAAGTTTGGAGCAACCTTGTCACCATTGATTAATGTCTAATTTCTTTGTTATGCCTTTATTAGATTTCTTTGATATGAACCTTCTAAGTTATTTGAACCATGTAATCGTAGAGTAATATCTTATTGCAATTGAAATCTCAGTATTTTTCAGTTATCTTTTGTGCATAATTTTTTTTTTTTTTTTGGATTTTTTTGTATTTTTATGAATATATGTATTTTTTTGGACTGGTTAGAAGACCAATCACACGTTAACACGTGGCATAACTTGCACCGCCTTCAAGCTTCGCGCCTGAGGGAACACGCCAGCTTAAATGCACCGTGCCACACGAAAGCGTGCCCCCATGCAAGGATCACCCTACACGTGTCCTCCCACCGTCCCTAATCCCACGCCGCATAACCCGGAGACGATTATGCCCAACGCGCGCCTATATAAGGGTTAACTTGCTTCACCCTCAAGGTATGATTCACTTTTCCCAACACTTTCTACACACTATTTTTCAGTTCCATTACTGACTTGAGCGTCAGACTCCTAACGTGCCTGCAGGCACCTTTCGTTCTACAACGAAGACTCAGCACCGTCGTACCGGAAGCCATTACCGACACACCGAAGCATTATCCGCCACCTTTGCCACTCATGTGTTCTCACCGGACAGATCATTTGGTGCTAGAAGGAGGGGATCATTCGCTAACCGTCACGGTCTAACAATCCTCCACTGTAACCGTTTTCTGTTACGCGTTCCTCCGCCGTAATCGTTTTCAGTTACACGTTCCTTCACCGTAACGGTTGACAGTTACTGCTCCTTTCTCCGAAGTAATGGCCGGAACTCGTAGGAGAGCCACCACAAGCCGCTCCTCCACCGCACAAGAGTCACATCATGCGATTCAGATCCTCCAAAATTGAATGATACCGATTCGCGAACCGGTGAATCCTGAAGGAAACGACACGATCCTCGATGCTACGATTGATGCTCGTACTACCGCTGCGATGAACACAGGACCCGGACGAACATGTAGAACACTTAGATATCGTCCTTGATTACCACCAGGTTCCAGGCGCGGTAAAATGCAAACTATTTGTCTTGACACTGAAAGGTGCCACCATGACTTAGTTCAAGGGTTTAGAAGATAGCTCTAACAACTCATGGTAATAACTGTGCAACGAATTCACATTCCACTTTACTGTGAGACAGAAGCAACTGAAGACCATGGCGGCCTTGAACGCTATCGTTCTAGACATGAAAGAAACCTTAAGAGAGTACGTCGAGCGTTTCACTCGAGTGGGCATGGAAGTACAAGGCACCCAAGACAGCTTGAAGTGTTTTATATTCGAAAGCAATCTCCGTGACGACTACAAATTCAAGGAAGAGCTGGGGCTTCAGGCGCCTAAAGACACGAGTGACCTGCTTGCCCGCGTCCAACCATACATTAACTACGAAGAGAAGAAGTTGGTGGAAGAAGCACTCAAAGGCAAACAATCAATCAAGGGTATCAAAGATAATCGCCACAATGACAACGAAAAGACTAAAGGCCCGCGCCTCTGATTCACGGACTACACTCCATTAAAATCGTCACGAGAGATGATCCTTCACGAATGCTTCAACACAGAGTTTAAGGAGGCGGGCATCAGACAACCTCATCCATTGAAAGAATCTGCCAAGACGGATAAATCCAAACACTGTCGTTTCCACCGATGCCAGGACTATGACACCAACGACTGCGACTAGCTCAGGGACGCAATCGAAGAACAGATCAAAAGGGGGAAACTGAGCCGCTTCCCGAGACACACTGACCGAAAAGTTGAGAATCGAAAGAGGGAATCACCAGAGAAAACATCTCGCCTAATAGACGCAGGCAGTTCCGTGGAAATCTTGTATCAGGATGCATTCGAAAATTGGGCCTAAAGAAGGCAAATTTAAAACTTCACGACGGAACATAATTGCAAGGGTTCAACGGGACAAGCAACATTCCATTTCCTTTCGATGGCAGATCCCGTGGAAGTTAACTTTGTTTTGCTGTCGGACCAGGAGAGTGAATCGAATAGGTTACATAGGCAGGACAGGCGAGTTCTCATACATTTCCTGGCGCTGTTAGCCTGCCCTAATCTACTTCCTTCTCCTGGGATAAATCAACCTGAACGTTACTTTCGGTGAAGGGTCAGGCCAACAAACAGTAGAAACATCCTTCTTGGTTGTTTCCGTAACATCCGTGTACAATTGCATACTTGGGCGCCCGACCCTCGCAGTACTAGACGCCGTCACCTCCACCGTCCACCTAAAGACAAAATATAACAGAGAGAACGAGGAGGTGGTCACTATCCATGTAGACTTAGACATCGCCAATAGATGCTACATGGGTTTCCAGAAACACGAATCCGCCTATCTTCTGAAGTCGACTCCCGGAACAAAAAGGACCAAGGGGCGGACACCTGCCACAAAGGAATGAGCCCATCTCAAATGAAGCGCCACCATTACTCTCAAAATGATCAAAATACCCCAAGTCTTAAAAATGACTAAAATACCATTCTTATCTAAAAATCCATTAATCCCAAACCAAACACACAAACAAGCAATAAGCACATAAAACACATATAATAAATAAACAAAATAATCCTAGCGAGATATATAACAACTGTTAAATGAGATTCTATAGGATACTGAAATCTTTCACACAAGCATACATTGATTAAAATATCTGGTTTATATGCAGTGAGATATATAAAAGAACCTATCATACCTCTAAATAGCTTTTGATCAACCTTTGATCCAGTATCTTCTTTGCTTAAGGTGCAGGTTGGATGCATTGGTGTGTTCATCTCTTTACAGTTTTCAAGCTTGAACTTCTTCAGAAGCTCCTTAGTATATTTTGACTGATGAACATACACTCCATCTTTGCATTGGTTGATTTGAATTCCAAGAAAGAACTTCAATTCTCCCATCATGCTCATTTCAAATTCATTCTGCATTAACTTAGAAAATTCCTTGCAAAAAGATGCATTAGTAGAACCAAATATTATATCATCAACATAAATTTGCACAACTAAGATGTCTTTCCCAAGAGTCCTTCTGAAGAGTGTTGTGTCAACCTGACCTCTTTTAAAATCATTTTCAATCAAGAAATTACTTAGTCTATCATACCAAGCTCTGGGAGCTTGTTTTAGACCATATAGTGTTTTCTTTAGTTTATAAACATGGTCAGGATGCTTCAGATCCTCAAAACCTAGAGATTGTTTGACATACACTTCTTCAGATATGACACCATTGAGAAATGCACTCTTAACATCCATTTGATATAATATAATGCCATGATTAACTGCATATGATAGAAGTAACCTGATTATTTCCAATCTTGCAACTGGAGCAAATGTTTCAGTATAATCAATGCCTTCTTGTTGACTCTAACCTTGTGCAACAAGTTTAGCTTTGTTTCTGACCACTTCACCCTGTTCATTAAGCGTGTTTCTGAATACCCATTTTGTTCCAATAATGTTCTTATGCTTAGGCTTTGGTACCAGATCCCACACATCATTTCTTTGATATTGATTGAGTTCTTCTTGCATAGCTAATATCCATCCATCATCTGAAAGTGCTTCATCCATAATAGCAAGCTCTGTCACTGATAACAATCCCAACATAGACTCTTCTTGTCTGAAATATGATCTTGTTCTTCCGGGACTCTCTTTATTTCCAATGATTAGTTCCTCTAGATGTGAAGACTTTTACTTGTAAGTATTCTTGGATTGAGTAGCTTGCTGAGAACCATCTTGAGCTTCATCATAAGCTTCTTCATTATGAACGGGTTGAGTGTGTTCAGCTTCTGGACTTTCATCAGACTCTAGAGTCTGGTCAGGTCTGAAGGATCTTCACACACCTATATATCTGCAAAACTTTTAACTAGCTCTGTAATTTCACTTCTAGGCTCTTTGTCATCAAATTTGATGTACATTGATTCTTCAACACATTGTGTTTCTGAATTATACACTCTGTATGCCTTTGACCTTTAAGAGTAACCTAGAAAGATTCCACTTTGCGCCTTGGCATCAAATTTCTTTAGGTAGACCTTGTTATTCAGAATGTAACATGTACATCCAAATTGATGAAAGTAAGAGATATTAGGTTTTCTTCCTTTAAAGAGTTCATATACTATTTTCTCCAATATAGGTCTGATATAGATTCTATTTTGGACATATCATGCTGTGTTTACTGCTTCTGCCCAGAAATGTTAAGCCAAATTATTTTCATGAATCATGGTTCTAGCCATTTCTTGTAAAATTCTATTCTTTCTCTCTACAACCCCATTTTATTGTGGAGTTATAGGAGAAGAGAATTCATGGACAATTTGATATTTTTCACAAAAAGTTTTAAATGGCTCATTTGCAAATTCTCCACCATGATCACTTCTAATTTTTATAATTTTCATTTCTTTTTCAGACAGTATTTGAGTACAGAAGTTGCTAAACACATCATATGCATCATCTTTAGTTCTAAGGAATTAACCCAAGTCCATCTTCTATAATCATCAACAATGACTAATCTATATTTACTCCCATAAATAGATGCAATTCTAACTTGTCCAAATAAATCAATATGAAGTAGTTCTAAGGCTCTGGAGGTTAAACCAATGTCTTTTGTTTTGAAAGATGATTTAACAGGTTTTCCTTTCTGACATGCACCACAAAGTGCATCTGAATGATAATCAATGTTTGGTAAGCTAGTTGTAACTTACTAAGCATAGAGATTAATCTCCAGTTAGCATGTCTTAACCTTCTGTGCCACAACCATTTCTTATCATTCACTGATAGAAGACAAACTACCTTATGATCAACCAGTTCAGAAAAATTAATTTTATAACATTATTCTTTCTCTTTCCCTTGAACACCATGGACATATCATTTTTGTTGATTATTGTGCAGTTGGTCTTATCAAACATCACATCATAACTGCTATCACAAAATTGACTAATGCTAAGTAGGTTATGTCTATGTCCATCTACCAACCACACATTATTAATAGAGATAGAAGAGTTACCAATATTTCATGTACCAATAATCTTGCCATTATGGTTTCCTCCAAATCCCATAGTTCCTCCCTCATTCATTGTTAGGGTTAGGAACATAGACCTTTCTCTTGTCATGCGTCGTGAGCAGCCACTTTCCAGGTACCATGACTTGTGATCTTCCTTTACTCTTAGGCATATCTGCAGCATCAAGAATTTCAAACTTAGGTACCCATATCTTTATAGGTCCTTTAGGGTTAGTACTGAAAGTTTTACTCTTCTTCTTTTGTGCCTTGTGCTTCAAGTTAAGTGGCTTATGTTCATTCAATACTTTTGGTTTAACACCTTTTGGTTTTGTATCCCATGAAGCAACAATTGTTTTCCTCCTCTAAAACTTAGGCTTTAAGACTACAGACTCTGAGTTCTTCAGAACCTGTGATTTAGGTTATGGTCTCTTCAGAATCTGAATCTTTGGTCTCTTCAGAATCTAAATCTTTGGAATCTTTGAAACATTCAAAGTCTTATAGCTATAAGCTTTAGGTTCTGACTGGATTACAATCTTAGACTCAACACCTTAAGGCACAAAATAAGATTTCAAACCCTCCTTAATGCATTCACAATATGATTTAAGATTGATTCCATTAGATTTACCTTCTGAAAATCCAATCCCTTTGCCATTGTTCTTATATATGCTATAAATCATAGAAGTTACTTTACTTTTGAAAATACCTGATATAATGAAATCTTCAAGAGCAATCTCTTGTTTACTTAAATATTTTTCTTCACACTTTTCTTGTAGTTTCTAACAAAGATACTTGAGTTTGTCTTCATAAGTTCTACAAATGAAGTCAAAACCTCTAAGTCCTTCCTCAGATACTTTCAGATCCAATAGAGTCTTTTCTTGTTGTTTCATTAAATCAACATATTTATCTTTTAAATCTTTCAACTCATTGGTTCATTATTCAAAGTGTGTGAGGAGTTCTTTAAGTGATTCAATAAGTTCTTCTTTGGGAATTTTAAAATATACCTCATTTTCATACTCAGAGTCTGTTTCAGGTTCAGCTTCTGAAGTCACTGTAGCTACTAACCCAACAACTACATTTGCTTCATCTCTAGCTTTATCCTTGTCAGACCTTGACTCACTGTCCAAATCTTCCCATGTAGCCATCAGACTCTACTTGATCTGTCTTCTGAACTTGTTGGATTTGAAGGTTGGTTTCTTGGATTTTCCTTTGATTTCTCTTTCTGAAGATTAAGACAATCAGCAATGAAGTGTACTAGCTTCTTGCAGTTGAAACAACCTTTCTGATTTTCTTTTCTTGAGCCTTTGTAACCACTGTTTCTGCTCAAGAACTTCTTGTTCTTCCTAGCCATATACTGAAGTTTGTCGGAGAGCATATCCATTTTTTCAAAAACACCTGGATCTTCATCAAACTCTCCACTAGGAGATTCTTCTTCAGACTCATTGGCTTTGAGAGCTTTTGTAGACTTCCCTTTAGATGTTAGAGCAATAGTTTTTGGCTTTCTAGCAGATTCATGCTCATTCAGACCAATCTCATGTACCTTTAGAGAGCTTATAAGATCTTCAATACTTAGAGTGTTTAAATCCTTATCTTCATCAATAACAGTAACTTTAGGTCTCCATCTAGCAGGTAAGCTCCTTAAAATCTTGTTCACATGATCAGAAGCTACATAACTTTTCTTCAGAATCTGATGTCTAGAAACTAGAGTCTGAAACCTTGAGTACATAGCCTCAATGCTTTCATCATCTTTCATCCTGAACAACTCATACTGATGAACAAGCATACTAGCTTTTGCTTCTCTGACATAATTGTTACTTTCATAGTTTGCACACAAGGAAGCAAACATTGCTTTAGTAGTATATTTGTCACTCATCTTCAGATACTCCATGTGAGGCAAAGCAACAACAAGAATGTCTCTGATCTTGTGATGTTTCTTGTATAGCTTCTTCTGAGTAGCAGTGTGTTTCTTTCTATCAATAGCAGCTCCTTCTTCATCTAAGGATAAGTCACCAACACCTTCTTTAAGCACATCCCAAAGCTCTTCATCAAGACCCATAATGTAACTATACATTTTGGTTTTCCACCAAGAGAAAGTCTCAGGATCTCTATTAAACCTAGGATCCTTGTTGTTGGAATCAAATGACTTTTCATCAGAAGTACCATAATCATATTGTATGGCAGCACCACCAGAACTAAAACCTTCAACATATGTCTTGTTTTTCTCAGATCTTTTTCTGTTACACTGTTAAGTGATAAGATAACAGAACTGAAGTTCCTGATACCAACTGAAGGTGAGAAAAATACAAGAAGGGGGGGG
>Ga0315913_1002799_pt1 | contig 20708 bp, 12 predicted proteins | sample MpolsnodulesMG_FD_207736 | JGI IMG/M metagenome (GOLD analysis project Ga0315913, IMG submission 207736) | Medicago polymorpha root nodule microbial communities from Los Angeles, California, United States - small nodules | ecosystem: Host-associated > Plants > Roots > Nodule | place: USA... | reverse complement strand
TCTTGATTGAATACCACAAAACTTTTTCATGATAAAAAAGTCTTTTAAAATCCCTTAGAATCATGATCCAATACACCCCCTTAATTTCATATTTTCAAACTATAATTTCAAACTATCTTTTGTCATCTTAAATTCCACCCAAATTTAAATGTTACATTTATTAAACAAGTTTGACCCAAAATTAATTCTATTTAGATCCTTACCTTAATTGGATAAAATGTTTATCCATTCTCTTAATCTATTTTAATTTTTTTTACAAACTAAAGATCCTTACCTTTATTGGATAAAATGTTTATCCATTCTCTTAATCTATTTTAATTTTTTTACAAACTAAAAACATTTACTAATATGTGGCATTTCACACCATATTAATAATTTTTTATTTTTGTAATTTGTTGTTAGTACAAAAAAAAATTCCATGGACAAAGTCAACAAGCCTTACTGAACTGATATGGGATTTATTTAAGGATTAAAAGTATACATAAATGTGCATTGATTAACATACTTATAAATTGAGGTTTTTTTTATTCAAGTTTTACTGTGAAATCAAGTTTACTGCAATTTGATTATTAAAATTTATACACCAAGTTATGACAATGTATGAAATTAAAAAGATAATTTCAATTTTGATGATGATGATAGTTGTCGTGCAAGCTGATAATTCTCCACCATCTTTATCACCACCTCACAATCCAACACATGTAATTACTTGTATTGGAGAGTGTGGTATTTTATGTAGTAAAATGTCTGGAGAAATATCATCATATGCAACTTGTGTTGCTTCATGTGGATTGTTATGTCTTGAAGTAGCATCAAAAAGTGTTTATGATTGTGCAACTAGTTGTGTCATTTCCAAGTCTATTAACGTCAATACTGGTATTCACACTTTTACTTTTATCTCTTTCATTTTACATTATTATATTTTTTATATATAAATTATGATTGTATCAATTCATTGTGTTAATTAAAACAACGGACTCCTTTACAGATGCTCATGGTGTTAATATCATCATCAATTCATGCTTGGAAGCTTGCATGAAGAAATAAGTTGTTGAATGTGATATTAAACGTCTCAACTCTCAAGCAAATGTTGGCCAGAGAAACTAAATTTAAAATTTGATAGTCATGTATCAGACGCTTTAAAATTGTTACGCATAAAATAAAACATATCTCACATTGTAGTTTGGTTTCTCTAGTAAACTTCTACTTGGTGAACTTTCAAGTTTTATTTTATTTTAGAAGATTTTAGTCTCTACAAATATAATCTTCACCATGAAATATTGTTAACTTTATATCTTTATTGTATTTTTTTTTGTTTTGTTTTAAGTATCTGGTTTCTAGGGGAAGGCTTTCAACGTAATATAGAGTTCGTCTCGGATGTATGTAAATCACGACCAAGATTTGTATCATTCGAGAGTTTCGTATATAATGTCCGATTTCGTAAAAATAATACAACATAACTAGACTTGCATATTTTAAATACAAAGTAATATCTAATACAAAAATATAGTAATTGTGCAGAAGCACACTCGTAATCATGAACATAAAGAAATGACATCATCCTTACATAAATTTTTGATGTCACTCCTTTGGTCCCATAATTACTGTCACATTTCTCTTCAAAAAATTACCGTCACATTTACAAAAATAAAAAACGATGCCAAAATGAGTCTTATCGTCAATTTTTATAATTTTTTCGATTGTACCATGTATAACTCTCGAGTTATTTTTTTAAACTGTACATTTATAATAATACGTTTACGACAATTATTTATCTCTTATATCATACTTTATCTAATACGTGTGAAATGGTTAAAGAAAACAAATAATGTTGATGGAAGAAGTATATATGGATATAAACTTAGAATAAAAATGTATAGGAATGCTATAATGAACTTTTGATAAAAATGTCTTGGAGTTCATTGCTATAATGAACTTTCGATATTCTATTCCTTTCTTTTACCTTAGGAATGCAAGATCTATAACGAACTTTCGATATTCTTTTCTTTTATCTTGGAAATGCAAACTTAAGGATGAGATATTTTATTTTGTATCAATTAATCTATCTCTAGTAATAAAAGAAGTGTCTCACCAATATGACTCCATCCTCATGTTATATTTTTTCCTTTCATTCATTTATTGGCCTTTGACTTTAGACATTTTCAGTATGAAACGACTTTAACTAATCTTGAGTGAAGCATTAGGACATAAGGATGTTGTTGGATGCTACTTCCAAAGGGACTTTAAGCATGACATGAAATGGTTTTGATGTTTATTTAAAATAAATTGCACATGTTGGACCAAGGTCCTGGCTACGCCACTAAATGTTGTCTTGATTTATCATTGTCCTCATATTCATGTAATATGCAGTGGATTTTGAATTGTTTGACTGTATTGATAAGTTGTTATTACATTATTAAAAACAATCAAATTTCACGGTATATGAAATTTGTTATGAATTTATCCATCCATTTTGTTCAATCAAAGTTGTATTTGAGAGTTTGCTATGACAATAGGAAGGATGAGATTGTTTTCAAATGGTTAATATACTAAATGGTCTCTTGAAATGCTTGGTAGTGTTTCCCATGACAGCTTCCTAATTAATTCACTTAACATGTTTTTGTTAAGTTGCTAAATTATGATCATTACACGTACCACCAAAGGATTCATACACACAAAAACTTATTTTCAACCCTTTATTTACTTCTCATTTTTTTTCATCTACACGTCTCTATTCAATTTCTGTGGTAAATTAAGATTGCATATAGCCAACCATGTTGATTTATTTATTTTGAGCTTATTAAAGGTTGAGTAAGTGCAAACTTTTTTTATTGTGGTTTGCAGTTTAATGATTGAAATTTGGAATCTCTGTTTAGTACTTAGAGAGTGAAACTTTTTACTCCAGTTATTAATTAAGATGGAACCTATTTAGTCTACCAAAACTATCTACTGTCATATCTACTCTAACTGTTACAAAGTAGTATACTTACCTCAACTCACGATCAAACTCCGATAGTTGTATATGACATTCGGGTTCTATAATTCTTCCCAATTGTTCATAAATCTTGTAGTATATACAATGGAAAAAGTTTTTCCCGAATTAGTTTACGCTATAATAGTGGGCACCGTTGTCCTCGTGAGCTTAGCTCAATTGATAGAGACAATGCATAATATATGCAAGGTCGGTGTTCAAACTCCGACCAACAAAAAAAAAATTATAGTGGGTAAAGTTTTAATCATTCTAATCTTTAACTAAATGGTCTGCATTACAAATTTCTATAAAGCTGAAAATTAAATTGCCGCATAAAATGAACTCGATTACAATAAAATCACTTTTGATGACCGTACCAATGTAGTGTATGTTTGGTGAGAAATACTTATATGAACACAACACCAAATCAAAATCACTTAGGCACACACTCATTAAAATATTTATCATTTAATTATTTCAAAAAGATATATTTTTTAATTCCTTTCTCTTTCATACTTTTCTTTTTTATGTGTGTGTCTAAATGACACATATTTATGCTTGTGATCAAGCAAGTGTTTCTCCTAACCTAATTCTAGGAAAAACATGTTGACATTTATTGAATTGAATAGACTAAAAGTATAATGGTGGTAGGTTGACAGTTAAAAACAACTTTACACATACAACCAATCAAAACATTTATAATTGTCACATCAGTTAATATTTTTAATTTATGTGACAATTCTATTGTTTTGGACTGTCAACCCACCGCCATTAATCTTAGAAACTAACAAGTATGTTAAAATGGATATATATTTAGCTTGGAAAGAAACTTACCATGATAAATCCATGCCGTAGTGCCAAATAATCAACTCTACTAATAGATCCAAAGAATTGTCTGAAGAAGCAAACCTATTTAAGCAGAAGCATTGAAATTAAGATTGTAACTAACTTAATTTTGGTTTAAGTTAATTAATCATTTAATGAATGTGTACTAATATCGTGTAACAAAAGTAATTTCCATACAATCCATAATGAAATGGGTGACTTGGTCCACATGCTCAAGTGCCTTCTTCCAAATGTTGTATCCCTTGCAAACCTAAACCTCTCAGGATCTGTACAAAAACACAAATTCAATTGAAAATATGAGCAAACATTTGACTTTAAGATGAATGAACCTATAAAATTTGAGAAATTATATTGTTATAAAATATACATTAGAATATCAAAATCATACGTTACCTAAAATAATTATAACTTATTATTTGACAAGATAAGATAATCACAAATATAAATAAACCATTATTTTTACAACCTTTAATTATTTATCATTAACTAAAATTCAAGTCAAACTTTATCAGCACGTGAAATTGTCACTACGTGCAAAGATAACGATGGAATTGTTTTTAATAGAATTTTTTTTATGTGAATTGGACACTTATAGTTATCCAAAATCTTGACAAATTTTAAGTCTCGACGTTGATTATCTATTAAAGAGATTCTCATATTGATCTATATTGATCGTATGATAATTTTACTGATGAGTCAACTTCTTACAAAAGACAATTTTCATCAATAATGATGAAATTTACCAAAAGATACAATGCAATTTTTCAATAAAAAAACGCAGCCTCGTTTTTATATCAAGGATTTGTTAGGATGTACTGCATGTTTAAGTTATCAACTAGCATAAGATTTATAAAAGTGTTTGATATTTATTAACAAAGTTTAAGAACACTCTTCAAAAAAAAAAAAACAAAGTTTAAGAACATAAAATTGTTTTTAATTTATTTTTATAAATAAATATTTTTTATATTATTTTTTCATAAGCCAGATAAATATTTTAGGATAGCTTTATGAAATAAATTTATAACTTACAAAGGTTATTTAACATTTATTTATCCTTTATTACTGATCTAAAGTTTTCACCTTGTCTAATGATGATTAAACTTCGTTGGGGGAATCAAACTAATTTTTTTCGTATATAGTCAGAGATCAAATTCTAACCACTTATTTAAATAATCAAATCTTTTATCAATCTGTCGTCTTCTGAGAAGTCACTTGGTTGAGAGTTTCTCTCTTCAAGCTCGAGAAACTCGGTTCGAGTTCCAACACCAGGTAAATCTTTTATCAATTCAACTAATTCATTGTGATACTTCCAACACAATAGGTACAATTTTAAAAAGGGTTTTTCTAAGTTGCACATGTTAAAACAACTAAAATAAGCAAATTTTTATTGAAAACCAACAATTAATTATTAAAAAGTTATATATTTAATACAAAATATATAAGTTCCAATGTAAAGTTACTATTTTAAACTTCTTAACATGTGCAAATTTGCATATGATAGAAAAACCCTTTTAAAAATGAATGAAAAAAACAAAAAATTATCTATCCCTATCCCAACCAAAACCTAAAAGTCAATATAACGCATCTAAAATAGTACTTTTTTTTTAAGAATCTAAAATAGTACTCCTATCGACCTGAATATTATTGGAATATATATTTTTTTACGAATTATAGGAATAGAAAATTATTTAACATAGCAAAGCAAGTCAATTTTAATTTTATATGTTATATGACAAATAATGCTTTTGCCAAGTTGCTTTCAAAGTAAACACATAATATGTCATCATTGACATTTTTTTTATCAAGTGGTCGATACAAAATTGTTTTAATTAACTTAATTAAAATAATCAATGAAGTTGAGAAATTTTGAAATGTTACCATTATGGAATTGATATTCAACGGTTCTTGTTTCATCCTCCCATTTCTTCCACCTCCTCATCTGAAGCAAATTGAGAATTTAGGTAGAGACAAAGAAAAGAAGAGTCTTGTACGTAATAAAAAAAAATTATAATAGAAAATATCTTAGATGAGTTGGAAAAAAATGCATGGAATTTAATAATACCTTGAATCTTCCCAAAGCTAGTGTTATTATACATTGTAGAATATGAAATATTGCCAGCACAAAAATGAATATATGGAGTTCGTGAATTCCATATGCAGAAACCAAAGCAACTTTACCCTACAAATGCAAAATTAACCCATCAAGATTACTAATATTTTCAAAAGTAACAAAAACATTCACTATATATTCTTTTTGTTGAAACATGATTTTGAATGAAATTGATTTTATAAAATTAGTTTGCATGTTACAAATTATTGTGAAGCAAAGTAGTTTATTTTAAATAATTTTGATCAAAATAATTTAGACTTTTTTTTTTATAAAAAAGTTAACACTTTATATCATTAGTAGAGAGTGTATTTTAAAAGATTATAAGATAAATAATAAATTATAAAATTTGAAGGTAACAAAAATAAACTCGTGTTGCAATGACACAATATGTAACGAAACAGAAGCAATGTCTCGACCCTTGATATTGCAGAGAATCATGGTCAAATGTGGCATATGTGGTCTACATCGCACTCGCGTTACAGTTTTGGCAACATTAGAAACCAATATATCACAGTCTAGATGATAGTCGCGAAATTTATTTAATACCTTGACTATAAACTCAACTTGTAATTTAAAACTCTAAGGGTTTAATCTTACCTTATCAGCACATTGATCATATCCTTTTGTAGCAAGAATTCGCCGAGGTGTAGGATCAAAATATTCCAAGAGTTTTCGATCATGGTTTTCACTATCAGAATTTTCATCATCAGATGCAGTTTTTGTCTTTGGAGTGGAACAAGGATGCCAAGTTGATCCAACTTTTTTTGATATGCATATTTTAGAAATATAATCTTGGAACACAGTTAGGAGCAAGGATATGAATCCCATCAACATAAGCTCTGAAAAATTAAGCTAAAATTTAAAAATTTAACAAACATTAAAATGAAAAATTTAACAAAAATTAAAAAAGCTAAGTACCTCCTTTGACTTTTTCTAATGCTTCATAAAGAGCATTTTTGTGTTTCTTCTTGAACCACTGCAATTAGAACAAAACCATTTACAAGGAAAATATTAGAGATTAGAAGCATGGAAGGAACAAAAAGAGAAATAACATTATGTAATATTACCGACATGTTGCTTGACATGTGTCTGTGTCTGAGTGTCTGACACTGCTACAACATGAACACCGAAGCATAGACACGCAAAATTCTATTCAATTATTTTTATTTTCTTAAATTATTATCGGCGTCTATATTTTGATGTCGTGTCTGTATCAAGCTTTATAGATAATTAATATTTGAAACCCTTTTGTATAGAATGAACCATATCCTTAGCTTACCTTGCCAATAGCATGAATAATATGTTCAATAAAGATTGAAATAGCAAGCAACACAAAACACACAACTGCAACAGCCCAAGTTGGTGTTTCTTCCAAAGTTCTTTCATAAACTCTCTCTTCAGCCATACTTTTGTTTCTTAAATTTTTGCAACAATCAAAAGAAGGTAGAAGAAGAAACTTGAAAAGATTATATAGGTGTCTATAGAAAAAAGCACTATAGTTTATATATTACTATGCATTGGTTTGTATATAAGTAAAATAAGAGGGGTATATATATAGGAAATTAAAAAAGAATATGGAAGACTTAGCATGGTTGAGAGGGAAGAAGGCAACACAATTTGACACATTCATACGTAAATTAAGATGAATGGTTGGTCAAACAAGTAAAATGCCACATGAGACAGCTACAAAACAAGTCAACTATCATTTTTTTAAGATTACAAGAGAAACACATTTTTAAGACAATGATGAGACCGTTCTTCATCTTATACATTTCAAATAATTGTTTGCAGATTTGATTTTTTATTAAACAAGATATGTAAGTGCATCTTTGAATATTAATTTCTGAAGATGTGTGGGATTCAAATAAGAGGTAAATTCGCTCTTAACGAATATAAATCATATAAATTTTCAAACTTAAGAACAAGGTCTTTTAGATTGATTTATTTAAGTTTATCTATCGAGATAAGTATTTGTGAGAATATTTGAAAGAATTTATGAGTACGATGACATGTGTATATACTAAATTTAACTTACTTTCATAAGTTCTCTAAAATAGCTTATGAAAACAATTTATAGTTTATACAAAAGTAATTTAACTATTAATATTTTCTCATTTGTTATAGCAATAACTTATACATAAACGCTTACCAAGACAAACCGAAACTCTTATTCTATAAACTAAAAATTAATTTGTTTATCCAAATAAGACCTAGTTAAAGATACATGTATTATCTTATGAAAAGGGTCTCAAGTATTTTATTGTAATAGTATACTATCTCAATGTATTTGTTGAAATGTAAATCACTAATAATTGAGTTAGTTGGTTATTGCTAAATACAAAATTTTGATATAAGGTCAACTGGTAATTGCTCCTATAGATAGCTTTATTTTAAATGTTACTGCCAGGTGGAGATTGAGGATGCCTCAGACGTTGATGTTTGTTCTTCCTTTTGTTGTTGTTTTTCTATAATGATTATAGTAATAGTAATGTACGCCTTAAGACTTTTGTAGCCAAACTTTCATTTTTCTATATTAGAATGAACATAAGAGAAGTGTAAACTTTAACATAAGAGAAGAGGAAAATGTAATTCAAACTTCTCTTAAGCAAGTGAAATATGATTTTTTTTCTTTCCAACATATTTTACATAAAAGATGATGAAAGTGTATATTTAACATAAAAGGAGAAGACAATGCAATTCAAACATGAGCTAAGTAATTTACTCTATATAATTCATTATTTTACTAGCTTTACAAAATATGATTCACTAAACAATCCGTTCAATATCCATGCTAAGATGTTCAAAATAGTAATTTTGTTTTGGAACTTATACGACTTTCTAAATAAAATAGTAGTATTACTTTCATATTTTTTAGGGTTAATAGTGTTTTACTCCCTTTAATATAAGTCATTTCCGGGTTTGTCCCCTGTAAAACAAAATTGGATTCGGTCTTTGTAAAATATTTTTGTTTCAAAATACCCCCCTAGGTCATCTAACTGTACAAAATCGATGATATGACAGGGGGTAAACTGAAATTTGCTCAAATTATCAGGAGGTAAACCCCAATATTTGCTCAAATTACATGGGATAAACTGAAATTTTCTCAAATCACAGGAGGCAAAATTTTCCATGAAGGTCCAAAACCAAAAATAAATAAAAAAAATACAAGGACGAAAACCAAAAAAAAAAATTAAAGGGTGGAAAACCGGAAATAGCCTATATTACAAGAGGTAAATCACTATTAACCCCTTTTTTTGTCTTAGATGAAGTGATAATCCACTAAAATTAAACTCACATACAACTGTGAGGTCCCGGGTTTGAACCCGGGTCACGACGTCCGGCCTTGCAATTTCAGCATTTGCCAGTTGAGCTAGGACTTACATACCTATTAACCATATTTTCTACCGTAATTTTACGTATATGCATTGATCCGCTTATTAAAATTTCTGGATTTGTCCCTGACCGGTGATTAATTAGATATCGCATGTCGCAATTAAAAGGAGTGTCTATGTATAATTAGTGGTGCTTGTTTGTTTGCGCTGTAAGCCACCGCTACCACAAGTTTTGATCCCATTTCACCATATTATTGAAATACTATTAGTTCTAGCTTCTTGCTAAACGTGACTAATTCACCTTGATTTTGTTAACTTCCAAACACATGCTTAGTGATGTGAAATATATTGAGAAATAAAAAGAGGCTTGTGGTCCACAAAAAATGTATTCATCCAATGGTAAAGAAGAGAATAAAAGAACATACGGATTCTAGATAGATCAAATAAACACATTTTGAAGACCGATTACTCCACAAATCCTACATTAAAGTCACTCAAGAGTTTCTAATTTGTGTATTTTTCTTCATATAAAATAAGCTGCTTTTGTATTTTAAGAGCTTTTTTACAAATTTGTTTGACCCAACTTCTTCTTATGAGAAGAGAAGCATAAAGAACCTGGCTGGCCAAACACAGACACAGTCATAACAATAGTATAGTATTTTCAAAGTCGTATGTATCACGTTTTTTATTGAAGAATATAAAAACTCTTACTATTTTTCTATTTAGGGGAAAAATTCTTACTATTTTTATTTTCATTCAATGGTCTAAGAAATTAAACAAATTGAATTCTGAAAAGTATAATCCTTAGGAAAATGTATTTGTCTTGAAAAGTTTAATTAAACAAATTATTGATCAAAGTGATGTAAACCAACGGTTGTTGACGGAAACAAATTCGTTAATTTCCATTGAATATGACCCCTCTTGAGCTTAACGTAAACGGTCCATCTAAAAAACAAATGTACATCATCATTTTAGGATACCCAAAATTTAAGTTATCTAATAATTGATTTCGTCAATTTTCTTTAAAACTAGAGTATTAATATGCACAGCGTGCCAATACTTTCCTTTTCAAGGTAATTGCGATCAATTTAAGAGATTAATTTCTTTAAATCTACGTGTTTCATATGCATCAATAAAGAATCAAACTATCACCCTAAATCTACATTAAATATGTAAGGTTTTTTATAACTATGTTTTAAAAGTCGAGTACTCAAAATCTTAAAAGTACAAAAAAAATATTATATTTTCAATACAAAAATTTTACTTTTGAATTCTTTAAATTATGTCTTTATGCCACAAGTTAGCAAGACATAAATTAAACTAATAATTTTTGTTAAGAATTGGGAACAACTCAAATAAGGCATTTCTTATAAGAAGAAGTGAATAATGAAGTTAAAAATTTGCAGTCAGTCAAGTGTGAGTCTCACAGTATATGACCCAAATCCCAAAATCACACTTTTGCTTCCCCACCAAATCGAACCATAATTTTGATACAAATTGTTGGAGCAACAACTTATAACAAAAGTAAATAAAATGATGAAACACAATGTTTAGTTACAAAGTTCATGCAAATATATCTACGTCTATGTTGCAATAATACTTCTAAATCGTCCCTCAAAAAAAAAACTTCTAAATCGTATTGCGGGACTTGGCAAAAAAACATTAAATTTCTCTTCAAAGTATTGTCATCTAAAGCACTATTGCTTTAAATTTTATCGTATTGTGATAATATTAAATCTTTAAAATTGTGATACTGAATTATAAAAAAGAAATTGATTGATATTTTTGAATTCTTAAAAAAAAAATATCAATCCATAAATTTAAAAGATTAAGTTACCACCAACAATGAATTTGAATTTGTTCAAGTAGTCAGAAGTTTAATTTCTGACTCATGTGTATGAAAAAAAAATCTAGTTGAAAGGGAAGAACTCACCTTATGTGCTCCACAAGTTCTTCGACGGAGATTAATCACAAGCAATGAAAACTTCGTATCAATATCACAGTTACAATAAAAAAGTTTTCAACGATTTTTTTGTGCAAGTACAATTTTAAAGATGAAAATAGTGATTCTAACAACATCATTTTTAAGAAATCCACAATACTACAATTTCTAAACTAAATGCTGAAATACCATGTGCAACTTCATAAAAGACAAAGATTTCGGATAAAATTTTAAATAAAACAAAGATGAAGGACTACAAGTCACAATGATATTATAACCTGTATTATATATTAAACAATAAATACAAGGTAAAATTACATTCAAATGTCCTTTATATTAACATAAAATTTCAAATTTATCATTTTTGTAAAAAAAAAAAATCAAATTCATCATTTTTGTAAAAATAAAAATAAAAAAATAAAGAAGAAATTTGAACCATAAATTAAGTCAAGAGAACTCAAGAATTTTTTTTTTTTGAAATTAAACTAAACAAACTCGAGAAATTTGAACCATAAATTACTATCAAAAGTCTCGCATGGAAGAAAAATTAAAGCTGGAAATGCATAGATCTAATATGATTCTTGAGACAGACCAAAATGAAAATTTGTACAAAAGCAATATCATGGTAAATATAATGTCCTATCTTTAGAGCACACACAATCTCATGATAGACATCATTGGTTCTTTTTTCTAAAAAAGCTGCTCCTTCTTATCATGCCACCATCTCCAGCTGCAGTTAAAAATACACCAAAAGTATTAGTTAGCAGTCAAAAGATCTGGGCATCTTCATATGCCTTTCACATGCAGATTTTTAAAGTATGAGTGATGACGAGTCTGGGTCTGGTTAGATCGAGTTTGACATAACTTGTTGTCGAACTCAATCAATTTAGTTTGATTTGGAGTGGATCGATCTGTATTTGTGAATACTCCTAACATAATTTCGAGAATTATAACTTGGTTTTGAGAAAAATAAAAAATAACTTTTGATTTATGAGAAAACTAACTCGAGTTTACTCCCACTTTGAACCACCATTACAAAATTCATTGTTTATAATAATTTATTTTTTTTGTCGGATAGTTTAGTGGTTAAAAGTTCACTGCTTAAGGTGAATAAGTAGGGTGTTTAAAGTTCGAACCCCGACTCCTACATATATTATGCAATGTTCCTACGAACTGAGTTAAGTTTACTGAGTTAATTGATTAGATTAGAATTAAACTTACCAATAGTAATCCCATCTAGGTCTAACTTTCCTCATACGATTTTCACCATGTGGATAATCAGTTTCAGATCTTCTTGCATTTCTGAAAGCACAACATCCAATAGAATATATTCCTATAAGAAAAACAAGAATAACAACACTAAGAACAGAAACTTTGTGCCAATCTGTTCTTATGTTTTCAAGTACACCAGCTTTGCAAGAATCACAATCATAGCATAGTAAATTTGGTGCATTGTTCCAACGGTAGCAATCAATATCTTGATCCACCAATGTTGTTTCCATGTTGAAGTTGCATGTTGTTGGTGGTTTACAACATCCAGACTGCATTTATTCAACAATTTCATAAATAAATTAATCAAACCAAATTTTCTTATAATTTGGAAAATGAGCACTATGATTGAAGTGATTGGTGAGAAATTTAGAGCAAACTGAATTTTTTACATAAACCTTAATGATTATGAAGAAATTTCGGGGTCAAAGATATAATTCTAAATTGTGGTCTACAATCGCAATTGCAGCAACAATGTAACAATTATAGTCGTATCGACTTTATGTTTTTGCATTTTACCTCGACATAAATGTTAGCATAAACCATGTTTTTGTCTAAAAGTATATTTCCAAACGGATAAAAATGTGTATTTTTCTAAAACTATACTTTCGAAGTATACGTGGGGTGAAAAAAGAAATCTCCTCTTTGAGCAAACAAGTAGAAGAAATAAACATGAAAAGCTCAAATGACATTAATTTGAACCCAAGAAAAGAATAATTATTATTGAAACTAGGAAATTTCTCTTTAGGCTATTCCAATTTCTCATAAACTTTCCCGACCGGCACTAAAGTACCGTTCGACTCTCCAACGACAGTTTAAGTGTGTTTCGGCACTTTTGAGAGCAGTGCAATCACTTTCTTAAATTAGTATAACTGATTTAAAAAGACTTCTCAAACGGTAGTTAACTGCAGCTAATAGTATTTTGGTCTTTAGAGGGTGGCTGGGAGGAAAAAAATGGAAGCATAAAGAGCAATTTTCATACCTGAATTGGAGACAAATCCCTTTGCATATAATCAAGAGAGGTCCAAGAAGCAAGTTTTGAACAAGTATTAGACCCCATAATACAACTCTTAATAGTACTCCAATATTGATGATCTTTAATCCTTTTCTTCAACCAAGGTGAATAATTTTGAAGATGATACTCCATATAAGTTCTACCAGGCACTTCAACACCCCCACCTTGAGTAGTCACAACAAATCCAAATATAGTCAAACCAATAATTGTTCCTATAAGTAACAACATAACCACCAAATAAACCCAAAGTGCCCATGCCACATGAAAACATGCTCCTATGAAACCAACTAGTGAAATCACAAGAACAATAAATCCTATGATTAAAAGTGGTTCTTGGAAGAAATTTTCACATGCTGTTGTGCTCCTTGAAATCCATAGTCCTGCTCCTATTATTGGTATTGATGCTAAGAGTGTGAAAAAGTTCAAGAATCCAATCACTGAGTTGCTAAATCGATGCATCTCTCTTAATTTCTCTATCTATTTTTCTTTGGTTCTTGTGAAGTTACTCTTACTTTATAATAAACTTTGTGATAAATAAAAGAGGGACATTGAATTAGTATATATGCACTTATTCTATTTTGTTAAATTATTGTGTCACTTGCATAAAGTTTTGAGAATTTCAATATACTTCTATTCTTTCAATTTTTTTATCAATGTTCTCTTTCTTGGACTAGGTTATTCTTGAAACTTTATTTTATTTGATAATAATAATAATAAAATAATAATGATAATATCACTATATATAAAAAAAGTTACTTCTTATTCTTAGCTTAACTAGTAAGATATTCTCAATTTTTGAGTGGTTCTCTTCTATGCCTATCCGATAGGAATATAATCAAATCAAAGAATTAGTATCAATATTACAAAGGAACTTTTATGGGGTAGAGATGAATCATTGGAAAAAGTTTAATATGTTGGATGGAATAGAATTTTTGTCAATTGAGAAAAGAAGTAGAGGCCTAGGACAAAACATTAATGTATGCCTAATGAGTATGGTGAGGAATGGACAAAGATCCTCTCCATTTATAAAAATAAATAGAAGAAGCAATTTGGAGAGAGATAGAGACATAAAATAGGTAGTGGGTCCTACTATTAAGTGAGTCTCACTATCATTAATTACTTTTTACTTTGTTGTGTATCCTTTATCTCTTCAAATAGTAGAAATGGAGAGGGTGATAAATGGAGAGGATCTTAACTCGGTGAGGAATCATAATAAATATAAATTACTTAAAAAAAAAATACTAAATATAGCATGAGATGAGGATCAACAAATACAATACAATATGCACACAAAGCATCTTTTTCTGGAGTGTAACTTTGCTCAGCAAATTTGGAATTGGTTGCGATCCATTATGAATATCAACTTCAACCTTACTTCTTTTATGGATCCTCTGAAAACTATTGATAGAAACTGGTCCGCCCAATGCAAGGTTGTCATTCTAGCGGCCATTATCAGTTGTTACAACACCCTTTGGTTCTGCAGAAACCAAAAAAGATATCAAGACAAGATCATCAACATTAGAACGGCAAAGAATTTGATTATATCTAGCACGAACATGTCTGGTAATCTTACTCCTCTTTCTTCACGAGCCTCGATGTCTGAATTTGTCATTCTAAAACATTTTGATGTTAAAGTTAAACCTCCTGAACCTCAAATCATCAAAGAAGTAATTTGGGCACCTCCCATTGCAAATTGGGTGAAGTGTAACTCAGATGGTGCATCTATAGGTTGTTCTAGAGTTGTAGCCTGTGGAGGAGTTTTTAGAAACTCCAATTCAGACTTTCTAGGAGCTTTTGCAGTTAATCTTGGAACCTCTAATGCTTTATGCTCAGAACTTATAGGTGCTATGTTGGCCATTGAGATAGCTCACAGAATGAATTGGCGGTACCTTTGGTTAGAAACTAATTCAATGTTAGTTTCCTTGGCTTTCAAGTCTTCCAAAGTGGTCCCTTGGCATTTACAAAACAGATGGAACAATTGCATTCATCTCATCTCTTCCATGCATTTCTGTCACTCATATTTATAGGGAAGGAAACAAATGTATTAACATTCTTGCAAACATTGGTCTATCTACTGCTTCTCATGTTTGGTTTTCTCAACCTCCTGATAATATTAGAGCAGACTTAGTGACTAATAAGTTAGGTTTACCTAACTTTAGAATTGCTTAACCTTGAGGGTTTTGGTTTTATGTCCCCCTCTTTTTTGTTTTGTTCCTTTTCTTTATCTATATATCTATTTTGGGGTTGCAGCAGCTGCTGTAATCTCCTTTGCTTAAAAAAAAATAAAAATATATGCACACAAAGCATCATTACTAAACATATACATATACATGATGCAAGACACATTATTCATTATTCAATACAAGACTCGAGCTACAACTACCGTGGTCATCATTGCATACTTTGACGTTTGCTCGCCCCACTACGACTTGACACAATGATACATAACATGCTAACTAAGGTGTGTTTTGATTTTATTTTTTTTGTTTTTTGGGAGTTTGATTGAGCAACTTGGATGATCAAGATTGAGAAGGAAGAAAAAAATTTGGATGCTTAAGGATTTTTAGTCGGCACATATATAGAAGAAGAATGAAGTTTACGTGTACAATATATGAAAAGCAAGAGGGTTCTCAATAGTAAAAACTGAGGAAAGAAGGTACGAATAGAAATATGTGAAATGATAGCAAGTAGAGTCTGCAGTGGCAGGCCCAAAATAAATAGATTAGTATGGTCAAATGTCGCGTCATTTTTCGGAGATCAAACTATTTGGTTAGCGTTTGACTCACTAATTTCATTTCACGATTGAACTTTTAATTTTTAAAAGAAAGTGGAAAAAAGTTCGAATTACCACTATTTTTAGAGATTTAGGGTTCGGGGGTTAGTTATATTTAAGGAAGGTGTTAGCACCCTAAATATTCGTAGTACTCTACGAGAACCTCTTGATTTTATTTAATGTTTTGGCTATAACTTGCTTTCTTTTGAAAATGGAATCAAATGGTGATTAAAAGAAAAAGAACATTTTTATTTACATTTTTATTGATTTGGAAGGACATGATCATTTGCCTACGTATCAGTGAGGGATCAAAACCTCGTAGTTCGGGGTAGAAATTACCGTTTTATTTGTTTGGTGTTTTTTATTGGTTTTGAAAAAAGTTTAAAATAAAGAGCCAAGTGGCAAATATGAATTGGTTTGTATTTTTTAATTTGAAAGAAAATAGACTCAGAGTATGATTAAATGGATTGAAATTTGATTAAGAAAGAAATAAAAAAGGGAATCACTTGATTTGAGAAATCAAGGTTTATTATGAAAATATTTTTTTGTGAAGTTTTAGTTATTTGCATGTTTTTGAATATTAATTAAAACATAAAAATAAAACTAACGTGACAAGAAAATAAAAGCGCGAGGAATTTTCGTAGTGACTTTGGATCACCCCAAAAACCCTTTTCTAGCCTAATATTTTTTGCATTTTTTGAATATATAAAAGCGGAAAAATAAATAAAATAAATACATATGCATGATTTTTTTCTCATTTATAATTACATTGGACCTAAGTACATTCTAATTGTGAATAAATAAATGACAAAAATTAAAATGCTAACTAGAAACAAAACGAAATGCAAAAATGCTAAAAACAAATAAAATGCAACAAAATAAAAGAAAGGGACAAAATTCCGAAGGAACTTTTCCGAAGGGACTTTTTTCGAAGGGACAGAAAAAAGAGGGAGAAGAAAAGAATAGCTCGTCAACACAAGATAAATGAGGGAGAAGAGAGAAAAGTTCTTTGACAACTCAAGAGAACTTTTGGTGTGTGAAATTGTGAGGGATGAGGGCTCTATTTATAGGTGGGGAGGTTGATGAAAATGGAAAATTGGTTTAATGGAAATGATGGACAATTATGGTGAATTTTGAAAAAGGAATGTTAAAGTTGACACTTGACTTGAAAATTTTTTTTTGGACCTTGGACATTTTAGTTTGGACCTATTCTAAATAACCTAAAAAAAACAAAATAAAAATAAAATAAAAGGTGGAAATAAAATAAAATAAAAACTAATAAAAATAAAAATAAAATAAATAAAAAAGACTAATAATAAAATAAAAAAGCGGGCCCGAAAACGAACCTACCTCTCTGCCGAAATTTTATTTGAAAAGTCAAAGAATATTCCGGGTCAAATGGCGTGTGAAAGTGGGATCTTAGGTCAAAAATTGGGGTATGACAGATGCCCCTATTTAAGTTTCTTCGTCCGGAAATTTGAAGATGGAATCTTTGATTTGACGAGCGAAGAGACTTAAATACAAAGTACACCATTTTTTACCTAAGATGCTATGAATGCTTGTGATGCAATTATGAATGCAGGACGGCGAAGATGATTTATCCACTATCGTATCGGTTTGGAACAATAGTTTAATGGAGACAAAACTTTTTAGTGACACCTCTTGACCAAACATGCTGGGGATGGCACTTATGAGAGAATGACAGGTAAATGCAAAGTTGTTCGTTAGTTAGAACTGGCCACTTGGCATATGGTAAAAAGGTGAATGCATAAATGCAAGTTGTCCGTTTTTTGAGACTGACCACTTGAAATATGATAAAAAGGTAAACTCAAGTTGTCTGTTAGTTAGGACTGACCACTTGAAACAATAAAAGTTGTCTGTTAATTAGGACTGACCACTTGAAACATGATGAAAAGGTAAACTCAAGTTGTCTGTTAGTTAGGACTGACCACTTGAAACATGATAAAAAGGTAAATTCAAGATGTTCGTTAGTTAGAACTTGCCACTTGAAATGATTGATTAGTGATATCTCTTGACAAGACACACTAGGGATGTCACTTTTGAAAGGGTTCAAGCTGTTCGTTTGTTGGAACTTGCCACTAGAAATGATTGATTAGTGACATCTCTTGACTAGACACATTGGGGATGATACTTTTGAAAGGGTTCAAGCTGTTCGTTTGTTGGAACTTGCCACTTGGAATGATTGATTAGTGACATCTCTTGACCAGACACACTAGGGTTGACACTTTTGAAAGGGTTCAAGTTGTTCGTTTGTTGGAACTTGCCACTTGGAATGATTGATTAGTGACATCTCTTGACCAGACACACTGAGGATGACACTTTTGAAAGGGTTCAAGCTGTTTGTTTGTTGGAACTTGCCGCTCGAAATGATTGATTAGTGACATCTCTTGACTAGACACACTGTGGATGACACTTTTGAAAGGGTTCAAGTTGTTCGTTTGTTGGAACTAGCCGCTCGAAAAGATTGATTAGTGATATCTCTTGACCAGACACACTGGGGATGACACTTTTGAAAGGGTTCAAGCTGTTCGTTTGTTGGAACTTGCCACTTGGAAAGATTGATTAGTGGCATATCTTGACCAGACACATTGGGGATGATACTTTTGAAAGGGTTCAAGTTGTTCGTTTGTTGGAACTTGTCGCTTGAACACAATGATGAGTGAGGACCGAACTCAAGGGGTCCGGCCACACAAAACTCTGGGTGACTGATGCAACCATGTATGAATTGATGTTGTGTATATGTTGTGTATGCACGAATGTATGAATACGTGAAAGTATTAATGTATGATTGTATCAATGTATGAATGTAACTTGTATGGATGTTTGTACGACTTTGTATGACTGTAAAATTGTATAACTGTACGACTGTATAACTGTATATGACAGGTGTACTTGATGAAACGAGACAATACAAGTAAGATGGGAGGAAGACTGACATCGTAGTACAAACACTCGGCAAACTTTTTTGGAGATGATACTATTGTGAACAAATTGAGTCGTTGATGGGGTGAAGTTCGGCACAGAGTAGCAACTGATGCCTCTTGGGGATAAAGCCCATTGTTGACCAAAAGTCTGGAAGAAGTCACCATTTGTAAACCGACGCAGAGTATCCCTCCATTTGAAAAATCCCTAACTTTTGCCTGGACCGCCCTTTCAAGTTTTCAGTCCACCGGGAGTATATTCCGTTATTATGCCCCTAATTTTTGCCTGGACCGCCCTTTCAGGTTTTTAGTCCACCGGGACGCTCTCTATTGCCTAAGCCACCTTTTCAGGTTTTTCGCTTAGCGAGCTCTTTTTTTTTTTTTTGGTATCTCTGGATTGTGACAGCATCTTGCTCAAAGCAGAGGTCCTTTCCATAATGCTTAGCCATGTTTCTCTTTCGGAATGTAACCGTTCTCGAGGCGGATGCTGATGTACGCTTCACCTACTCACGAGTTCAAAGAGAGTGTGTTGTTCACACTTTTCAAAAGATGTAAAAACAGTTTTGTATTTTGAAAATTTTTGCTTGAAGTATTGCCATTAAAAATAGAAGAAATTTTGCAAATAGAATAAATGAGAGTTCCAAATAAATGGGCACATGCTCAAATTTGATGAATTGAGTGGTGACCTGCCAATGGCATGGCTCCACGGATCTTTGAAAAAATTTGGAAAATGGTAAATATAATGGGGAGGTACATTGAACACAATAACCGTTATTCTCCCTAACAACTTTGAATTACCCATGTTCCGAGTCTTTGATTTGTAGATGCTTCAAATCGGAGGTCCTTTGACAGCTGGGGTGCCCCAAATGGATTGTGTCTGACTGATGCAGTTACTTTTTCATGATCCTTAACTTTTGCATAGATCGCCCTTTCGGGTTTCAACCTATCAAGATAATCATTTTTGTTTTTATGTCTCTAATTTTTGCTTGGACCGCTCTTTCGGGTTTTCAGTCCACCGAGACGCTCATTTTTGCCTAAGCTGCCTTTTCAGATTTGCGACTTATCGAGCTTTTATTTTTGACAGAGTATTTCTTGACTGCACCGGCATTCATAGGACATGCGATTTTATCACCATCCGTAGTCATAAGAGTCATTGCACGCGGGCCTTCATGGTTAGGCGTCCGCTTGTCCCCTGGAGCCTGGTTGGAAAGATAGTACCTTTTTGGGCACAAAGTCTGCTTCTTGAAAGTCACGGGGACGAACCTTCTTATTGGAAGTTTGTTTCAACCTCCTTTGATATAGTTGTACAGGGTCGTCAAACATTTAAATTCAATCAAGCTTGGATTTCAGCCAGACTCCTATTGACGGGACTTCTGCCTCCACGGGAAGCATGACCTTCACCCTAAGCTAAAGCGCTTTCTGAGAGATGGAAATGCCTAATCAAGTAGCCAAGAATCATAGATTTCGGAAGGGGAAATTAATTTAGGAAGGATCCGATACCAAGTGAC
>Ga0315913_1002798_pt1 | contig 20708 bp, 10 predicted proteins | sample MpolsnodulesMG_FD_207736 | JGI IMG/M metagenome (GOLD analysis project Ga0315913, IMG submission 207736) | Medicago polymorpha root nodule microbial communities from Los Angeles, California, United States - small nodules | ecosystem: Host-associated > Plants > Roots > Nodule | place: USA... | reverse complement strand
GGAGATGCCACAAGACACAAGTATCCTCTCAGTCATACATAGCCTTCAAAGAATAATCTTTGTTCAGCCCCTTTCAAGCAATTATCCAAATCAAATTGACCCTCTTGACAAATCTAGTTCTGTAAATGTCCATTGATTTGACAATTGACATGAATGTACATTATTAAGTAAGTACTGATTCATCTTCAAGAGTTCACCCAAACACTTCAACAAAAATGAGTTCATTACCCACTGATGCTTTCAATATGAGAGTCACAGAAGATGGAAATCTTCATCTTGAAGATATTCACAAATATTACTTTTTATTTTTACACCAATGTTTCAGATGCATAAATAGCATACTTTATTACATTCTTCTGATTTTTATCTAATGTTGTAGAGTATTGGTTATGCTAATTTAGCAAAACTTGATCCTCAATATGGCTTATGTAGGTATCTAACTTTAGTCGTCTATATTAATATACTACTACAACTACTGTTTCAACTATAGTATAAAATGCAATGAGTTTTTATAGTATGAATATTTTCTAATATGAATTATTTATTTGATTGGTCTTCAGACACAAGTGTGGTTCCTCCTCTTATCTATGCTGTGATGGGGAGTTCAAGAGAAATTGCAATTGGACATGTAGTTGTAGTGTCACTACTGCTATCTTCCTTATGTCACAAAGTGGTTGATCCAGATTTAAATCATGATGAGTACAAAAATTGATTCATTGTTGCAACCACAATTATTCCAAAACCATTTTGCTGTGGAAATGGATTCTGTGAGTTGTACTCCAAAACCATTTTGCTGTGGAAATTGATTTTTTTTTTTTTTTAACAATGCTTATGTGCATGTTATTTCTATAACAAATGATAACATAAAAGAAGTGTGGTTTGTGTTGATAAATGAATATACTATCAATTTAGTTCCCATACTATTACTCTCTCTTTAACTTAGTTGCTAACCTATATACATATACTAAATAATCCCTAGAGTATATAAATTCTGTCAATTTAGTTCTCAAATATATACCTTAGTAACATAAGTAAACCATCTGAGACCAAAAAGGGGATTAGAGGCTCTATGAATACAATGAGTTATATAACAGGTTTCAGATATATCGAATTCAGCAGTTAATGATTGTAATTGTTCATTGTAACTTCTAATAAACACACTTCAGCCGGGTTTCATTTGAATTGATGAATTCTGACACAGTGAACGCATCAACCAATTTACCATACCAATTTAAATCATATTAGTACATCATGAAAAGCAAATAACATTAACTTTCATATGACCTTATCAAATAATTACCATACCAATTTACCTATTAATCCAAATTACAAGGCAATGTATAATTTCCAGTAGCACGCTCAAACAAGACACACCCATAAAAACTGACATCTCAACCTCGCCAACACCGCACACAATCATTGATTCATTGTTGCAACCACAATTATTCCAAAACCATTTTGTTGTGGAAATGGTTTATGTGAGTTGTACTCCAAAACCATTAGATGTACTTAATAGTTTTGGCAGCAAAATGGTTTTGGCATAATTTTAAACAAAACTCATAGAAAGCAGTTCCCCAATTCGAAATTAAACTGTCAATTTAGGGTTACACAGATGCAAACACTTTCAAAGCTCAAGATGAGTTCAAACCTGTTTTGCTTTCATCATTTTGCTATTTGTTGAGTTTGAATGGTGATGATGATGATGAAATGACGGTGATGATGATGAAGATGATTGCGCAAAGGATGATGATGATGATGATGATGAATGACGGTGGTGAATGACGGTTATGGTGATGAACGACGGTGTTCATGATGAGATTGCTTCTCCGGTGGTGATGATGGAGAACGACGGTGATGGAAACGGTGATGGAAGATTCCGGTGGTGTTGATTTTCGCGGTGATGGAACGTTTGCCTCAAATTCACGTTTTGTTTGATTTTTGCGTTTTGGGTATAGGAGAAGGAATTATGTTGGGCCTAATGGGCTGGACTTATGCATGGTGCATAAGGAATCCTTATGCATGATAACCGCACCTGAGAGTAATGTGCTTTTATTTCCCCATCAGACCATATTTGGATTGTTGAAGTTTACCAACTTTGTTTTATATTGCAAATTTGTTTCAAAAATTGCACTTATGTGTGGGAAAATTGCGAAAAATAGAGGTGTGAAATTTCACCACGTGTCATTAAGGAAATTTTATTAGAATAAAATAGAAAGTTGAGACAAAGTCTTATTATGATAGAGGTGAGGGGTTTAAGTTCAAATTTTAGGTTTTAAATTTTTCCGCAGAATGTTAATAGAATTGATTGTGTATTGAGTAGATCATTCATTTTCACTACAACAATCGAAATTTTCAAAGCTGAACATATTTGATCGTGATTTTAGGAGTCTTTGTTGGATGGAGTTGCACTGCACCTAGCACACCATTAACCCGTGGAGGTAATTAATCATAATTGTAATGAAGGTTTTCGTTTGCATTCTATTGTTGCTTATTTTATTTGATTACTACTATCATACGATTACTTTTTAAGCTTGAGTCTGACCAAATTTTAGAAATATTTTTTTGTACCTTATTATGATAGCTTTAAGAAGTAATATAGTTGAACTAAGTATTAAAACTGCAAAAGTCTATAATCATTCAACAACAGAATCACATGTTAAAACTTTATTTACCTTCTCTCTAAATTCTAAAGCATAAAAAATAACACAACAGCGTAAAATTTATACCAAAAAAAAGTAAAAGGAAACTAAAAACTCACGATTTACTTTAGAGCATTATCTTGATTTAAATTGTGGCGAATGATCATCGCATATACTATAAAGCATATAGAAAGAGCTGAATTCTTCGGTTAATATGGGTAGAAAAGTGTTGAGTTCGATGTAGGAAGATCAACACATTTGGGGTATATTTGTTTTTCTTGAACATGAAGGCCTTGAGTCAGGCGTTGAAGCAGGAAATATAAACTATAGAAAAAGAAATAAAAAGAATATTGTTGAAGCCATTGGTGTTGGTTGTTTAGAAAGATGAGAAATATTACATGTCTTGCTTGTGAAGGAAGAGGTGAGAGTGAGAAAGAGAGAAGGGGGAGGGATTTATAGTTCTTCACTCCCAAATTCAGACATCCATCCTCGCTCTCACCAGAAACCATCTTATCTTGTTGAGAGCGAAGAATGATGCATGAATTTGGGAGCAGAGAACTATAAATCCCTCTTTCGTCTCTCTCTTTCACTCTTGCCTCTTTCCTACACAACCAACACCTGCAATCTTTCTCATCCAACGATACTACCCGCACTAATGGCTTCAACCCTATTCCTTTTCTTTCTACTTCTATTGTTGATATATCCTGTTTCAACGCCTGACTCAAGGCCTTCATGTTCAACAATTAAAATGATATACCCCAAATGTGTTGATCTTGCTAAATTGAAATAAACACTCTTCCACTCATAGGAACCCAATAACGGAACCCAATAACTACATTTTTTCTGTATGCTTTGTAGCGGCTCCACCAACATCAGATGGTAGGGTTTCATGGAGCATAAACCCAACCCGCCAATGAATATTGGAGGCGGAAGTGATTGTTGCATTTAAAACGGACAATGTTATGTTCAATTAAAACCTTTTTACCTTGAAACAGATACTGTTACTGATTCAAAAAAGTTGTCGAACTTGAAAGAGGAGCAGAGTGGTGATGGTTTCATAACAATGTATGCCACACTTCTGGTTCCGGGCCATACTGACGTGTTGAACCACATTTGGAAGATTGTGGCCTCCATAGTAGATGAGATGATCATGTCCCAGGCAACTACTTCAGACCATGTTTGGATTGTTGAAGTCTACCAACTTTTTTTATATTGCAAATTTGTTTCAAAAAGTGCACTGATGAGTGGGAAAATTGCGAAAACTAGAGGTTTGAAATTTCACCACGTGTCATTAAGGAAATTCTTCGTATAAAATAAAAAGTTGATTCCAATCTATTTGAGACAAAGTATTATTATGATAGAGGTGAGGGGTTTAAGTTCAAAATGTAGGTTTTAAATTTATTCTGAGAATGTTAATAGAATTGATTGTGTACTTTGAGTAGATAATTCATTTTCACTACAAAAATCAAAATTTTCAAAGCTAAACATATTTTATTGCATTTTTAGGAGCCCTTGTTGGATGGAGTTGCACTGCACCTAGCACACAATAAACCACTTGTAAAATTAGGGATTTCCGCTTAGGTTCAATGGAAACCAAAACTGGTATATGTGGAGGTGCATAATATTCCAATAAGTGATATTTGATTTACCTTTTATATTTGTGCGTTTTCCGAACTTTGTTAAGGTGTGGTGTAAGACTTGTAGATATGACCATTCCACGTTTCTTTTTCAGCATAAATGCCATCTTACCAATATAAAAGGATTGGCTAAATTTTCATCGGTGTGCTCATGACCCACACTTACAGCCCCTTTGGAGAGTAACTCTCTAACAGTTCTGTTCTTATGACATATTTATCATCTCTTACCGTTATAGTAACAGTTCTCAATTTTCGCAATAGCCGCGGTACTATCGCTATGGATCAACACAACTTGTAATTGTTTTCCCATAAGGGAATCTAGCAAACATATTTACCAACTTGCTTCTTCACTAGCTGATGCTAGTGCTATCTTCTCAGACCCTGAAGTAGACTGAGCCAATATATTTTGTAATGATCTTATAAGATGTTCCAATCTGCATCTGTGTATCCTTTTAGGACAGCAAAAATCTTTGATAATGTAATCCAAGGTTCATGGAGTCGTAAGACCCTACCAATAGCATGTCAATGCTCATTACTAGGTCTACTAACAAATCTTCACAACATTCCCACGACACATGCAATGTCGGGTCTAGTGCAATCAATGGCATACTTAAGGTTATCAATGATGTTCTCACACTTTCACCAGTGTTCTTAAATAGTTTTTCCACCTAGATCATATGGTGTGCAAACATGTTTGCAGTCAAAGTATTTATATTTCCTTAAGATCTTCTCAACGTAGTGAGATTGATCCAAGAAAATTCTCTTTTCTGACCTGGTAATTAATATTCATAATTACATTATCTTCTCTGAGGTCTTTCATATCAAAGTTGTCAGACAACAATGATTACAGAGCATTCACAACATGCATGTTTGAACAAAATATGAGTAAGTCGTCTACATGGAGACCTATGATTGTGCAAATGTTATTATTAAATGTATAATAAATAACTTTGTCACTTTCATTCACTTTAAACTCATTTCTTATCATTAAGTTATCAAACTTTTTGTGACATAGCTCATGGACATTTTAAGACGATACACAGAGTTATCTAACTTGCAGACCTTAGTTTCTTGCCCATGGACTACAAAACATTCAGGTTGTTCCATATAGAATTCTTCTTCAAGTTCACTGTTTTAAAAAAACGGTTTTAACATCCATTTGGCATACTTTTAAATTATGAATGGCAGCAAGATCAATTAGTACCCTTATGGATGTTATCCTGGTGACTGAAGAAAAGACGTCGAAGACCCTTGGCTACAAGGCGAGCCTTGTATTTATCAATAGTTCCATTGGGTTTTATTTTTCAAAATCCATTTACAACATATTAGTTTGCAACCAAAATGAAAATCTACCAAATACTAGGTCTTGTTAGACTCTAGAGAATCCATATCATCTTTTATGACTTCTTGCCATAAGTCAGCATTCAAGGAAGACAACACTTCTTTAATGCTAGTTGGATCCTCTTCTAATGTATAAATCATGTAATCAGGTCAATACTCCTTAGCCATTAGTGCTTTCTTACCTCATCGAGGTTCTATTATTTACACCTGATGTGATGTTCTCATCATTGCTTTTGATCGTTGGATTGTGATCAGTTGCAATGCCCCCACTAGTGCCCCACTATTTTCTTAATTTAAAGGGGAATTTAATTTCATAGAAATCATCATCGTTTGATTCTATGATCACATTAACATTTAGGTCATAAAACCTATACTCTTTCATGTTAATTTCATACCCAATGAATTCATATTCATAGGCTCTATTAGTGAGTTTTACTCTCTTGGGATTTGGAATCCAAAGATAGGCCAAACAATCCCAAGTCCAAAAAATAAGACAAGATATATTGTCTTTTCTTCAAAATTTCATAGCTAGAAATTTTGTTCTTAGATTAAAGCACTCTATTTAGCAAAAATCAAATAGTTGATAAAAAAATTTCCCAACAATGAGATGCACCGCTAGAATTAAGCATGATGACAACAACTTACCCGGTAAATAGTATATTCTTTATAACCGCTTTACCGTTCATATCAAGAGAGTAAGATGCAGTTGTTTCATGAATAATTCCGTGTCATTTGTAAAAACTCATTAGAATGTGGAAATTATCTTGTGCTACTATCAATACCAAATCGCTTGATTTTCTTATTGAATTAATTTTCAATTTCACTTACAAAAACTTTGAAATTGTTAAGCGTATCACTTTTATTTCTCACGAGATATACCAAAGTATAGTCTAAATAGTCATCAATAGAAATGATAAAATATCTTTTTATATCTAGCCAAGTCATCAACAAGGTCGCATTCATCATAATGAATTAAATCTAAATATTTAGATTATCTAAATATTGATTTATGCGACTACTTGGTTATTTTTAACTTGACTACAAAAAGTCATATATTTTTTTTTATTTAAAAAATACAACACATCTCATTCTACGATATAATCTTGAATATGACCAATATGAATTGCAAAGTGCCAAACCAAATATCATGTTATTACTTTAGTTTTATTATACGGCTTAATGCATGATATTTGTTCCATATCTTAAAATGTTAACCAAAATTATATCAATAAATGAAATCAAATCATGTTTACTCAGGGCATTGAATTCCAAAATAATTCAAATGTGTCGATGCCTTGGAGTCAATTAATGTCACTTATATAAGACATTAAATTCTATAAATCAAATTGCCTTCAAAAGGTGTAACTTCAAACTAGTCCAAAAGAATTTTCTTCGCAAACATAAAGTTTCTGGACACCAAACTATCGACAAAAGGTTCAAAGAAGTTTCCTTAATTACAAGAAAACATAATAGCATGCAAAGCAATTTTGATAATTAGAAATTAGAAGAAACTTTAATTTCTACCAAAGACTTTATGCACAACTTAATTTCCTTAAAAGAAATTAATTTCCTACATAGAAATTTCTTAGACAAAAAAGTCACTCACTTAATCTTCCAAAAGGTTGATCTTTAGTATTCATAATAGTGAATTACTATCCATTCAGGTAAGCATGTAACGCGACGCTAAACCTGTTCTTACACTTTATCGTGTTCTTTTAATCGGAGTACTTCTATAGCCCTTTTATCCTTGTTGTAGTTTACAACAAACTAATAATTTCTTCGGTCGATATGGCAGAAGGAAACGTCTTAAAATTGTTGGAACAATAGTCAAAATTAGTTAAAATATTTGTCTGTCACCGAAGAGATTACTAGGCTGAGTCGCGGACTAGGTCGCTCTCTTTAAGACGTTTTGTGGCACTGCCCAAAATTGTGCAAGCAGACTATTAACCACGACGCCCCCAGGATAAAACAGCCCAGCTACAACTGTATCAGAGTCCTATTGCACTATAGGATCTGTTCTAGAAATACACCTTCAAATATGGTGTTAAGACCACTCTAATATGGTGTTTATACCACTCTATTATGGTACTAAGACCATTCTTATATGGTACTAAGACCACTCTAATATGGTGTTTCCACCACTCTAACCTCTAACTTCTCCATGGGAATGAAACATAAAAAGAGATTATATTCTTAAGATCATTCTTATTTTTCGAAGGGACACTTTATCTCGAAAGGGACTTTGATCTTAAGAATACTCTTATTTCTGAAGGGACAAAATTTACCGAAGGGACTATGTTCTTAAGATCATTCTTAATTTCGAAGGGACATTATAAACTGAAGGGACTATGGCTTTAAGAACACTCTTTAAATCCGAAGGGACAGAAAAGGAGGGAAAAGAAAAGAATAGCTCGTCAACACAAGCTAAAGGAGGGAGAAGAGAGAAAAGTTCTTTGACAACTCAAGAGAACTTTTGGTGTGAGAATAAGTGAGGGAGATGAGCTCAATTTATAGGTGAATAGCCAAAGATAAGTTACAAATCCAATGGCTATGATTAGTTGACCGTTAGAAAATAAATAGCTTGACTCGCCTCATAAATGAACACTAATTGAGAAAGTTGACATGAGAATTTTTTTTAATTCACACCATAACACTCCATGTGTTCCAATAGTTATGGCGAAGCAACAATTTGTTGACCAATGAACGAGGTCTTTTATTGGTTTCTGATTCTAATTATAGATGCTTTCATTGTTTTACATCTAGGTTGTGAACAAGCAATATGTCTGAGCAGTGTTGTCAAGAGTGGTCGGGATTGAGCACGATTGGTGCATCTGGTGGTACATCTTGAAGTATCATCGGTGGTGGTGCATGTGTTTCTCCTGCTTTTCCTGCTGGTACTCGTTGTGTTGTTGAATCTCCATCTGAGGAGCTTGAATTCACTTGACAAATATACATTTAGAACCATCCATGTTTCTCTTATCTTGGATGCATTTTATCAGATCCTCGGTCTCTTGCATTGCATGGATATCTAGAAAAATTAAAATTATAAATTTAAAAATGTCAAAACAAATATGAAAAAGATATGGACAATTTATTCAAATAACTAAGAACGTGAAAGAAGTTCATGTGAAAACCAAACGAATTATTCAACACTATTAATCATTTATTGTGTTGACCTATTGAGGGAGACTTCAACACACAGCCGCCGTTCTCCTTCCTCTTCTCCCTTTTTTCTCAAATTTCTCCGGCGAGATGTAGATTCGGTTATGGTGGTGCGATGAGTACCTCTGTCCTCCGCACCACCTTTTAGTCGTCAGATCTGCCGGCGGTGCCGCTTGTTTTCATCTTTTCCAGCAGTCTAGCATATGGGTTTCTATAACGCGTTGGTGTGTGGTTCAACCAACATCTTATATGTTCTGATCGGCGGACACTTTGTTTGTCGTAGCCTATTTTCTTTGAAGGTATGTTATCGATTCGAGGTAGGCGTTCTGATGTTTTGACTCTCTGATCATATATCCGGGTCTGTTGAGATCTGCAGGTGTCAAGATTAAGGTTTGCCTCCATCAAACAGCTGCCGCCTTAATATCCGTATCGATTTTCATGATTGATTTCGGAGTGTTTTAAAATCCTCATCATTCTATCTGTTTGATGTTGGACTCATGGACTCGAAAGAGTCGTGTAGAGCTTGTTGTTGTTTTTGCAGGGAGTTGACGGATTGTTTCTGTGTTGGCAGATGAATCATAGGCTAGACTAAGAACCGACGTTCACTTTGTTTGATTGGACTGTGAGGCTCGAAAGGGACGTTTAACTTGTTGCCATTATTGCAGGGAGCTGATGGTACATGAACCACCTTCGTGTTGACGGAGGGTTCAATCACCACATCGAAGACCTTTAATTTGTTTTAGGATTAATTAGAGGTTGATACACTTGTCTGTTGTTTTTATATTTGTATCAGCCGTTTGAGGTCGACTTACACTCTTGTGTGGTTTTACTGGGTTGGGTTTATGTGCCCCCATTTTTTAAGTATTTTTTACTTTTTTGTTTTAATAAAATTTATGAGCATTTGACAAAGATTAGAGTAGCGTACCAACTTAGTTGGAAACCTCTCTATCTGAAGTCATTTTCCTCTGGCCTTACCCAAAAAAAAAAAACTAAGAACGTGAAAAGATTTCGAAAAAATAACAAAATATAAAGAAAAACAGTAATTCCAAAGGAATTAGTTTGAGCATTAATTGTTAATGACACTAGGTGTCTTACAAGAATGACTCTCTCGGGAAATATTATCATTCCGCTGAGTGTGAACTCCATTTTTTTTATCATATATTAGATGAGAAGAGATGAGATATAAAATGAGACTTGAAATTTAGGATGAATTGTGAAAATCAACTATGTGAATATGATTTACTTAATTCAAAATAGAGCAATCTACCCAGTGCTCCAAAAAGACCTTGATCTGATGTGAAGAAAACAAATGATCCTAACGTGTCGTTCGCTATTTATTTAACAAAGAAACTATAAGAAGGAACTTAACAGGGAAGCTTACAAAACCCATTCTAAGGGTGCTCCCTCTCCTCCTCCTCATCGATTCGGGAAGAGATTATTTGATGGGAGTCTTCACCCTTTTTCCTTAGGGTCGTTTTTTGAAAGATAGTCATTCTTCAGGATCTTTTCCCTTGTTTCTTAGGGAGGTATTTTAGAGATAGATTTGAACTTCCTATTTATCGTTTTCCTTAGGTCTCTTGTTTTTTGGTTTTCTGTTTTGGTTTATTCATAGGGTTTTGGTTTTGGTCCCCCTCTTGTACATATGTTTCCTTTTTTAATTTGTTTTTCTATTTTGGTTTTCTCTATTTCAATTTTGCCCTCCTAAGGGGCAATTTGGTAATCTAATATTGTTTGAGATTGGTTAATTTTCACCCCATAAGCTTATGGGTATATATTTGTTCGTTTACCATCGGTTGGTCTTCAGTGTTGTAGTGGGTTAGTTTGGGAGCCAAAGAATGCCTGTTCCGTTTCGTTTTCTTCTTCATCGAGGTTTCACTTTCTTCTTAATCAAAGATTATCTCTCTATCCTTTTATGAATCTAAAATCATGATCGATTGATTTATTTGTGTTTTCTGTTAGATAATATTTGATTAAGAAGAAAGTGAAACCTCGACGAAGAAGAAAACGAAACGGAATAGGCGTTCTTTGTCTCCCAAACTAACCCACTACAACACTGAAGACCAACCGATGCTAAACGAACAAATATATACCCATAAGCTTATGGGGTGGCAACCAACAAACTTCAAATATTATTAGATTACCAAATTGCCCCTCAGGAGGGCAAAATTGGAAAATCATCTAGCATAAATTTTTATAAATAGTTAGTAGATACCACTCTTAATTGGACCACAGTTAGTCTTCTATGTCTGGGATATTACAAATATTGATTAAATAACATCTTTTAATTCATTTTTTTTATGAATCAAGAGCAAAGAGAGGCATCAAAGGGAAGATTAACATCCCAACCAGGCCGGCACCTCTAACCAACCCCCATCCAACACCCCTTTGCTTGAAAATATTATTAAAAAAGTCAACATATGTACAAGAGGGGGACAAAAAATGGAAAAATATGTACAAGAGGGAGACCAAACCAAAACTCTACGAAAAACCAAAATAGAAAACCAACTTAAAAAATGAAAGATATACAAGAGGGGTACCAAACCAAAACCCTAAGAAAAAACCAAAAAACAAGAGACCTAAGGAAAATGATAAATAGAAAGTTCAAATCTATCTCTAAAATAGCTCCGTGAGAAATAAGGGAAAAGATCCTGAAGAGTGACTATCTTTCAAAAAACCACCCTAAGGAAAAAGGGTGAAGACTCCCACCAAATAATCTCTTCCCGAATCAACGAGGAGGAGGAGAGGGAGCACCCTTAGAATGAGTTTTGTAAATTGCCATGTTAATTTCCTTCTTATGGTTTCTTTGTTAAATAAGGAGCAAAATGCACGTTAGGATAATGTTTTCTTCACCAAAAAATGTCGAATCAGATCAAGGTCTTTTTGGAGCACCGGATAGATTGCTCTAATTTGAATTAAGTAAATCATATCCACATAATTGATTTTCACAATTCATCCTAAATTTCAAGTCTCATTTTATATCTCATCTCTTCTCATCTAATATATGATTAAAAAAAATGGAGTTCACACTCAGCGAAATGATAATATTTCCCGAGAGAGTCATTCCTGTAAGACACCTAATGTCATTAACTATTAATGATCAAACTAATTCCTTTGGAATTGCTGTCTTTCTTTATATTTTGTTATTTTTCCGAAATCTTTTCATGTTCTTATTTATTTGAATAAATTGTCAATATCTTTTTCATATTTGTTCTGACATTTTTATATTTATAATTTTTATTTTTCTAGATATCCATGCAATGCAAGAAAAGAGAGACTTGCTAATTTGTATAAAATGCAAGATTGGTAAGAATAATGTTTTTTTAATTTATTTGAATCTCATTGAAGAATACCAGGAAAAAGTTTGAGTCTATGTGAGACTAGTTAGCAGAGACATTGTACCAAAAAGGGCCCGTGCTAGCAGAGATTGATTCCTTAAAGTTTAGAACTTTTATTCTATTTTTTTATCATCATTTTTATAGCAATTTTTGCGGATTTTCATTACTTATAATATGGTCATTTTTATAGCAAATGATTGACAACCTATCGATTTGTTAATTACTAACTGTATCATATAATTCTGGTATCCACTTGAGTAACATAGACAGGTAGGTTTCTTTGCTCCTTGGTAAAAAATATTTGTAGGTGTTTTCATATCATCAACGCAAAACCAAACCAATCATTTGTTGAGACAATTTTGTAGTTAATTATAGTCAAACCAATGTAATTAAGTATTTTTATTTATATAAATTAATTAATATAACAACTGAAAAACCAATATGCTTAAAGTAATTTAAGATAAAAATAGCTCTTTCGTTCATGCCCAAACTATTATCAGAAGGAAGAGAATTAGGATTCACAAGCTTCATCTTCCAAATGGTATTTGGTCATCGGATGCCGACATTCTCTCGGAGGAGGCCCAAACTTTCTTCAAAAATCTGTTTTGCAGCAAAACCGCTACTTCAATGAAGGCCCCCGCCCCGTTATTGATGAAGATAGTAAGAACTCCCTCAATAAACCCATTACTAAAAATGAAGTTTCAGCAGCCCTTAACACTATGAAGCCCTACAAGTCTCCGAGACTAGATGGGTTTCATTGCATTTTCTTTAAACAATACTGGCACATTGTCGGGGATGATGTTTTCTTTCTTGTTAACAAAGCTTTCTAAACTGGTTACTTTAACCCTACCATAGCAGACACCCTTATTGCTCTCATCCCCAAAATAGACCCTCCACAAACATTCAAAGACTTTAGACCCATCAGCCTTTGCAACATAATTTACAAAATCATTACAAAGGTCCTGGTTCATCGCCTTAGGCCTATCCTCAATAATATTATTGGTCCCTACCAAAGCAGTTTTTTCCCAGGTAGGGGCACCGCTGACAACTCTATTGTATTGCAAGAAATAGTTCACTTCATGCGGAGATCCAGTAAGAAAAACGGCTATGTAGCCTTTAAACTCGATCTTGAAAAGGCTTTTGATAATGTTAACTAGGAGTTCTTAAGTTCTTGTCTTCAAGAGTTTGGTTTTCCTGACATCACTATTAAGCTCATCATGCATTGTGTTACCTCATCCACCTTCTCTATCCTCTGGAACGGGAACAAATCCCCTCCCTTCAAGCCCACTCATGGTCTTAGGCAAGGAGACCCCCTGTCACCTTATCTCTTCATTCTTTGCATGGAAAAGCTTTCGATTGCTATTCATAATTTGGTCCTGCAAGGTAATTGGGATCCAATTAGAATGTCCGCCACTAGTCCTCATCTTTCTCATCTCCTTTTTGCGGATGACGTCCTCCTCTTCACCAAAGCTAAGAAATCTCAAATCAGATTCATTAAGGACCTCTTTGATCGCTTCAGCAATGCTTCAGGGCTCAAGACTAATCTCTCTAAATCTAGAGCTTTCTACTCTTCAGGTATCCCTCAACAAAAAATCAGTAATCTCACCTCTATATCCGGTATCCGTTGCACTACCTCTCTTGACAAATATTTGGGTTTCCCAATCCTCTAAGGGCGACCCAAAAGAAGTGACTTCCATTTTATTATAGATAAAATGCACACTAGGCTTGCATCTTGGAAGAGTAAAATCTTAAACAAACCTGGTAGATTGGCACTTGCTACTTCTGTCCTCTCTTCCATTCCAGCTTATTACATGCAGATAAGTTGGCTCCCTGAAAGTATTTGGGATAGCATTGATCAAACAACTCGTAATTTCATATGGCTGGGTCCTAATGATAAAGGAATTCATTTAGTTGGTTGGAAGAAAATTGCAAAGCCAAAGAATAATGGCGGTCTTGGCATTCGATCCACAAGAGATGCAAATATATGTCTCCTTGGAAAATTGGTGTGGGATTTGATCCAAAAAAATGACAAGCTTTGGGTGCACATGCTCTCGAATAAATACTCATCAGGGGCGGACATCTTTACTGCGACCTCCAGCAGCAGCAGCTCCGCTATTTGGGCCTCTATCATGCGCGCTAAAAATGTCTTGGCTAATGGCTACTCTTGGCGTGCAGGGCCAGGCTCCTCGTCCTTTTGGTTCAGCCGTTGGAGTGAGCTCGGCTGCCTCGGAGCTCAAACCCCCATCATAGATATCCATGACCTTCACCTCTCCGTCAAAGATGTCCTATCTATCAATGGGAATAGAACTCAGGCGCTTTACACAACCCTCCCTCAACAAGTGACAGATTTCATCAACAAAGCTTCCTTTTTGTTCAATGATGCAGTTAACGATGTCTTTATTTGGCCACACAACAAGAACGGAGTCTATACAACCAAGAGTGGTTACAAATGGCTTCTCTCTCAATCAGGTTCAGCTAATGATTCAAATCATTCTTGGTCCTGGATTTGGCGTCTCAAAATTCCGGAAAAATATAAGTTCCTCATCTGGCTCCCTTGTAACAACGCTATCCCCACTCTAACTGTGCTGAATCACCGTAACATTTCCCCTTCTTCAACTTGTTCTAGATGCGGTTTGCATGACGAAACCTTCTTCCTCTGTATGCGTGATTGTAGCTTCTCCAGAAACATTTGGCATCATATTGGTTTTAATGGAAGGGGTTTCTATGAGACAGAGTCTGTTGCGGACTGGCACAAGGAGGGAACCAAAGGTACTCCAGATGCGACCTTTGCTTCAGGATTGTGGTGGGTTTGGATGTGCAGAAACGCGATGAGCATCAACAACGAGCAGATGACAGTCCATAGAGTGGCAGCAAGCATCTGGAACTCTTCAGAAGACATCAAGTTGTCCTTCCCATCAAGTTCGGATGTTCAATTGGATAGGTATATTCGATGGAATAATAACAATTTTGATGGTAACATTCTCAATGTTGACGGGAGCTGTATTGGTACTCCTTCAAGAGCAGGTTTTGGTGGATTGATCCGCAACAATAGTGGTTATTATATAGCAGGCTTTTCAGGTTATCGCCCCACTTCTTCAGACATCTTGCAAGCCGAGTTAACCGCTATTTATCAAGGTCTGACTATGGCGAAAGACATGGGAATTGATGATTTGACATGTTACTCGGACTCTCTTCTTGCCATCAACACAATCAAGGAAGCACCATCCAATTATCATGTCTACGTGGTGCTTATTCATGAGATTAAAGTGTTACTTTTCCAGACTAATGTTTCGTTGCATCACACTCTCTGCGAAGCAAATCAGTGCGCATATTTTCTTGCCAAGCTAGGAGCCTCTTCGGACGACACTCTTTTAGCTCATCCGCAGCCCCCTGATGATCTCCGCCCGTTGTTGACGTCAGATGCCTTAGGAACCCTGTTCTTAAGAAGTTAATCTTCCCTCTTGGGGTTTTTTCCTATTTTTCTTTTCTTTTCTATTTTCTTCTTTAGCATTGTAACCACACAAAAAAAAGTAATTTAAATTAATTATAATAACACATGATAATACATCCAAAGTTTAGTAAGCATATATATGTATGGAAATATCTATCTACCTTGCCCCTTTTCTATGTATGGCCTATTGGAATAATGTTTGGAATATAGCAATGTTGAAAATATGGAGCCATGTGCTCTTGATTAATCTTTGTAAGGATAAACATGCAACATTATTATTAGAACTTTTATATATATAGGGACCAAAATGGCTGACCGTTCATCTTGATCCTTGTGCCAAATCATATGTCATACTTGTCTCCAATAAATAGTTAACTCAGTTTTTTTAGAGTTAACGGGATAGCGAGAGACACATCCAAGAACTAAAATGATTGTCTCTCTTTTCTGTTTTATATGGTTTGCATTTTTCTTCTATTTTGTTGAATGGCTTATATTATAAAATTTAGTTAATATAAAACTATGGAAAACACACCATGCATCTTAGACTTTATTAAACCGGCTAGCTTTCTTTGAGTTATTTCTTTCAACAAATCTACATTACAACATTTGCTACATTACAAATATACATTCACCAACAAGAATTTAATTTGTACCACATGCTATCAAGGAAATGATAGTAGGTTAACCTCCATGATCTAAAAATGAACAAAGGAGCAACTACTACCCAAAATCCCACAACAAATCCTAATGTCATACTCACAAAGAACCAATTCACTCCATGTTCGTCACCCTCTTTGTCGTCTTGATAATCATTAGGAATTTTCCTATTCGAACTGCAATTGATAGGCAGTGGCGAGCCGCACAAATTGTTGCCAACAAAATTTGATGCTTCAAAGGTCTGAAGTTGTGTGCCTGTTGGAATTTTCCCTTCCAAAAGATTATAAGACAAATCAAGCTTGCTGAGAAAGCTTAAGTTTGACATGGTTGAAGGGATTACTCCTGAAATTTGATTCTTAGAGAAATCAATGGATTCCAATGATCTCATATTACCAATATTTGGAGGGATTTGTCCTCTTAGTTGATTCTTGGAAATATTTAGATAAATCAATCCATCTAGATTTGTGATTTCTCTTGGTATCTCTCCAGATAAATTATTATCAGATAGATCAACATTGGTCACCAAGCCAAGAATATTTCTATACTCTATACCTATTCCTTTCACCCACATGAGCGAACTAACTATACTCCGTCCAATCTCCACAATCGATGTATTTGAATATATAAAAGAATCTTTGCTTCTTTTCCTTAGCAACATGGCACTCAAACGGTTGAGACAATTTGGTATATGTCCATACAAATTGTTGTTTGCAAGGTCCAAATCCTGAAGATGAATCATGTCACATATTTCTTTAGGAATGTGTCCCAAAAATTTGTTTGATCGAAGACTTAGAATTTTCAAGTTTAAGAGCTCTTTTCCTATCCATGTCGGAACATTTCCTGTGAAACTGTTTTCCCCAAGGTCTAAGAAAATCAATTTTTTAGTCTTCTTCAAAAAAATAGGAAATATTCCTGAGAGTGAGTTCTTACGGATATGCAATGTTTGTAGCTCGGTTAAAAAAGAAATGGAAAAGGGTAAATTTCCAACAAAATGATTATTTTGTAAATTTAAATCAACTAGGTTAGGCCACATTGTCCAACAATCAGGTATTTCACCTGATAAACTGTTTGATGCAAGATTGAGAAATGCTGATTGCATTGGCTTGTTTTGTCTATTACATAGAAATTCAGTCAGGGATCCTGAAAATGAATTGTTTGAAAGATCTAACCAAGATATAGAATCATTAAACAGATAGGGTAATTTTCCATGTAAGTGATTCGAGCTTAGATCAATGGTCTTGATAGATATCGACTTTGTTATTGCACTCGCAATCTCATCGTGGAAATGATTATGAGAGAAGTTCAAATAAAAAGCATTAGAAAATGTTTCCCAAAACCAAAGTGGGATGAAATCTGTTATACCTGTATTAGATATGTCCAAAGAATGAAGATCCTTTTGAGTTTGAAGCCACGACGGAAAGTTATGACCGAGTTGCCACGAGCTCAATCCCAATTCGTATAGCTGAAAACTAGGATGCCAATTGGAACCAACTTCTAAAGTGAGATTGTTCTCTGATGCATAACAATATTTTAAACTCGTAAGATTTGCAAGATCATCTTCCTTAACAATTCCTTGAAATAGATTTCTTTCGAGTACAAGAACCGACAATTTAGAAAGTGGCCTAAGAATTTCAAATGGATTTCCACTTAATTGATTTTTATAAAGACCAAGAAACTGTAATGAAGAAAGATTTCCAAATGATCTAGGAAGTTCACCACGAATTGCGTTTCCCTGTAAATCCAATTCGAGCATAGAATCTAAATTTCCCATAGAAGTTGGAATTCTTCCTACTAGTTGATTAAATGACAAATCAAGTTGAACCATGGAAGTCAAATTTCCCATGGCATCAGAAATGGTTCCAAACAAGTTATTACCTCCAAGGTTCAAGAACTTGAGATGTTGAAGATTGTATAACCAAACAGGTATAGAAGACGAGAATTCATTGTTAGACAAGTCTAGATTTTCAAGGAGTGTAAGATTTTGAATTCCATCCGGAATCCATCCTTGGATGTTGTTAGATTCCATTTGAAGAGAAACAAGTTTTCTCAACCCAAATATCCACTTGGGAGCAAAAGAAGAAATTCGCGAAAAATCAAGAGTAACAAGAGATGAAAAGTTAAGTGAAGATGGTTGATTATATTGAGTTGGAAGGATACATCCTCTCAAGCTTAACTTCATCAAAGAAGGAAGAGCTTGGAAAGTATGTAACCAATCTAATGATTTAGAAAGGTTTGCATTTCCAAAATCAAGATATTGAATATGGGAAAGACTTGAAAGCCATTGAAGACTTTCTAGACACACATAGTGATCATCATCGTTAGAACCTTGAACACCAAGATGGATCAAATTTGTGATGTTACCAATTTGATATGGAATTTTTCCATTAAAAACATTGTTGAGATCAAGATAAAGCAAATTGGAGAGATTTCGAATTTGATGAGGAATTTTTCCATAAAATCCTGCATTAGAAAGATTGAGATAATTCAAGGATTTCATGACCCAAATGAAACTAGGAATTTCCACACCACCAAAATTGTTTCCACTTAAGTCCAAGTGATTCAAATGTTTCAACTCAATCAAAGAAGCATTTATTTTACCACTAAACTTTGATTTCTCATAAGCTTCATGTGCTTCTTTATATTTATAAATTGGGTATTTATTTGGGAAATAAGGTAGTGAATTGTTAAGGTGAAGTTGAATTACATGAGATGTTACATCACTACAAATAACACCAACCCAATTGCAACAATTGGTATTGGAATCATTCCAAGATGAGAGCCTATTTGTTGGATCAATGAGATGTAGTCTAAATCTCAAAAGGGCTTCACGTTCACTTGAAATGCATTGAGTGCATACACCAAAATGAAACGTTGATAAGGCAAGGCAAGAAAAGTGAATTAAAAGAACGGTAAAGATATTCATGATTGAAGGGCAAAGAAAACTTAAACAAATATGTCTAAGTAATTGTTGATTCTCTTTAAACCAAAATCTCATGTATATATATAATTATTTTTTTCATATGTCCAGCTTTTTTAATAAAAATAATAGAAATAAATTTTTTTAATGAAATTATTAAAAAAAAATTCAATTATTTGATTGAGTAAAGAGGTGCCAAATTATAAATAAAATTTGAAAAATGATTGAAACAAAAAAAAAATGAAAATTGATATTTGTACAATTATTTTATGACAATTTCTGAACAACTATCTCTCATACTTATATTATATTATGCTCCGACTCACTCACTTTATTTTTCTGTCTTTATTGTTCTTAAGAAGGAAAAAAATGATGTCACCAAAGATGTCAACAAATGGTTGTAAAAATATCTTATAAAATATTAAGTAAAAATGGTTACACAGATACTTCTTTTTTTTCCTTCCATCTATCATACTTTATATTTAACTCTTAGATGTCCAATGTATCACCACCGCTTAGGTCTTTTTAGGCCCCTATCAGACTAATCTTCAAATAACTTTATATCCTTTTTTTCCTTTCTAACATGTGTTAATTAGCATCTTTGACTCTCCAATAGATGCTTCAAGATATCTCCACGGCTTAGGTCATTTAAGACCGCTATGAAAGTAACCTTCAAGTCGATAGTGAAACATCTAATTTTTCTTTTGTGGTTAGGTTTGGGCTTCATCCCAATAGACAACCCCATGAATTTAATTCGAGTTGTTTTACAAGAAGAGAGTCTATCAACTCTCTCTTACCACAATACTGGTAGTTTATATCCCTTTTATTGAGATCTGTCTTACATGATTGAAATGAATTTACATCAAACTCCATCTATAAGTTGTTTTCACATCAAATTGAATTCTTTTTATATCTACTGTCATAATTGAGAAATCAAATTGATTAAATACTTTTCAACCTTTTTTCTAATCAAATCTCACTCATCAAAGCAAAATGTTATCTTACCTCATAAAAAAAAAACCTCAATTTTGGTCTTTCTAAATCTACAATATAAACAACTAGCTTGAAAACCCGTGCCAAGCAGGGGCTAGAATTACAACTGTTATTATTTTTATATAAAATCTAATTAAACGGCAAATTCATTATTTTATACACAATATATCAATAAAACACATCGTTATCGTATTTTAGATTGCATATTATATACAAATATCAACGCGTATAGTTATTTGGTTTTCTGTATCGTAAAACAGGAATGATTTAACAGATTTAACGTCGAAATATTAGTATTTAATGCCGGAATATTTTACACGAATGACTAAAATTAATCACGGAGACATGAGTCTTGTTTTTTTTTTGGATGTTCTACATATAACTGGGGGTGTTGGAGTCTCGAAGCCTACCACTGCATATACAACTAATTGTCCCTACCCAACGAATCGTCTCTACCAGATGCCCTTAAATATAGTTTCTTTCAAATTCCATGATTTCTATAGCGGATACCCTTATATATACAAAGTTAATATCGTGCACACACTTGATTCATCTTAACATCCAACACGAATTTGT
>Ga0315913_1002797_pt1 | contig 20712 bp, 9 predicted proteins | sample MpolsnodulesMG_FD_207736 | JGI IMG/M metagenome (GOLD analysis project Ga0315913, IMG submission 207736) | Medicago polymorpha root nodule microbial communities from Los Angeles, California, United States - small nodules | ecosystem: Host-associated > Plants > Roots > Nodule | place: USA... | reverse complement strand
TTATAAATTAATTACACAATTTCAATGCATTAACTACTATATAACTTCCTTTTTCATATCCTTAACCAATGCCCCGGGGGCACCGGTTAGCATTTCCCTTTTGTATTTTATAATTTAATACCAATGCCAAGTGCTCACCCAGGTTCTATTTATACATATGTATGAGAAAGAGAGCAAAACAGAATTCAAATAGAGATAGCAAAATCACCTCATAATAATTTAACAAACCTTTGATTTCTTCAATGGTCTCACCAAAGTTGCATTCTGTTATGATAATGTTAACTATTTTCACAGCCATGATTTTGATGAATGTGATGATTGTAGAATCAAAAACATGGTGCCAGGTTAGAAGTAGTGCTACTGGCCCAGCACTGCAAAATGCTTTAAATTATGCATGTTCAAATGGAGCTGATTGTGGACCTATTCAGCCTGGTGGAAGCTGCTTTAATCCAAACACACTTCAAAGTCATGCTTCATATGCTTTTGATAGCTTCTATCAAAGCAAGGGCCAAAACCCTAGTGCCTGTAATTTTGGTGGCCTTGCAACCATTGCCGTAACTGATCCCAGTATGAACAAAATGCCCTATTCAATTATATTTTTTATCTTTTTACCGAATATTAACTTTTTATTTCCTATAAAATCATAAAATATTGTTTTGGTCTAATAATTTTTCTATAAAATATTAAAATATGGTAGACATTGTATTGTTGATTAATTATATTATGGATCGATAATTGATTTCACCTTCTCTTTTTTATGTGGGTATAGGTTATGGAAGCTGCAGATACCCTTGAAGGTACAACCTTAAATTGTTTTCAATATTTGATTGATTTGCTTTCTAATACAAACATTTTATAAAGTTAACTAATTTGGTAACGCTTTTTTATTTTTGTTTATGTTTAATTATTAGGGCTGCAAAGGGAGCATGTACACCAGTTGCAAAGCCTCGACGAACAAATTTCATACAATACACCATCAAACCACAATATAAATAAATATTAGTAGAGACTCTTCGTATCTCTGCAATTATATATTTTCATATTATGTAATGTTAATTATGAGAATTATATAATAAAACATGTTATAAACAATTCATAAATATGCATGAAAATTTTTGTGGTGGATGTTATTATGAAATTTTAAACTTGCTAGAAAAATCAGGGAGTAAAATTTTACCCATGAATATATGCACACGCGAAACAAAATTGCAATTTTGTACGTTTTAGTAGAAAAATTAAAATAAACTAAGTCATAGTTAACATGGTACGAGACTTGGATCCAAAAAAAAAAATGGTACGGGACTTTGCAGATTCTCTCTGTATTTTTATGGTATGGGTCTAGGTCAAAATTTCCGTTGTTTTGGTTTTTGAGTTTCTTGGACATTAATAATTAATCTATCACTTGTCGAAAAATTATAATTTCATATTAAAAATCATATTTTAACGTCCTAAACATGCATTCAAAAAATCATAAAAAAATTCAATTTCTAGGTCACTTTTCTGAACTCTAAGTCTACAAAAAAAATAGGTCAAAAATATGAAGAATTTCAAATTACAAAGGCTTTCCATTATGCCTCCTTAATTCACCATAAATTTTGGTTTGAATCGTTTCCTTTTCCGCAGGAGCCTCTTCAGTCTTCACCATCAAAACTGGTTTGATTCATTTCCTTATTATCCGCATGATCATCCTCATTTCTTCAAATATTTTTATCCAATAAAAAGTATATAAATTAGATCAAAAAAGTTAAATTATAGTATAAATTGGATCAAAAAAGTTAAATTATATTAATGATTTTATTCTTTAATATATTTTTTGTTTTTTATAGTTTAATACCATGTCCAAGTGCGCTCATCAACCCATTCTATTTATACACCTATGCATGAGAAAAAGAACAAAACAGAATTCAAATAGAGAAAGCAAAATCACCTCATAATAATTTTAAAAACCATTGATTTATTCAATGGCCTCACCAAAGTTGTTTTCTGTTCTGCTAATGTTAACCATTGTGACAACCATGATTTTGATGAATGTGATGATTGTAGAATCAAAAACATGGTGCATGGTTAGGAGTAGTGCTGCTGGCCACCACTGCAAAATGCTCTAAAATATGCATGTTCAAATGGAGCTGATTGCAGACCTATTCGACCTGGTGGAAGCTGCTTTAATCCAAACACACTCCAAAGTCATGCTTCTTATGCTTTTGATAGCTTCTATAGAAACAAGGGCCAAAACCCTAGTGCCTGTAATTTTGTGGCCTTGCAACCATTGCCGTAACTGACCCAAGTATGAAACAAAAGCTCTATTAAATTATTTTTTTAATTAATTTTAATTTCATCTTTTTACCAGAGATTAATTTTATTTCCTATAAAATCGTAAAATATTGATTTGGTATACTAATTTTTTTTTGTTTCATTTTGTTTTTTTTTTTGTATCATTTTTTTTAAAATATTGCTTAGAGTCCTTTTAGATGTGATAACTTTGACTTTGGATCAAACAAAATTACTTTAATTTCTTTGATTTTCATAAATCTAAAGCCTAAATTGTTTATTTTGGTAATTAACATTCAATTTAGGACCGATAAATATAATTCAATTTGAGTTTAACAAAACATTTACGAATTTTGCAAAATGGTAGGGACAAAAGGAGGATGAAAAATACAAATTGTTTTTATGAGGACCAGTTCAAAATTCACTTTTTCATAGAGAAAAAAAAACGTGTTTGAATTCTATTTTTTTACCCAATTTATACATTTATCGAGACATTTTTTTATGTATTTTTGCGTTGTTGATTAATTGAATTGTGGATCAATAATTGATATCATCTTCTCTATTTTTATGTGGGTATAGGTTATGGACAATGCAGATACCCTTGAAGGTACGACCTTAGATTGTTTTTAATATTTGATCGATTAGCTTTCTAATGCAAACATTTTTATAAAGTCAATTTTTTTTTTGAGGAAATTTTATAAAGTCAACTTATTAGTAACACTTTGTTATTTTTGTTTAAATTTTAATTATTCGTGCAACTAAAGGAGCATATACACCGATTGCAAAGCCTCAAAGGAAAAATTTCATACAGTACACCACCAAACTGCAGTATAAATAAATAAATATTAATTAGTAGAGGCTCTTCACTTCTTTGCTAATATATATTTTCATCATGTAATGCTAATTATCAGAATTATAATATAAAACTTGATAACCAGTCTTGAGTTATTATGTTACAATAATTTGTGAAAGTGGGCTGATATTTCTAACTCGTAAGATTGTTGTTGATAAATAAGATACACTAAAAGCTTTGGGCATGTATTTTGGCATAGTTTGAATTATAAGCGCAAGAGTGATTTTTTAATAAAGAAAGCTTGAAGAGTTTGTTGTGTGCAAGTGAGTTATATATGTCCAGCATTAGATAGAAAATTGGGGGTTGAATATTTTATAAAAGAAAGAGAGAATTGATAAACTCATTACTTGGTATGGTTACTCTGGCCTAGATATTGGCGGTCTCCCCTCCTGATCAAGTGTGACATTCATAGTTTTTTTTTTCCTTCCCTTTAAACGTGTTTAATGACATATACAGTCCAAATACAACTTTTTATGATCCATTTTTTCTTATATTTTGGGGTGAATGTAATAGTTTTGAAGAGATCTAACGTACTAAAGGTTGTATCAAATCCCATAATTTATTAATAATTTAACTAATAATTTTCAAAAGTCGAGATCTATTAAAAAAGAGAAATGTTCAACAACACGAAATCAAATTCACTGAGGATTGCACCAAGAGTTAATCAAAAAAAGAGCGATGCCAAACATCACGAGGAAAATTCCAGCGAATGCATCGCGAAAGGCTAATTGCAATGGTAACGAAAAAATAAGGGGGTCCCATCAACCATACACTGCAGTTACAAAAAATTAAGGAGTTCGCTTTAAGTCCGTAGGAATAATTCGTGAATCATCATTTCCTTATAAACATTAAACAGCATTTCCGTTATAAGAAAAAAACACTCATGTAAGTTACTAACCTCTAACCTCTCTCTGTTTTTTTTTTCCTTAAAAAAAATGACTCCTCTCTCTATCCTCTTCAAACATCATCTTCATTTAGCAAACATATTTTTATATCTCTCTCCCCTCTTTTCTTATTAGAGAAGACCAAAGTTATGCAATTGACCAAATTAATTCCCTTCCATTACTTATACTATAAGGATAACAAAGCATATGTTTTATTGCTCTAAAACATTTGATGCAGAGATTGTGTATACATATGCATTGTCCATGCCAAGGTTTACGTAACTAACAACCTTAGCTATACAATTCAAAATCAGCATAGAAGTCCATCAAACTAAAACTTCTTCTTCAATATACGAGGGATGAGACTAAACTACCACTCCAATATATACTTCTTTCATTAGATTGATTTTGGGTACTCTCTCTTTCTTATATTGAGATGCACTAATCTATTTGTGCCATCTTTGCTATCAATCGGAATATTAAAGTGAGATAGTTGCTTCTGCTGTTTTGTGTAGAAAATAAGCAATGCTTGATTTTGTTGGCAAAAAGATAGGCAAATTGTTAATAAAGATATGTAACAAGATGTTCGTGATATATTCATGAAATTTTGAGTCACGATGTAAATTGCATACTCCATTCGTCCCAAATTACTCTTTTGAAAGAAAAAAAAAATTGTCATAAATTATACGTCGCTTCGTAATACCAATCAACGGTAAAGCTAGCAAAAAATTTACGCAAGGGCCAACTATAAATATAAAATAACATAAAAATCAATATATTAAATTTAAGGATAAAAAAAATTTAGTCCTGTAAATTATAATTTTTTAGGTTTAACTCTTAAACAAAATTTATTCGATTTTTGTCTCGATTTTTTAAATTTTTTTACATAAAATGTGTTTTTAGTCTTGGATTTAATCTCTATAACAAAAATTAAGGACTAAAATTAATCAAAATTTTAGAAAATTAACTTAAAAATCACAAGTGTTGTAGAGACTAAAAACAAAATAATATAAAAATTAACCAATACATAATATGTTTATGACTACGAAAAATGCTACGGACACACCCACTAACACACTCTTTTACTCACCCAATAAAAACAAGCTATGTGTTCCATTTTTTCAATCCCATTTACTGGTTACCTATTCAATCAGTTTCTAAACATAATTTTTTTTTTTATAATTTACAAAACTACATTCATCTTCTTCCCCTTCACAATCTTCTGTTTTTCATATTGGGTGCATTCATCTTCTTCCCCTTCACAGTTCCATAATTCTTAATATGTACAAATATCTAAATTGTTCACCAATTTAGAAAGGCATGGGAAAAAGATTCACAAACAAAAAAGGAGAGAATTCATAGTTTCTGAAACTCAAACCCCAACCCTTTTCCTGGCTGATTCGGGTCTCATTAATAGAAAACGGCTTGGGTATTTGTTCACGTGTTTTAATGAATTATCGCCAAGTTTATTGTTGTTGGGAGGATGAGTTATTGCTTACCTTGAATTGGTGTTCTTAAGAAACTTGGGTTTCGTCCATTGTAACCTTTGACCATGTATTGTTAGTGGCATCTACATTGTGTTTGTGGGAGGTTGAGCAGAGAAGAAGATGAGAAGTTAAAGCTTAATTTAATAATTAAAAAATAAAATAAACAGTATTAGTAACACAAAGGATGAACCGGTTACCCGTAAGTGCAATTAAAAAAATGGAACACTGTTAAAAGAGTGTGTTGATAATTTTAATTGTTAAAAAAGTTTTCTCTATAGTTGTTATTGCGACCGAAAATACCAAACTATTATATATAAATCTATCAATCATGTAGTAATTTTTTACTTTTTTATTTATGCTAATTTTCGACAACTAAACTTGTTTGGGGTAGTTCAATATTTATTTTCAAGATATAAATCATACCAATTAATTCAATAATAATATAATTTTTGGGGTAGCCAAGGCTACCCCTTATATATAAAGGGTTACGCCCCTCATACCAATGAAACATTAATGTCATTTTTTTTATTATATTCTCAAATCTTTAAATATTTATTACTCTCTTCTTTTAATTATTTAATTTATCTTTCTCATACCATTTATTAAGGAGAGTTTTTGTAAAATAATTCTTAATATCTTTTTCTAATACAAAATTAATTAAATTTGTTAACACGTATAAAAGGGACAAAACGTCATATAATTTGAGAAGTAGTATCTTATTAAAAAAAGAGTGATATTTAACGGTCACGAAAAAAAACCTAGGTTACTAAAGATAAAATCGATTTTCTTCTAAAAAAAAAAAAGTGAAATCAATTCATTTCATTGGTCATTTCTATGTGATTTTCGCCACAAAACATAAACATTTCATGTTTTTATGAAAGAGTGACAGTGTGACACATGGACAATTTTGTGAGGACACTGTAATTATCATACTCGTAATGAAAAAATTTCAAGGCACAGAGAAAATCGTCAAAATAATAGTATATATATGATTGTTATAATTTACGATTTATTATAAACATTATTTTCATTACTGTGCTTCATTCAAATATTCCATCAAAACAACTGTAGTGTCATCTGACTAGACAATTTAACTTACGCGGTATGCTGATTGGGCAAATTAATTTTTCTTTTCGATTTTTTTAAATCCATCTCACAATTTATAAAAAAAAAGTAAAATAAAAATAAGAAAATTTAAAGAAAAAATCCAGATTTTTCTTCTTCCTCCCTCTGTCTATCGAGTTCATCTTCTTCGTAATTGCTGATTGTCGATTAGGAAGAAACGATAAGAAGCAAAGTAATTATTTAGGCATCATGCAAGTGGCATATATCAATAAGGAGCAAATTTTGTGGGATACATGAAGGATAAAACATTAGTTGAAGGAAGAGATTGCATGGCTTCATTGTTCCTACTACGACGTGGAAGTGTTAGTGAAACCTATTATCATTTTGTTTAAGTTGTTTGTTTGTAGTAAAAAAGTATTACGGTTTTTTTTTGTTTTGGGTAGATTTTTTTTTTTTAACATCAAACAAGAAAATTTAACATGAACTAGTGTTACCTCTCCAATGTTTATCTATTCCCGTTTTAGGTTTAGGGTTAGTGGGATTGGGTGAAATTGCAAGGTAATGCAAACAAATCAAAAAGGAAAGGTTATCTACCTGACTACCGGGTCGGTCTACCTTGTTCTTTTTTAACCACCAAAGTTCCATTTTTTTTTTCTAGTTTGGAGCATTAAAAATTGTGACCCTCAAATTAATTTTCTATTCAATGGTTATGATTCACATTTACTTCATTTATGTATATGTATATAAACCGCAAATGTAATGTAATAATTCATAATGATGAATTGATAAAATTGTGGATAGGTTACCATTATAGCGCATACAACCATTGTTCATTTTCTCCTATTAACTATGAGATATAATTTGCTATAAATTGGATCACCAAAAAGAAAATATTTGCTTTTAATTGAGACTACATTTACGTTTAAATTGATTTGGTCAATGATGTCAAATACGGCTGAATTGATTTCGTCATTTATGTCAATATTCTTATAATTATTAAACTCTTTTAAATGTGAAATTTTTACTTACATCTGAGTGAGACTTAGACATGAATCATAACATAACAATTTAATTTTTTGGAAAGAATCATAACATAACTTGTGCATTGAAACTAAACTTATTATTGTTTTGACTTGCTATAAACAAAACCTGACTGTTTAAAATGTTGATGCTATTTCATGGAAAATGCTTTATTTGATGACAGAAAATATGCATGAGAAACGACAAATCTATTACCACCCTTAGATGTTTATCTTTCCCCATGTTTTCCTTTCCACCGCTTGATTTCCACAATTTCCTCTTGTTGGGTTTCGTATCGTGCTATATAGCACTTCTGTTATTTCATATATTTGTTATGGATATGACATTTTTTAGAAAGCATTAAATGTATTATTTATTTAGTATCTAGTTCAAACAGTTCAATAGTAGTTGGGCCGGTTGAACCATGATTTGGATGTCACACTAGTTTGACCTCGGATCCGGTTTTAAAAACATTGGTCGTATATCTATACATTTTTTTGGTGGTGTTGTATATCTTATATATACACACATACTTATGATATATAGAGCAAAATAAACTCATCATAATTAAGAAGCAACATTTCATCACTCCCTTTGATACTCCATCAATGGCCACATCAAAGCTGATTTTAGTTATGTTACTGTTAACCTTTGCAACAACCTTGGTTTTGATAAATGTGGTGATTGCAGGAGGAAAAAAAAACATGGTGTGTTGCTAGGAGTGGAGCAGGTACCCAACAACTGCTTGATGCTTTAAATTATGCATGTGGAGATGGAGCTGATTGCGGTCCTATTCAACCTGGTGGAAGTTGTTATAATCCAAACACACTTCAAAATCATGCTTCCTATGCTTTCAATAGCTACTATCAGCGTGCCCGTGGCTCTTGTGATTTAGCTGGCACTGCACATATTGTTTTCAATGATCCCAGTATGAATATCCATTCCCCATTTAATTTATTTTTTTTGCTTACATTGAATTATTGATTAATTAGGTTGTGGATCAGTATTTGATCTCACCTTTCTCTTTTTTCAAATTTTGTATATATTGGCTATGGAAAATGTGTATACCCATCTTCTTGAAGGTATGGCCTTAAATCATCTTCAATATGTTGATAACTTTCTTGTCCTGGACATTTTATTAAGGTAACTATTTGGTAACGCTCTTTGATTTTTGTTTTGATGTTTAATCAGTATTGTTGGAGGAGCATATACATAGGTCACAACTGCTTAAATAAATGAACAAGTCTTCCAACATGAATGAAAGATCGAAGATCTCGGAATGCATGGATCACATAACCACAATAAAGAAAAATATGAGTTATTGATTTTCACTTTCTCTGACAATGTATACATTTTGGTTATGTATGTTAATCATCCGCATTATAAAATAAAAATTATGATTATTTGGAATGGCTAGTCGTGAGAAGAAGTGCATGTTAAAATGTGAAGGGGTGTATATGCAATTACACAATTTAACGTGCCAAATAAAAATAGTACTTGCCACCAATAAAAAAAATATTACAGTTAATAAATTGAATTAAATAAAATCTTGTATAAGCTAATGGTATTGCAACATTTATGAAACATAGTACATTTTGCAAAGGGGACAAATAAATTGAGCTATTTGAATTAAATTTGAGTCCTACAGATCAAGAATCTCATCATGATCATTAAAGGCCTTTGCTAATACCCTAGCTGTGCAATTACCTAGATAAACCATATCCACCAATGCTTAACTTGTTCATGACCTTACTCATACATTGGAGGGTAGCTACCTTTAACTTGTGACAAAACTGTAATTAGTCTCCCTCAAGATCATACACATGCTAAGAGATAATGGAGAGAATGAGAAGAAAGGAAAAGAAAAGTAAAAACCATGTGGCTAGTTCCTTTGAAGGTGCTCTAGAATTGTCATTAAATGGAGAGCTCAATCCTGGAGATAACCCACCAAAGATTGGTGATGAAGTGTCAGGCGATGACATGTTTGTGTTGGTCATTGGAACTGATGTGGTTGGTGTATTTGATCCTCCAGCACCACTAAAAACATTATAATAAATCAAATAGTTAGTTACCCTTGATCCTTTACTCCTTGCTATTTAAGGATCAATATAAAATTGTAAGGTAAAACTGAGAATGAAAAAAAATATGCAAGTAAAACATTGAAATTGTATCATAGTGTAATAACCATGTAGGTATGTGACCCCAAGACACATGATTTTGCCAGGACATAACATATCAAAAGGCATCAAACACATTACAACCGATGATTCAATCACACAACCAACGTATTTTATATAATCCCTTGTTGCGCTACAACAAGCATGGTTACCCTATGGCTGTCTTTCAAGGGATGTAAGAATTCACATGTATTTTACATTCCAACATGAGACAATTATGTTCTAAACTGAAAAAGCAACAATATAGGACCTCTTTTCAAAGATTTTATTTTTCATAAGCTTTTGAACACCTTCCACTAAGAAATGTTCATTTATTGACCTGATCAAAATGTACAAGGAGGGTGAGGGTGTGGGTGTGGGTGCGGAAAACTTTTCAAGCACATTAATCCTAATTAAACATCAAGTGAATTTTTTATTGCTTATAAACAAAAATAAGAAAAATAAAAAGTGAAAGTTTGATCTCTCCTTTGAGGGGGAAAAAGTTGATTCTAAAAACATAAATATATTTACAGTTTTTGCGTCTACAATTAGTTTCTAAAATCAACTATTATTAACTCACTTGTAAATGAACATATACAAACACAAATAATTTTACATTTAATTTATTTTTTCGTCAAAATCAGTTTTTGTCACTCCCTCTAAAATAAAAATCAATTTTTGGCACTCCATAAACACTATGGTGGTTTATTTTTTCGCTTATCAACACCAAAATAGTGAAAGATTATTACACCCTCCGTCCAGCAATAGATGACTTGTTTGAAAATTTGTAATTTTGACCTAACTTACTTTGACCATATTTTTCTACTAATATATATATATAAATAATATCATATAAAATATCGTTAGATTTGTCTCGATGAGTATTTTCAAAATATCAAATTTTCATAATTTTTTCTAACATATTATTCAAGATATTTAACCTCAAAATTATGCATTGAAATGCGTAATAGAGTCAACCGTGTCATGTATTATGAGACGGAGGGGGAGTAATAGACTAGTTATTCATATACAAAAGTGTAGCGGGTAGGAAAGGATGGGTCAATTTTGGACATGAGAGAGATGACAACTGAACAAAAAGCTTGGCATGACATTTTCACATCAATTCCTCATTGGTCAGTCACTTTAGCACTGTAAAAGTAAGTATCGTACGATCAAGGTGAACCTAAGCCGTTGGATGGAGTGAGACTCATCCCAACGGTCTAATTACAAATGTACAGAAAAGTAAGGCATGAGACACAGGGTGTCAGTCAAATAGTACGACCGAATTGTGCAACCCAAGATTAATTTTGAACATAAGGGCACAAATATAAAAATATATTTCAATTAATAATTTTTTGGATAGAATTATTCTCTCTTTTTATCTTTACTCAATTGTGTTTATGTATTTCAATTGTGAGCAAGCAAGTATTTTCTCATTTTTAGTTTCTATCTTTCCTACTCCTATTCAGTATTCCATATTTCCTTGACATGTCACATTAATCGTATTTGGTAAGCCATTAAGATCAGACAGAAGAAAAGTCACCAAAGTGAAAGGGAAAACAAATAAATAAAAAATTGAGTTGATTGAGAGAATAAAATCCATTTACTTCAATATCAAGGAACGTAGTTTCACTTTCGCCCACTCATGAAATCTATCATTAAACCACACCTCATTTTTAAATTGAACTATTTAAGCTATAAAAAAAAAAAAAAAAAAGAAACTACTTATAGTTTACACTATCCTATACTATAATATAATATTTACAATATATTTTAACACGTTAATTTAAGAAAAATTACATACCTTGTAGAAGAAGGGTACACGCAAGATCCATAACCTGCACACACCCACATAAAATGAGTAAAACAAATTATTAAAATGAATGAGACCAAAGTAATAGGCAAATATATAAAATGTATAAGGAATTTAAAGGAATGAAAGGAAAGAATGGTTGATTACTTGGATCGGTTTGAGCAATGGTGGCAGTGCCAGAAAATTCACAAGAACCAGGGGCTCTGGCTCTTTTTTGATAGAAACTATTGAATGCATAAGAAGCATGTGCTTGAATGGTATTAGGAAGAAAACAAAGTCCATCTGGTTGAAGAGGAAGACAATCAGCACCTGCTCCACATGCATAATCCAATGCTGTTTGTAATGCATTAAAGCTTGCATCACTCCTCACCACACACCAACTTGCACTACCACCTTGACCATTCACATTCATCATTGTCATTGTAATGGTTAACAATAATAACAAGAGTACAGAAACTGGCTTTGATGATGATGATGATGCCATTGAAGAATGTTGTTATATTAAGGTATTGTTTTGCTTTGGTAAAGGAAGAGAGAGAGTGTGAAAGGAAGAAAGAAGAAGAGAAGTGTTCAGAAGAAAAGAGAAAAATTATTATATAGTCAGTGTGTGGTGTAGGGGTGAAAATGAAATGAGATGAGAATAGAAGCAGCTTTCGCTTTCTTTTTGGCTTCTCTTTTTCTTTTTCAGCATATATAGAAAAATGAATCTAAATCAAGAGAAAAATAGAGACAAACCTAATAGAGATAACAAAAATTGATATATTAATTTGTCATATACTCATACCCACATATTAACATTCACATGTGTAACCAAGAAGAAAAATAGAGGAAAATCAAATTGTTTTTTTTCTTCATATTTTTCCTCCGCTTGAAACGTATCATTTTTCAACTGAAATTTAAATTTGGTTCGCAAGTTGTAAGGGTTTAATCTATATTATACTAGATCTCTTGAATAAAATGTACATTTGTTTTTCATGTTTCCTCCACACGAGATGTATCGTGAACTAAATACAAGTATTTTTCAACTCATGTTTAAATTTTGATTCGCCACGTTGTAAGAATTTAGTGAGTTTGGTGTCATGGTGGGCATATCACCCACCTTGATTTTGCAAAAATTATTTAGTGTAGCTTTTTGAAAATCATGGTGGATAAAGTTATGTCATATTCTACGTGTGATACCAGACATAGGCTTAATCTATTAAACTATATCTATTGGATAAAATACATATATAAATGTATGGAACCTCAAAAAAAAAAAAAATATAAGTGTATGGTTGAATTGACGGCAAATTTAACAATATTACATGAAACCATGTGATTTTAATGAAATATTACTAGTGTGATTTCACATAAAACAGAGAAATATTCCAGTAATATTTATGTTGTAATGTTGGTGTCCCCCAACCGCGAGAGAATCCAATTCACCAAACCAACATGTAAAACCCAAAACCGGTGGCTTGGCTACTCTTTTGGTGACTTACAAACAAATAATGTTACGCAGTATCCATCATGGATACCATACTTGCTTTTCTGCTTCTAGTTTAAGTTACTAATAAATTAACGTTTAATAACTCTATTATCATTATAAATAAGTTGAAACATGAATGATAACAATTGATGTACTTGTGGATTGTTATGAATTACGTGAAAAATTAGATTAGATTGGAAAATCAATCCTTGTTCTTTATTGACACACTACCAAGACTTGTTTTGATTCTCGTGTGTCTGACAAACAAATGGGGAAAAAATAGCAATCACAAATTCAGGTTCCTTTCTCCATGTTCATCCGTTATGTTCTGAAAGATTTTTCCCACCAGAACAAAGAATAGTTGGAAAAATGTTAGAAATGAGGGCAGAGCACTAAAGCAAAAGTGAAAATGAAATGTCTATATACTCTTGGTAATAGCTTATTCCCTGAAATATTTTGGATATACACCTCTCAATGTTTTTCTTAAACTGCTTCAAGTATCCCAAGCTTAAAAACAGCTTAAACCGCAAAAAGTAACGACACAAGGACAAATATCTCAGAATCCCTTCAAGCTATGAAAAATAACAGTTTCATGAACAAATAAAGCACTTGATCTTGAAACACCAAACTAAACTTGTCAAGCCTTTAAATTACAACTGAATCAACTAAAGAACTCCAAAAAAGGGATTCTTTATTGCAGAGTCTAGTTCAGATCCAGCTGAATTTAGGACTGCAATATCAACCTTCTCCCTAGGCAAAAACAAAACTTCACCACCATCAATCTTCTCAAACCCGCAAATTTCAAGGAATTCAATGCCTCCTTTCAAAGCACCAACTCTTTCCTGTTAAACACAGCATATACACGAGCTTATTGACATACTTTGTTTAAATGATTTAGATGCAGGTAAATATGCTAACATGCAATTAAAATCTTTCCTTGATGTAGCTTTAGACGAGAAATATTATACACAATTGAGCATTACAATGACAAGAAGTCAAACCTATGTCAACTAAAAACTCCTGAAACTGATACACCTGATGGTATAATATTTGGGTCCATGTGGTGGATGCAGGATTCTACCTATGCTCAACAATAATTTGATGACTCAAAGGTCCCAAACTCGGTTATAGTGCTCATCTCGAATTTCAGAGTTTTGATCGGACTAGGTATGTGTTTGGTAGGGCGGGTATTGGACACAGACGTGAGTTTATAGAAGCAACTAAGTGGTAGCTTTCACGTTAGATGCAAAAAGATTTACAAAAGTGCCACTCTAGACGTGAGTTTGAGACGATAGACGTTGAACCAAACAGCCTATAGATCTCTTCTTCTTTTTATATGGTTGAATAAACTACTTTTTATCTTCCTTAGGTATTAGTAGCTACACTGAACTACCTGAAAATGCCAAAGTACAAAGCGCACCATCTTAACGGATTTTCTTACCTGAAAAGCTGCGTTACTAAGACGAATCTTCCTGAATTTTTCTTCAGCAGGATTTCTGGCAACATTCCCCACATAAGTTAGAAGAGTTTGGAATGCTCTCTTCACTCTGGCATCATCTTCCTGCTCCAAGAATAAAGCAGACATGTAAATATACAAAGGTGTAAAATATTTAGGCTGAAAGAGCTGTTTCACTACTAACATTATTTGAGAAGTTTCATTATGCAGTAAGAAATCAAATTCCTTCAGATGAAAATAACTGAAATTATGATTTATTTCAAGAAATAAGAAAAAGAAATTGCATTTTGGCAAATTGCATAATCTATTGATCTTATATTGGTCCTTCAAGCACTTATGTGACATCAAATCATTCCATAAATTGTCACATTCGCTGCCACCAAATCGGTCCTTCAAATGTATTAAGTTCTCAAATTGAGTCTAACTTATCCTCACAAAACCGGCTTGTAAAATGGAGGTGTCACTCTTTGTAAACTCATTTCAGGCATTATCTTTATTCCATGCAAGACTTGGGTTTTTTCCAATATTCACGCCCAACACTATAGGCTTGGTGGGAGGATATAAATAGTTGGTCGACAGGTTCGGATACCATGTTAGGTTTTCATATTGGGTCTAACTAATCTTTACAAAACCAGTTGGTAAAGTGAGGGTCTTATCTTCATTGTATGTGGTGGGACTTGGATTTCTCCCAATAAAATGACATCAAATTGGTTCGTAAAAGAAGAAACTGGTGACATGACTAATTATTGAAGGAATAATTTCATGTTCCTATCCAAATGGAGGACGATATGGATGTTATTGTCTATTGGTGATCTCAAGTATCAGTAAAAATATAAAAAAAATTACATGCAAATTGGAAATTTGTTTATTTCAGCTTATGAAATGGATGAAACTGTAATATTTGTAACAATGTGTGATAAAAAACCACAGCAATCCATAAATTAATTTCTTCAATCTTCCAACGCCGTTAGCTAACTAGGAACATGATTACATGAAAATAATATTTTTAAATATATCCCCCTCGGTGACTCCATCTCCAAAGAAAACCACATGCTTTGGATAGATAAATCAATCTATGGATTTTGATTCCTCTTTCGAGAAGAATAAAAGTAATACATGAAGCTGTGGAAATGTGAATTCATTAATCATATATTTATGAAGTGCAGTCATTATTACTCAGGCCTATATCGCCAATTTATTGGTAAAAATAATATAGAAACTATTCTCTAAACGAGACAGACCATTAATAGAAAGGTTTTAGAAGCAGAGTCAGTTAAGATGTCAAGCTCACTAAATAACATAATTTGCAGGGGTAATGTATTCCTTTTTAGCATTACGTAATCAAGCTTCTATGGTACCTCCTACATTATTCACCATTATAATTTGAGTTGATATTAATAAAACGTGTATCCAACATTCACTTGCCTAACACTGAACTAGGCAGATGAACCACAGAATCTCACCCAGTAAAAATGTAAATGTACCTTGTGGTTCTGCTTGAGAGAACGCAAGCACTCCCTCATCTGCTCGGTTTTTGTGGCAGGTCTAATTGGCAGGAAACTCTGCATCCAGAAATTTCAAAATTTCAAATAAATGGGTATGGCATAAAAAACACCACCATTTCTGGAGCTGATGATACCTTTTTCTCCTCTACAACAGCTGAAGGTTTGGCAGTTGAAGGCTCCTCTGGAGCCAATCCAAGTTTTCGTCTTCTTTCCGCCTGTCATAATTGAGAAATAAAGTCACTTAATTCTGATCCCCCAATGACAGTCGTCAATTTGTTATGCCATCTTGTTAAATAAATTGCTCAACATACTCAAGCATTCATAAAAAATTGGACCGAAGTCCTGTAAATTAGACGATTAAAATAAGTCTAAACCTTGTCTTCTTCCAACTTTTGCTTGATTCTCTCTCTAGCCCTTCGCTCTTCCTCTTTCTCTGCTTTCCTCAAAGCTAACAACCTGCAAAAGGATGCAGAATTCTATTGTAGCAAGGTGCAGTCAAATCTAAAACATGGGATGTGAGAAAACAGGGGAGTCGGACCGTTTTCTCTCGTTGTCTTCTTCAATCCTCTTTGCTTCAAGCAACTCCTTACCGACTCGAATTCTCTCCTGAATAAGAAAACAATGATGAAGAGAAAGACTTCTCAGATATTGAGGTAAAAACATGTACATGGAAAGCTTGAAATTCATATGATGATACTATGATCTTTACATATTTTTATAAAGTTGTGATGGTCTTATTCGGGAGAATCATGATGTGGGGATATTTCTCTATGTAGGTGCAAAGAGATGTTAGATAGCATTTTGACATCAATTCATAGCGCTTCCATTTGAACTTATCCACCTGATTAGTCTACCTATATCTTATTCATGAGAATCATGACGTGGGCGATTTTGTTGTGTAGGTGCATAAAGATCAGTAAGCAAAAAGATGTTAGATAGCATTTTGACACCAATTTATAGGCTTCCATTTGAACTTATCTACCTGACTACCTATTAAGCAATACTAAATCAAGTGTGCCCAGAGCCAATTTTCGTAAAAGCGTAAGCTATTGGGAGAAATCTGTGAGAGTATTGCTGAATAGGTATTGAGAGTATTTTTATCTGAATTCTGGTTTTGATTTTTTAATGGAGAGAGATTTTTGGTTTTCTCTGTTTTTCATGATGGTGTTGATGACGAACAAGGTTGAAACAAAAAAAAAAGTGTGAAAACAAGTTATAAAAAAATGGAGAAAAACCAAAAATCAGTCTCCATTAAAAAATCAAAACCAGAATTCAGATGACAATACTGAATACCTAGTAAGCGATACTCACAGATGTTTTACATCTTCAACACAACTTTTCAAACAAAGAATTGTGTGGGCTTTTCATACAAACAATACACAGCCTCAATATACCGTGCCAAAACTCAACTTTTTTGACTAGAAGAAGGAAGTAACAAGGACCAAGCTCTTAACTGGCTGAGCATAGAGTCTTAGGCTTTGTTTGCAAGTTCAGAGGGTAAGGGAGGGGAGGGTTTTGGGAAAAAGGAAGAAGAAAAGTGGACGAAATAAAGGACATTGAAAGGGGAGAGCTTTGGGGGGTTCATTTATCTTCATGATACAAAATCTTCCTCATTTGGGGGAACTAAAAAATTGAATTAGAGGATAGTTTTGGAGGGTTTATATGAAATCTTCAAATTAAATCTATGTTGGTATAATGTTCTTAAAATTAAAATATATTAATCATAAGCATTAATCTATTATTCTCTAAAAAATACTCTTTCAAAAAATGTGAAAGATTTCTCCATTTTCCCCTATATTTTTCACCCCCCAAAGCCCACCCTTGACCCCTCCCCTCCAAACTCTCAAACAAAACCTTAAGATCAACCATCCCCAAAGCATAAACTCATAGGCGCAGGTTTAATGTCTCTAACAAAATGTATGCACATGCACACCCCCAATATTGTAAATATAAAATCGTAAGATGCTAGGCTATATCAGTACTGAAACTCAATGAGATGAGTGGGAAACAAGGGGTTGAGTTTACGAAATACCTTTTCTCTTTCTCTCTCCATTCTCTTCTCTTCTTCTTCCTTCTTCTTGCGAGCCTTCTCCCTTAAGATTATAGCTCAAAAAAGTAAATGACTACACAAACTAGTAACAATAACTTGGCTTAAGAAATGTTTATATACTATAGATCTAGACACAAGATATGCAAGCATGTGCTATTGTAGGAGAATAATACACGACATGTACTGCGAATGACTGAGGTTTTAAAAAAAAAACTAAACATTAAAGAAAAAGAAATCCATTCTACCCACAACAAAATATACGGTCATGGATTTAGCCATCACTGATCCTGTTGTATATTGAGGGCATGTATATAACCCGCATGCAATGATAGAGAACACTGAAATTTGCAGACATATTACAAAGACCATCCATATAACAAGGTATGATACATATAAATCGATATCAAGTGTTTACTGTGTTGCCCTGAGCCACTTTAGAAATAATTACCAGAATGCCTCAACAATAATTGCTTGTTTATGAGATTTTGTAAGGGACTACCATTAGCCATAATACATTACATCAACCAATAAATGGTTAAAATTATTCCCCAATCCTTTGCCCCAACAAAATTTAATCAAACTCTGAAACAACTTGATAATTTGGCCCACAGCGTGAAACTTATTTTACATTCAGCTTCATACCTTAGTTCCTTTAGAATGGCATTTGTTTCTTCTGGGGTAAGAGAGGGCTTAGAAGCTTTAGCTTTACTGACCGCAGATACCTGAGTGAATGATCATGTCAGAAGGTAGAGATTGCAACTTAATTACAGTGTATGTATTCATAATGTGAACCACTCTTATTTTAACTGAAGTTTGCCAAATATATACAACTTGTGAAACAGTGCATGCGTACATAATAATAATAATAATAATAATCAGCCGTATGACTAAACAGAATTGCTGTACCAAGGGCATTTCATCAATGTCAGGCGTATTCTCATGGTTTTCTATCCAAGTTACAGCAGCCTCGAGGCTAGTGTTACCTATAAAAGAGAGAACCCTAAGTTCAGTATCTAGAGAATATGTAATTATCAACATGCAGATATAGATAATATAAAAAATGCATTGAAATGCCTTGTGAATAAATAAACTGCTTAATACATGTATCCTAGATCCACATACTTTAACTTAACATGAAACATAGGATTTGCTTCTAATAATTTACTAAATTTTATTTATCATGCGTGAATACTAACTATGTCTCCTTGATACTTTGCTCTTCGCAAACCCAACCCAAACCAATAGAATCCAACAATGTTATTTTTAAATTTTCCTTCAAGTGGTATAAACGGATGCCCGGTCACACGTTAATGATCAATAATCAAAAGTAATCTTAAATGGAAATATGACTGTATAATTTCATGAACGTGTTGTGGTGCAACAATGACCGGTAATGCAAACCCATAAAGAATACTTGTTTTGTCTTAACCCTCAAAGGGAGTCGTCTAATAATCCGGAATTCGGTGGGGAGGTAAGTAAATTCTGCCCAAAGATAGTTTCAACTGGGATTCGAACTCATTACTAGTCTACTACCATACAAGAATATTTTTAAATTACATGTGCATATCAACTTACCCGAAAAATGAAGGGCCCTTGTTGCACGAGCTGTTGAAAAGCCCATTGATTCAAGTTCCTCGAGCAGCTTTTTATCAACCTCAGGAACAACCATTTCTGTATTTTACAATATTAAAACCAATGGAATAATGAATGAATTAGATACACAAACTAAGGCCAATAAACAACTTATTTGCACTTTATAGCATAAAATAAGCGCTTCTGTATAAGCTACCTTCTATAGCAAAAGATAAAATAAAGATAAATTGTTTTCATATAAGCTATAATCTAATTTCATAAGTTCAGCTTCACAAACTTATGTCAGTAGATAAGCTCAAATAACTCAATCCAAACAGGCCCTAAATAAGGATCACCACTAAAGCTAATTGGAATAAAAAATAAAAGCATCACCTTCATTCTGATCACTGGTTCCACCCTCTTGGGATTCTGAATTCCCCTTGGGAACCTCTAAACTTATTGGCTTTGCCGCTTCGGCAGTCTTATCAGCAAATTCAGTGTGCCCGGTTCTCTTGGTGTGCAAATCACTCTCCTGGATTATCAAACAGTAGCAAAATTAAGATTTTCAAACAAATATAATCAAATTAAACCCTAAAACAAAAGAAAAAAAAGTTAATGAATGATTGGAAGGTTTAGGGTTTGGATAAAAAAAAATACGGTTTTGGATCGGCAAGGTTTGGAGCAGGTGGAGCAGACGAGGTTGAGAACGGGTTCAGTGGATTCGGAGAAATTGGAGTGTGAGGTGAGTTCAGCATGTTCTTGAGCTTCTTCAACCGATTTCAAAAGAGTACCGCAATCACCGCACTGGAGCGAAACCCCTGCCATATTCCGGTGATTCCTTTCGTCGGTGGATCCGATTGGTATATTGGTAAATTAGAAATAGAAAAAATATACTTATGTTTTTCTATGGCTTTATAGGTGTAGGTCAGGGTGACAAGGGTGCGGCCAATCCCACGTAGATCCGGTTCTAATACTGTGGATTTTAAGGGTTAAGTAAGTTTTTGATTGCTTAAATATTTCAGATTTAGTTTCTAAGTTTTTTATGACTTTTTATTTTCTTCTAAGGGTCCGTTTGGTTCGAGAATTAGGAGGGGAGGGGAGGGGAATGAAGGGGA
>Ga0315913_1002796_pt1 | contig 20717 bp, 6 predicted proteins | sample MpolsnodulesMG_FD_207736 | JGI IMG/M metagenome (GOLD analysis project Ga0315913, IMG submission 207736) | Medicago polymorpha root nodule microbial communities from Los Angeles, California, United States - small nodules | ecosystem: Host-associated > Plants > Roots > Nodule | place: USA... | reverse complement strand
GTTAATCTTGACTTTTAATATTTCAAGATATTTACTTGTATTATTAAGGAGTCTATTTCTGAAAGAAGAAATAAATGCTTCTAATAATTTGAAAAGAAGTTTATACTTAGGGATAGTTTTTTGTCATTGTTTACTTAAGCTATAGATGGAGTAAAAATTAAACTGCTTGCCTTTGATTTGCAACCACAACGATGGAAATGAATGTTTTTTATAGGCAAATGTCAAATTTTTGATGAGTGGGAAAAATGTTAGTATTAAGTTTAAAATTTATTTTTTGTTGCGTATAGTTTTGCCCCTACCGGACAGTTTTTCTGGATCCGTCCTATCGAGTATGTGCATAATATTCAGCATGTGAGTACATTATGACCTAACAACGATTTGTGTCGGTCCAAACTAATAATTTATAATCAATGGAGAATTGTGTAAGAAACTAAATGTAAGTATCTCATCGTCGAGATTTGAATATGGACAAACCACATTGTAAGAATCTATCTTCTTTCGCTAGACTCAACTCAACAAAAATTTATATTAACCGTACATTTAAATTTTCAAAATTGAAAGAAATATTTACATAGACTAATAACAAGTTCGTACATTTCATCATAAAGAGATTTTTTTATTTTGACAAAATCATAAAGAGATATTTAACATATCCATGACACATTACCCTCACCCCACCCAAAATCATAAAGAGATATGTAACAAAGAGGAAGCTAGCAAGTTAGGTATTTATTTGGAGTTTGGACCACATAAGAAAACCACAAACACACGAATACAAAAACAACTCACGGATACATGATACATGTTGGGTTATATGTTAGCTAAAAAGAAAAAGAATACCAAACAGAGCATAGACAATACCACGTTAATTGAGGCTGTGATAATAAAACCAAGGACATTCTTTATGGACACAACTCAACTTTCTCTTCCTCTTTCATTGCAATGCAGACACAAAGGTCCATTTACTTTTCTTCCAACCAATCAAATTTGAGTTACGTACAACTATCAATATTTGTTTGTTTCGTTATTTGCCGAACACCCCTAGCCAGCTCAAAGATTAAATCTAAGCAAATATAGAGGGACACTTGAAACTGAAGAAGGATCGAAGAAAATTCGCTAAAAAAAGTCATCCTTGAGTTTGAAGTTATATTCCTGTCTCATTTTAACTTCAAGTAAAAATTAGAAGATTTTGTATTGTTTTTTTTTGTTGGTGATATTCTCATCCGAAAAACATAAATCAAACCTCAACGAAGGTCAGAGTCAAAGATCTCCAATGATGATCGTTTAACGAGGAAGTATCTGTAAAAGATACTTTGATGTCAAAGTCAACATAGACATAATATAGTAAAAAAGTATAGAAGAAAATAATAGATACTTTAATTAGTCTCTCAAAAAAAAAATAGATACTTTAATTAGAGTAAATCATGCTCTTTATATAAGAAGTCTTCAATAGACCTTTCGTCTTTGAGCCATAAGGCAACAAGGTCACATATTTATTCGATCGGTTAAACATCATAATAAACTAGCCCTTAACTCGACTGTTTTGCCAATCACAAATATAGTCGGTCCCTCCTATTAGGCTATATCCATGTGTAGTATGAACTTGTTTATGGACCAAAGATATTTGGTACCGAAGAGGGGTGAATATGTACTCTAAATGACCGAGCGGCTTAGACAGTTTACCAATAAAAGGTAATGTATGACTTGAAATCGAAACTATAGTACTATATAGAATTATACGCAACTATAGCAAGAATTGACGTTGATAACGTCAAATCAAAAGCACACACGTGTGGGGTGCTAAATTAATTGGATGGATGGTGAAATATTTGGAATTTGATCCACACGTGGGGTGATAGAATTGGAATCTGTTGGTTTGATATGAAAGTAGGTAGGGAATGAATTACATAGGTTAAGAGAATTTGTCCCCACTCCCACCGCCTAATTACCTTCATTGTTTTCATGTACTCCATGCATGTGGATTCATTGTTTTGGGTAAACATAGCCATAAAATATGTTTTATATTGGTATCAATGCGCCTTCGTTTTAGATATCATCACCATGAATTGCCTCAAATTTCAAGCCCAGCTTTTGACTACTGGAGATAAACTATAGCTAGGTTTGGTTGCTCTTCACTTAATTATTTACATTTCTTTATTGTCTTCGTCTATTATTTTTACAAGCACCATGTTTACACTCTACAAAAAGAGCTTATAATTAGGAATTAGGATCATATATGTATAGTGTATACATATACATATTTTATAAGGCTAATTTATAGACAACTTTATAAGGCACGAATATATATAAAAATATGAAACACACTCCTTCAAATCAATCGATGTTTTAATAAAAGAAATTTTTTTTTTGAAAGAAAAAGAAAATAATAATATTACATTATTTTTTTTTTGAAGGAAATTATATTACATTTTGTGTACTGAAATATAAATATTTTAACTTTACTTTCACCTTAAATAAATACAATATACATCACTCTTAAGTTACTATATATTATGCTTGCAGCCGGTAACTTTGTAACGGCAATGACAACCTTGTGTGATGCGATATTGACACCAGCCGAAGGTGAGGCGTGGGGACTTCTGCAAGGAATTAACTGGATAGTTATGATGGGTTACCGTAAAGTGATTTTTGAGTTGGATTGCAAGACGGTAGTTGACCATGTATACAAGGAAAATTTAGATTGCTCGGAGTATGGTCTATTGTTACATGAATGTAGGATTTTATTGAAAAGTCATAACGATTATGATGTTGCTTTTGCTAAGCGTCAAGCAAACAGAAGTGCCCATGCTCTTGCAGTATTATTCATAGTTGTATTGCTACTATTATTATGAATGAAATACCATGAGTTTGCTTGTGTAAAAAGTCACTATTATACTTTTACTTTTTTTTTTATTCTAAAGACCCTAATGGCAAAACAGACACACTTAGTGTATGTTTCGTTCCGCGTGAGAAAAAAATAGTTTTGAGTGAATTGATTATGATAAAATTGAGATGAAAGTAAAATAATTTATGTTTGGATACATTCATGTAAAAGTGTCGAACATTAAATTTTGAGGAATGCTAGCAACACACATTCTAACACACACTTTTCAACACATTCTCTTTGATTGGTTAAAATTCACATGGGTCTCACCAAATCATGTGGGTCACATATAAATTTGGTGGGTCCCATGTGAATTTTAACCAATCAAAGAGAGTGTGTTAAAAAGTATGTGTTAAAATGCGTGTTGCTAGCATTTCTCTTAAATTTTAGTGTAAAAATCAATTTTAGAATCAGAAACTACAATTTCTAGTTTCAAGTAATATCCATTCTGGATGCAAAATCAATTATAGATGTTAAACAATTCTAGAAAAACCAAAAATGTTAAATCAATTCTACATCTCACCGAAATTGATTCTTGAGGTTTACTCCCTCGTGTCATTATTATAAGCAAAAAAATCAATTTTTAGATTCATTGGTTAATTGATGTATGATCTAAGTTATAGACAACGTACATCCCCTAAAAAGTTGTTTTTTTTCTTCAAATAATAGTGATTGAAGAGAGTAGAATTGACATGTTTAGTGTATGCTTGGTTCCACTTCTAAGAGGGGCAACATTGATTATGGATGTGTAGAATCAATTGTAACATGTTTGGTTGCTGTAATGTAGAATTGTTTTTGCCTTCATAATTGATTCTACTTGAAGCTAAGATTTGTAGCTTTTGATTTAAAAATTGATTATTACACATAAATTTATAGTTCAATTCACTTTTACATGAATGTATCTAAACACAAATCACTTTACTTTCAAATCACTTTTAGTCATAATCAATTTTACAGAATTAATTTAGTCACAATCAATTCTTATCACCGCATAGCCAAACATATAATAAGTACTCAGAAGCTAGGAAATGGTTTGCCAAAAAGTTTTTGGCATCAACTCAATTCTTATTTTTGGCATCCACACACCAAAAGGTTTACCAAAAAAATTATTTACTGTTTATGAGGTTTTTTGGGCCACTACTAACAACCGAGTTGACGTTTAAAATTTATGAGATCCTTTTTGATATGTTAATTGCGAAGGTTTTTTGGTTGACCACAATTCTTTTTGAATTTGACCACAAAATAATGATATAATTGTAGTGAAGTTCTTCCATAGCTTGGATTTGTTTAATCTAAAAGGAGATGGAGCCCTTAGGGGGTGTGTTCCGGCTATTGTTCATACGATCGTTACTGAACTTAGGTAGATTTGTGGCATATTGGTCCAGTCAACAAAATGTTAACTAACTTCCTATTAATTAGTTATTTTATGGCTAACAGTTTCTCGTTGGAAGAGTTAGTTATAACGTCAATTACTCACTCTGCATTATTCAATTGTAATCTGTTTAAAGAAAAGTGAATTGAAAGCAATAAGTTTGATTAGTGTGGATGAAAACCTACCTTGCTCTAAGCTCAACTTAAAACCAAAGTTCCTGGTGTTCTTCTTTGCTCTTATTTCTTGTCAATATTTTTCTTTAAACCGGTAATGTTAATATGTTAAGCTGTTAAATTGTTAGTGTTTGCTGGTCGTCAAACCCGAAATCATTTTAATGAGGGACAAAGTTAAAAGGAAGATCAAACCCGAGATCATCCTAATCTGGGATAGAGTTAAAAGGGAGATCAATAGTGGCCACAATCAAATTTTTATTTTATTTTTTCCTATAGCAGTATATTTTTAGTCTCTATATTTATTTTTTATGAACTTTAAAAGATATTGTAGTACTCAACATTTTTTTTTTCTGAATATATTGAGTCTTAAACAATTAATTTTCTCTATCTTTTTTTTTTGTGTGGACAAATGAATGTAAATGTTCAATGCAAATTAGAAACCTTTAGAAACATCAAAACTAAATTCAAAACTAAATTAAACATCTTTAAAGGAACAAACTGATTAATGTCATACTTGGCAGAGCCAACCACTTGATTAAATTAACAAGAAATATATTGACAACGAAAATCAGGTGACAAAGAACATAACACCTTAATATAAAACAACAAATGATGTAAAACATGTAAAACAGTCAGACCATTTTCAAACATGTTAATGGCAAAGAGAGATTCTATTTGTACAATGACCTAATGAAATCCATGTTGTTTGCCTATTAAACAACCATGGTAAATGCCTTACAAAACAAGCATGAACATTAAATTATTAGAAGAAAATGGTAACTTGCGAAATATAAAACAAGCATACTATTAATTTATTAGGAGAAAATGTTAGTTCTTTCTATATTTGATTCACTATATTAACTTCAGATATATTTTATAATTTATTAACTTTTTTTTTATAAATTGTGCATTTGAAAAATTATTTTTTCTTCACTTAACTGCACTTTTTAGTTTGGTCCCCCCTGAACCTAATCACTCCACTCTTTAATATTCCACCCTTGCCAGCAAACCAAAACCTTATAACTGCCTAAATATTTGTTCAATCATATCAATAATAAAATTGCTTAAATAGTAGTATAATTGATGGTAGAATAGATTTTCCCAACTTCAATAAGAGGTCCCCTTAGATCTCCCTAACGTCCTTTTAAAGCCTTTGATCATGTAAAAGAATATGTCAACATGCTGGATCATATGGTTCATGTATCGCCAAATATGTGAGTTATGCATGTGAAATAATGAGCCTAGATAAAATGATGTACAACAGTATTCAATTAAATTTCTCGCAGCAGTGCCTATATTCCGTAATGGATTTTTTTTTTTTAAGCAATATTCCGTAATGGATTGATTTCGCAAATTAAAATCGACCCCAGGTGAAAGAGTAAATTAATATTAAATGGCGGAAATTTTTTCGGAGTTTTTTCCTGTCTGCCCCTGTTGTGAAATTTTAATACCAATATGCCCTACTTAAAAATAAAAATAAAAACACCAAAATGCCCTAGTTATGATCAAGTAGTACAAGTATGCCATTTCATTTGACAGATTTGTTGATGAGCTGGCTATGCCATATCAAATGGCGGACTCGTGAAGCATTGATTTTTTTCTTTTCATTTTTTCTTTTTTTAATATTATATTATTGTTGTAATATTTTAATAAGCATTTTATTAGACTTTTTTTTTCCTTATTTTTAATTTATGTTTTTATGTTTTAATAATTAAAATTGATAAAAAATAAATATAAAACAACCAAAAAAAAAAGAAAAAAAACAATGCTTCACGAGTCCGCCATTTGATATGGCATAGCCAGCTCATCAACAAGTCTGCCAAATGAAATGGCATACTCGTACTACTTGATCATAACTAGGGCATTTTGGTGTTTTTTTTAATTTTTTTAAGTAGGGCATATTGGTATTAAAATTTCACAACAGGGGCAGACAGGAAAAAAACTCCTATAAATGTATCATTTTGAAGTAAAATTTAATATACTCTTTCACATTTAATTCTCTTATATAAATTACAATACTTTCTCTCTCAACCAATCATATTCATCCCTAACAAATTGGTATCATAGAGATTACACTATCCAGGCAATTGATGAGCAATTAATCATGAGTGGTAATAGTAATTTTTGAGCAAATCAACAATTTCTTGATGAAAAGAACTAGGCTAGCTGGATTAAACAAATGAAGGTGATCTTCGGATTGCAAGAGGTTCTTGAAATTGTCAATAGTGGAGTTGAAGCGATCCCTAGCATTCCTTAAACTTTTAATATTGAAATTCTCTAATTTCCTTTCTTTTTTTGACAAATTCTCTATTTTCTTATTCTCTCTAAAAATGGAGAGAATATTTTTTTTTAGCATCACTAAGTTTAATGTAACTAACCAACCACCTTTTGATTTTCGGTTTTTAATTTCTGCTACATTCTAGACCATAATACAAAATCCCACTAAGTACATAGTATAGTCTAACACTCTGACCTCTATTTTTATATAGATCTCTTTGTTGTGTTTTTAAACCACCGACCTGCTAATAAACTGGCAATATCCAAGATCAATAATCATTGAACAATTATTTTCAACATCAACAAAATGTAAAATACGTCTGTTTTTTGTCTACATTCTTATGTTATAGCACTTCCCTCTCCAACCACCAAAGCCTTTGTGCCGAAGACCAATGTTCCGCAAATTGAGTGTTAACTCTCCGAGTTTACCGAATTTACGTGTTTAAGTACCAAAATTGTGTTAACTCTAAGGTAAACTCGGTTTCTGGTAAAATCGGAAGGTTTGACGAGTTTGATCGAGTTAACACTCGGTAAACTCGACCTAGTTTACCGAATTTTACGAGTTTACATCTAAAAAAAAAAATAGGCCATTTTTTTCAAAACCCAATTCCTTTTCTACAAGCCCAAAGATTGAAACGTTTACTGAATAGTTACCTTTACAGTAATACATTGTTCCTGAAATGAAACGTTTCTTTTTCTTTCTTCTCTGAGTTCTCAAACCATGAACATGGGAGCACATACTAGTTATGATTGCAATTCCGACGGTGGAAATTTAGATTTCGACGTCGGTGATTGTGACGTCGGTTAGTGTTGCGGTGGTGGTGTTTGTTAACCTTTTGAAGAAATTAACTAGTTTATTTTTTGGATAGTTTTATTAACAACTTTAGGAACTTGTGAAACTTGCTTATTTGGATGGTTTTATGGATGACTTAAACTTAAAGACTTATGAAACTTAAGATTTTGTGCGTTAATTTTTGTATTTTGATGTTAAGTTGAGCATAATGTTTTATTATGGTAGTTGGGTATAATTTACCTTTGTAATTAAGTCATATTTTACACTATTGACCTATTTATTGATCTATTTACATTATTATATTAACATATATATGTCTTGTATATAATAAATTTTATATAATTTCAATTTTAGGTAAACTCGTACGAGTTATTAAGTCGAGTTCACCTAAGTAAAATGAGTTGAGGTAAACTCTCGAGTTGCAAAACCTTACTGAAGACTATATATGAAGATGCTTGTGGTCATTAGAGCATCTATGAGAAGTTCCATAATGAATTCTATCGTATCTTTTAAAATTTAATCATTAAAGATGCTCTACGATGACTAATGATGATTTTTTAAAAAATAAACTAACTCAAAGTAGTTTATGAGTTTTAGTTTGAATAAATCATCATTTGAGTTCTCAAACGATTTTTTTTTTTAAATTTAGTCCCTAAATTATATAATTATAATTATATGAATTGCTTTTTTCCTCAATTTTTTTATATGAATTACTTTTTTCCTCAATTTTTTTATATGAATTACTTTTTTCTCTAATTTATATAATTATATGAAATTCATCAATTTAATCTTAAAAGTATATAAAAAATCGACAATTTAATCTCTAACATCTTAATAGCATGTACTAAACCGAAAGATTTAATAGTTAGAGACCACTTATTATTTTCACATATTTTATAGATAAGTTGAAGTGAGAGTTATAATTTAATGACTAAATTGATTGGTTATTTGTTTTAATTTAAAATGAAAGATCATTGAAATATATACCATATAGAAGAAGATTTGATATATCATAACAAATTAATAAATTATTGGAGAAACAAAGAAAACAGAGGAGGTCAAATGAGAAATTGTGAGTCATTTCCAAAATAATGGAATCATTTTAGATTTATTGGAAAATCCAAGACCAATTACATGATGTAAAAACACAATGAAATGATCAAAACACGGTGCTGCACGTTGGAGAATTAAGTTCGGACGACGATTCTCTGTTTATGGACGCTAAGGACTGGAGCTAAGTGTTCGTACAAGCGATAGGCAGAGCTGAGCGTCGATGGTGAAAGCGCCAGGTGCATTTCTGTGTAGTCTGAAAACATGTGTTTTGTGCGGTTTTTCTCATATTTTGGGTTCCAATGGTTGTATTATAATTGTTTGTAGATTTGATTGAAATGTATTGTTTCATTGCTATTCCATAAATGTAAGTGAACCAATACATTTCTTGAATCAATAGTTATGATTTCAAAGAATTGCAACTCTTCGTGAGGTTATTTTCTCATATGTGAAGTGGTATATCATGTTTTATAAACACATGATCGGTATCCATCAAAATGCATGTAACGAATTTGGCAAGTGTCATAGCCTTATTCTCGCTCATTTTCTTACTCTAAATCATTCTCTTCTTCTCTAATGCATGAGTGAAGTGTAAGAAACATTATTCGATAAATTATTATCGAAAGATAAGTTTAGTGTTTTTATGCAAATCACATCAAAGCATCCAAAGTAACCTGAAGGGGATTACCTTATCATACTCTTTTAAGTGTTGCAACATTTTCCGCAAAACAGATTTCTAGCAAAAACAATTAATGTAAAGAGTTAGAAATTAGAATAAAGAAAACAATAAAATAAATGAAATTGTAGAAAGCTTTGTTAAACCATGAAGAGTGAAAGAAAAGAAAACAGGATTAGATTAAAAAATTAAATCATGATATATAACAAGTATTCTAAATACATTGTTTAAAAAATCCATAAAAAAAATTATGTTTTGGAAATAGAAATCAAACATGTGTCTTAGTCATAACTGTACTTAGTAAAAGATATCAGTCTAGTAGAGAAATATAGGATAATGTTTTCAAAAGGTACTATATAATTTTTCTATATTTGTCGAAATTATAAAATCCATTACTCTTTTTAAAATGAATTATAAACAAATTAATAGTTGAAAACTTGAAATATGTAGATTAAATTTTTAATCATGTATTAGTAAAATAACCCATCTAAATTGACATCGAAGAGAATCGAACATGAAACTTTAATTTATTTGTTCTATTATTTTGATCCTTAAATTAAAGATAGAAAAAGAGGGAGTATGATAGTAAGTGGGAAAGGAAAAAGGAGGAGGTCAGTTTAGTGGGGTGCCCTGCAGCGGCGCACATGGGATAGGGTTTGACCCTTAAGCCTACATAAGTTCAGCACACTCACATGCCTTCTTTTGTGGGTCCCGCAGCTCTAGTTAGCCAATGAATCTTACCACATGGTGCTGGGTCCCACTTACTTCAACCCTTCCATGCCAATACCAAATTGGGAGTTTTTAGGGTGCAGTCAGAAAACTGACTTTTTTGAAAAAGTTAATTTTGATTTTAATGTTTGATTCATTTTTAAATTGTTAATTACTGATTAATGATCAATAGTAATTCATCTAGTAATGTTTGCAACTTCTTGGACTTACATGTATTATTTTATCGTTGGCATCTTTAACATGCAAACAGATTTGATGATATTATGTGATAGTCTTAAGTGTTACACTTTGTGGGGTGTTACACTTAACATAAGGTAGGATAAAATTAAATTAAGTGTAGTCTTGTTAATCTGATGAATTGATGATACTATGAGGATTGAACTTTTGATGCCACTTTACAAACAGTGGGGTGTTACTCACTACACTTTCGATGTTATAGTGTTAACTTCATCAGAAAAGTCATTTTCACGATTTCACCATGGAATTTTCCTACCAAATTAGGAGGAAATAAAGGGAGAAAAGTGTAGCAGAGAAATCAGTTACCACACCATTTCTGGTATCCACTTTGCATGCTTAATCCTTATTTCCCTCCACATGAAACTTCTTATTTCAGATGACATGTTTCTACAATTTATCAAACCAAAACAAGTTCCCATTATTATTAGATTTAAATATGTTTTTGAACCTTATAAATAATTTTTCGTTTAAATCTCTTCAAAGTTTTATTATCACAATTTTTTGTCATTGTTTTTAAGTCAATTTATGTGTATTATTTAAAATTTGAATTTTTTTCGTACTCATGTTTATAATATTAGAATTTTTTTAACAAAACATGAATTAAATTTTAACTTTAATGTATTTTTTGCTTAAAAATTTATATTGAAGTAATGTTTTATTAAAGAAAATCCACTTTGATTAAAGATATTCACATAATATTATAAATGCAAGTACTTATTTAAAAATGTGAAGAGTACACATGACCTAACTTAAAAACAGGTCAAAAATGTGAATGAAAAAGTGTTGATGGACAAAAAATCAAATTTTGTTAAGAGTACTAAAACAAAACAAAAAAAATATTTATAGAAACCAAAAACATATTTCTTATAATGCATTTTTTTTTAAAGTTATAATGAAATATTATATTTTCAGAAAGAAAGAAAAAAATATGTATATGTATTTAACGTATCTCGTGAAATATACTGTTAGGATGATTTGACTTTTGATTATGTGTGTTAATATCTAAATCAATCAAAATTATAACCGCATTGTAATAAAATAAAAAGATATGCAAAATCGAATAGTGTTTGATATGTTTGGATGTTGATTTTTGAAAGTCATTTGAATTGGATTTCAAATTCACTTTTTAAAAACTGAATCAAACCGAATAAATTTTGATACTTGTTCATTAATATGATATATTAGCATTGACTTTTTATACACTATTGACTTTGATCAGAAGTTCGTTCTAAAACATGGTTAGCAGCTCTGGAGAATCTGATCGTCTTACGCTTTCATATTTGTGTAAAATTTTGATACTTGTTTATTTTTTTGACGAAGATACTTGTTTATTTATTTATTTTTTTGGGTACAAAGATACTTGTTTATTAATACCGGTTGTTTAGTATAGTTTCACTTATGGAAAATAAAACGGTTTGAGACCGCACCACTAGTCTACATCAAGTGATTAGGATAAGCTTACAATATCTACAAGTTTGAGTAGATATTTTTCAGGAAAAAGAAATTCACGTTGAATTGATATTATGGAGTGTTTGGAGGATTCTATATACAAAAACATCGGTAAAAAAATCTTCTAAAAAAGAAATCAGTTGTGATTCATAATTCATGGTATGTTTTTTAGATAACTTAGTGAGACAATTTTATATCTTTTCATGACGTGTCATTGATCAAAGTAGGTCTAATTTTTTCAATTAATTAAGTGTGATATTTAATTCGCATATTCTATGTATAAACAATTTCATTAGACATGGAAACAAAGTCTATACATGTGCGTACCCGTCCGAACCAAATCTAAATTAACAGGGTTTTTTCCGTTCTGATTGGGTTTGAGTTTTCCCAGGTTTCATAACACAGGCACGAGACGGGTTATGGAGATATAAGTATAAACCCCAAACCCATACTTAAATATGTCCCGAATGTAAAAATATCAATTTATCATCCATTTATATAAATAGAAACTCAAACTCTAAATCATTTCACTCACAATCAAAGTCTCAATCTTTTATACGACACTCACTTCTCTAAGTTCTCTCTCTTCTCCTTCCACAACTCACACCTTCGGTCTCCCTCTTATCCATCACCATAGTCATCGATCGCCATCATCTCTTTGGTGGATAATGCATTACAACATTGAATCCGAGGCTGAAAAATACTTCTTTTTTATTAAAAAAAAAAAAACAACTGTTGGGATGGAGATGAGGCGAGGATACCCGAACTCGTTGGGGAGGAGGATGAGGTTTGATTTCTCATCCATGTTGGACATGGATAGGGTAACATGTAAGTATTTGGGAGTAGGATATGAGAACGGATAAGGTAACACCTGTCTCTACCCTGCCTCATTGCCATGCCTAAATTTCATGAATCATTGGTATAAAAAAAATATTATATTGATGCAAATGAGGATATTATAATCCATGTGTTGGCCTTGTGTTATGAAATATGTGTACTAGAAATAACTGCTGCCAAGTGGTACTCACGCGGTGTTGTGGTTACTACTAACTGATGATAAGTACCATGTTAGCTATGTTGAAGAGTTTGACAATTTGCAAAAGATATATCTTTTCTAAATCTTATACCAAAATAAGATGCTTCAAATGTGGTTTTGATGTTGAATTCTCATCAACAATCACCAACCTATATCAGATCTATTATTAGGGGTTGTGTTAATTTTAATGTTTTGCTTTCACAGTATAAATTATTTACATGTTAGTGTGAGGCTAGTCAAGTTGCCAACTACTCACGCAAACATGATCTTTATAATTCATATTGCATGTGAATTAAATAGTCTCAACCTTTATTTATTGTTAGACTTTCGTTAATAAAATTATATTTGACGTCAAATAAATATATTCTGGTGTAATTTTATTAAATGAATGTATAAAATTTTGTACAACATAAATGCAAAAAAAAATAATCTAGCTAAAAATAAGGTGTTTCCATTGTGTTTCTAAACAATGAGCCACAAAGTGTAGATTTTTTAACTATAATTCTTTTCTGATAAAAAGTTCAGATGAGTTTGGATCGGAGAATTCATTAGTGTCCGAACATGCATCAAGGGTCAAATAACATTTTATGTTTGGTCATAAGATGTTTTTTCATAAACTACCTTAACGAACTAATAAATAATACATAAAAACTAATTTATTTGCAGAAGTTCAAAAATAAGCAAATCCAAACGAACACTAAATCAATTTTGTTTAGACCTATGACCAAACAAGAGTACTCATCATTGTCCAACTTTGTTTGCGGTTAACAACAGTGTTTAAGGGGACAGAGAGCATTTTGGACTCAACATGTGTTCATGCAGTTCAGAAGCAGCAAACATATCATCTACCTATATATATGCACAGTGTCACAACAAATAGTAAAGCGTGCTCTTTTCAAATAATTGCACGTCTATATTTCCTTTTACTCCCATAGTTTTTTATCATCCCTCACATCCCATCATTAACTTTTTAACTTTCTAATTAAGCTTTGTAAAAAAAAAAACACTTTCTGAATAAGCATAAAGTACGTAGTTCTAAAATTAGAAGTTTGTAGATTAAATCAAACGCATAATTGATAGTGTGGGAAGCATGCAGTAATTAGCAATTACTACAATAGTGTTAAAATCATAATTTGATTTTGTGCCACAGAACATGAATCTATAACTCCATGGTTCTTAATAGGCGACATGTCCAATTTCAGAAATAAATAACGCATTAACTTTGACAATTACTCATACTCGTGAAAATAAATAAATAAATTTATAGATGATTCTTAAAGACATGTCAAGATACTCACTCATACACACATGTAGTCGGTAGAACAAAAATTCTCTTGTCATGCAAGATCAACAATAGTCTTTTTCAGTAATTATACCGATTTATATGATGCTATATTTCATTCATGGGCATTGCTGCTTTTATTTCATCGAAGTTCTGCATGAATTTACTACAGAATCACAGAGCATAAAACTGATGGCGTGCATTATTTTCTATATCTTACTTTGTAGTAATTCATATGTATAAATATGCATTATGGGGAAGTGAATGTCTAGTTAATAATCTCACATATATGGACAGATCCTAGAATTTACATGGATCCAAGACGGATTGACAATAGCCTTTTGCTCAATCCAAAGCTCAATATCGAATAGAGTGGTATCACTACAAGAAATAAGTGCTATTCGTTAGGCCTTATGCAGGGACATGAACCCCTGTAAAATTTGTGTGGGGTAAAGCCAGGAAAACCCCTGGAAAAATGCAAAAATTGAAAACGACATTTGGGCAACCCTTCGCAAAAACCCTGGGATAACTCTAAGCGGAAAACACAAATTCAAATTGCACTATAAAAAGAGAAAGTTGTCAGCATTTGATAGGGGTTAATCGAGGGACTGCTCCTTGGCAAAATGCAAAGTTTAGATTGATTTGACTTATCTCCTGCAAAAGTTGTACTTGTTGTGTGTGTGACCGTTTTTTGCATGCATGACAATTTGCCAGGGGCTGCCCCTCGTATAAGCCCTGACAATATGATTGTGTATAAGAGGAATGTTAGAGACACTTTCTCTAACTTTACTCTCTTATTGAATGAAATTAATGTATGTTCCTGTTGAAATTTGGAGTCTAACTCATCCTTATAAAACCGGCTTGTAAGGTGAGTATTGTCTCACCCATATAAACTTTTATCAAGAGTCTTATCTATCGATTTGAGACTTGGATTTTTCCCAATACACCTCCCTCACGCCCAACACTTTGGACTTGGTGCGTGAATCGGTAGGTAGCCCTTGAATTCGACAAGCTCTCATACCATGTTGAAATTTGGGGCTTAACTTATCCTTACAAAACCAGCTTGTAAAGTGAATAGTTCCTCCTCTTTATAAACTCTCATCAAGTATTGGGAAAAACCCAAGTCCCACATTGGATAGATAAGACTCTTGATAAAAGTTTATATGGGTGAGGCAATCCTCACCTTACAAACTGGATTTGTAAGGATGAGTTAGGCCCCATATTTCAACATGGTATCAAAGCTTGTCGAATTCAAGGGCCGCCTACCTATTCATGCACCAAGCCCAAAGAGTGTTGAGCGTGAGGGGGTGTATTGGAAAAAATCCAAGTCCCACAACAGATAGATCAGACTCATTATGAGAGTTTATAAAGAGGAGACACTCCTCACTTTACAAGCCGGTTTTATAATGATGAGTTAGTCCCCAAATTTCAACAATTCCTCCACTTTAAGTGGAACCTATTTCCAAAGTGTGAGACCTATTTTGATTTTTTTTTTCCTTCTGTGTAGACCTATTTTGATTTAAACTAATAAGAAAGTATTTAACAATGAATATGCATGTTTTTTGAGTATCCTATTGTGTTTAACAATGAATATGCATATTTTTTTTTAAGAAATGCATGTTGAATATGTGTTTTTTTTTGTCTAGATCTGTTGAGTATATTTTTTTTAGATTTGTTGAATATATTAGAAATAAAAAAATAAATATGGTCCAACATTAGGTTTTTTAAAAAAGTGTATATTGTTTTTTATTTATTTAAAACTGTATTTTTTTAAGTTTAGAGCAAATTGTTTATTTCTTCAAATTTTAATATTAATGGTGTAATGATTTTTTTTCAAATATTAAAACTGTTTTTTATATTTCTTAAAAGTTAAAACTATTTATTTTCTACTGTAATAAAAAAAATTAAATATTAAAACTTTTTTAAAAATATCTTCAACTTCACAACGTTTATGTTCTTGTGTAATAAAAAAAATTCCTTAATTATTAAAATGAATTAAAACTGTTATTTTTATCTAAACAAATTATAATAAAGGTATTCTTGATATAAAACTGTTTTTTTTAATAAATAGTTGGAATAAAATTGTGTAATAAAATTGTTCTTGATATGAAATTGTTTTTTAATATTCTGTAATAAACTTGCTTTTTAAGGAAAATTAAAAATAAAGAGTTGGTATTTTTAGTTTCAAACTAATTTTAATAAAATTGTTTTTATTTAATGATGTCTTTGAAATTGTGTAATAAAAAAGTTTTTTATATTTTTAAATTAGACTTAATTACACTTTTGACCCTCTAAGTTTCTCAAAGTTGTGATTTTAGCCCTCTAAAAAAACAACTCTTTTCAGACCCCCCTAAGTTTACTTTATGTTGCAATCTTGGCCCCTTACGCCAATTTTGACCCAGTCAACGGATATGTCGGCGCCACGTGTGTATATTTTTTTATTTTATTTTACTTTTATTTTTTAATTATTTTTTAATTTAAAAAATATTTTGTAATTAAAAAAAATTGTTTTTTTAAATTACAAAAATAAAAAAGTTTTTTTAATTACAAAAACAAAATTAAATAATTTTTGTTTTTTTAATTGCAAAAAATAATTTTTTTATTACAAAAATTAAAATAAAAAAATATATTTTTATTTTTATTTTTTTTAATTAATAAAAATGTGTCCACGTCAACGTTGATTGGGTCAAATTTGGGCTGTGGGGCCAAAATTGCAACAGAAAATAAACTTAGGGGGTCAAAATCACAACTTTGGGAAACTTAGTGGGCCAAAAGTGTAATTAAGCCTTTAAATTAAAACTATTTTATAAGTAATTTGAATAAAAACATTAATTTAAATGAATATTAATTAAAATGACTTATATTTTTAAAATGATTTTAAAACAAAAAAAATTAAAAGAAAAACTTTTTAAAAAAAATATAATACATTTTCTTAGGGGCAAACCCCTCGCAAAACACCTGGCTTTGTTTGGCATCAAAATATGACAGAGGTGTGAAAGTGCATCAGAGGTGCAGTGCGTCAAAAAAGCAGCGGGTTTAGTCATATGGTTGACAGGGTCATTGTTAGGGCTTTAGCTAGGAGAGAAACGAGGGCCTTTGCCAAGGCTTGCCCCTCGCAAATTTTCCAGGGGTTTAACCCATGGTTTATTCATTTGCGATGACCTGATTTTCGAGGGATTCAACTCCTCACAAAACTTCTGCTAAATTGTATTTTTACAGGGCTTCTTGTGCTATTTTCCTCCCTTGGAAAATAACCAGATTTCTTGTAATAGTACTACTACTCCCCTTAAATTTTAGATAAATGTTTTTTGCAATGGATACTGATTTGTTCGACGAAGATCAGAGATATGTAGTAGTGGTTCATCGGGGATGGTGGTTGTTGTTGCGGTGGTGTTCGATACTCCGATGTGGAGGATTGCAAGTTTCCTCACCCGGATGAAAATGGTGCATACAAACACGTTAGCACTCTAACACTCAAGTCAGTATATGAAAGAGGTGGATTGTGTGAGAAAACAGATGAATGAGATGGTACCTTGGACATGACACTGAGTCACGCTTATATAGCTGAGGAGGTTGATAATCAATTGCCTCCAGATTTAGCGGCGTAGATGACTGAAGTCGCTAGAGATGGCTTTGATGGCCAGGATTTGACATGGACGCGTTCTTGTGTAGTAATTTGCACAGAGCTTCTCGTGCACCTTTGTGGTATTCTTTTCTAAGTGTTGTGGTACTTAGCCTTGTTGGGTTATTGTCATTGGGCTTTATGTCGGTCCGAAACATATACTAAAACCATGTATATAGTCAACAGACCAACAAAGTAAAACACATGCAAAAAAGAATTGGTGAGAAGATAAAAAACTATCTCAACAACTAAAAGGAGGGTTCAACCTCCCACTCGTATAAAGTATAAGTAGATCTTAAGGATTTACCTAGAAACCACTTTCAATAAGAGAATTTAATTCAATCCACCAATTGTTCAATATTTACGACCTTATTATTGAAAACAGTATCATCTGCATCTTCCAAATCAAGCATACCACAAAATGTCATATAAAACCCAATGATGTTTTAGATGAGGCCAACCTCCGAATAAACAATTTACCGAGAATAAGATAAATAGGTTATGTGGCATAACAAACTCTCACCCAATCCAGTTAACAACTAAATACCAAACATTAAGCAAAAATCACAAGTAAACAAATAGGTGGTGCACTGACTCGTGATAGCTACCACTAAACATGCGTATTATCGCAGTTAGGTGCCTTGTATAAGAGTATTTGACAAGACAAAGTTATAACTTTTGGTTGAGCTCGACTCTTCTAGAGGAACAAGATGGTTGATCCCTTGAAAAAATATCACCCATAAGATGTATGGTTGACAGCTTGATATGTTGAGATAATAAATAAGTGAGTCGATAAGTCATACATCCAGCTTCATTTCTCCTCTTCAAGACTCCGAGTCACCTCACCAGTTAAGGTTGTCAGTTCGTCCACAAAACATTGTAACCATACAAAATGTCTTTCCTCCAAGCGAACGTCTGAAGCCACATGTCATTGACCAAGTGACCTAAGCTGGCAACATTCAATTGTTGCTAATGCTACGCTAAAAACAACCTAGGAAAGTTAAGAAAAAGAGTCTCTCTACCTACCCAAACGACATACCCTAATAAGGTCAAAGACCCATTACCCATCACCTTCTTCAAGTTAAGATCCTCTCCGTTTATTAAAATAAATGGAGATTGTCATTATGAAAGAGATAGACACCAAAAATTGGTGGTGGATCCTATCATTAAATGGGTCCCACCATCATTAATTATTTTTATGATTTTTTGTGTCTTTATCTCTCTAAATGGAAGAAAAGGAGAAAAGTTTAAATGAAGAGGATCCTAACTCACATTCTTGACTCCCCATGAGAACCACTCTAAACTGGAGTTAAAAGAACGCCAGTCCACTTGGTTGATCAATGATAATGAGGCCCTGTACTAATACTAAATGGGGAAAGGGATAATTGACTACCACACCTACCAACGAGGATTCTTTTCCATAAAGCATCACTTCCGGAATTTGCTTCCACTTACTCAAGAGATCCATGTTGAAGAGCCTAAAATATCTTACCCCTATACCATCATCCTCCTTATGCTTACAAACATAAGACCTATTGACCCCAAGAATCGCATTACCTACTTTCAAGCCTTCCTAAAAGAGTTGCTTCATAATTTAGTTAATTTGCTTCAAAACCTCAGCAAGCGTGTTAAGGAATGAGAGGTGGAAAATAAGGATACTATTAAGGATACAAATAAGAAGGACAATATTTACTCCTAGACTGGCATGCTTTTGCTCCTAGACTGTTGTCTTCCATAAAGGGAGGATAAAAGACGTTCTCATGCACTCTTTTTTCTCCTATTAGCCCCTGCGTGGAGGCTACGATACCAAAACATGATCAACACAACTTTGCAGCTAAGGAAACACTCTAACCATGATGAAAGGTACACATCAACATTGACCTCAACGAAACTTCTCTTAGAAAAATCATGTGTAACCCAGATGAAAATTCAAAACAACGCATGACGGTATTCACACACAAGAATCGTACACAGGCGCACACTAATCATCGTGAATTTAAAAAAAAAAGAAAGAGTGACCTTAATTCAAATAGCAAATCAATTAAAATATACAATTTGAACCCACTTATATACTAAAAAAAGTTTATTCCAACTAAAATGTTAAAAGATATAACTTTGTGTAGACTCATTAAGCTAACATCAATGCAATTTCTTACTTGACATTGGTGTCGTATGTGGAAATTGAGGACCTAAGTCATTCATGATAACTTATTGACCTTTTTGTCATTTAGCCTCAATTGCGGGGCTATTATTCTGATACACCTAAAAAATCTTACATTGTTTGAAAATCGAGACAATGATAGTTATAAACTACATTGATTCATATTGATTCTTAAACCCAATTCAACTCATTTTATAAACCACATTGATCCTTATTGATTCTTAAACCAATTCAACACATTTTATAAAGACAAAATCGTAAAGATTCATACAAGACACACATCAAACAATAAATTAAAAAACAGTTATGTGAATTTGACGTCGGAAAATTAAATTAAATAAAAAAAAGGGTTATGCTAACCGGTGCCCTTAGGGCAATGGTTAAGGAAACCAAAAAAATGAAAGTTTTAAGTTGAAAATACAACTTTTTAGACTTTTGAGAAGTTGAATGCACAAGTTTCAATGCAAAATTACTATATTTGCTTCCTTAATCATTGTCCTGATGGCACTCTTTGGCAAAAAAAATACATCTATGTACTTTGAAAGTGGAGACAAGAGAATGCATACACACGATTGCTTTCTTTGATAAACTTTGAGGAATAAGAAAATTTACCAAATTGGTGAAACGTGGAAACCCTAGGTAGGTAGGTCGAAATAATAGAAAAGTAGATAATTAGGAGGCAGCAGTGGCAGTGGGTGCCCACTTCCACTTGTTGTATTGAACAATCATAGGAAAGATAACATGACCATGTCGTTACCTATCCCAGCAAGGTTGGAAAAACAAGTCTTGTTCACACATTCCTCCACGTGTCACAATCCTATTTGATATTAAACCCTTTTTATTTTATTGATAATACTAAAATGACAAAAATGCCCTATCCCATCCTTGTATTAATGGCCACCCCGCCCAAACGTAAAAGACTTCCCCCCACTTCAACGTGCTCTTGCCTTTCTATACCCCTTCCTCTATTATTGTC